>ERZ869925.1129-NODE-1129-length-13340-cov-23.486564_pt1 | contig 13340 bp, 13 predicted proteins | sample MGYA00579311_ERZ869925 | MGnify/ENA primary metagenome ERZ869925 (study PRJEB32216, sample SAMN09231817) | wastewater metagenome | place: USA: Maryland | collected 2016-07-30 | study: EMG produced TPA metagenomics assembly of the PRJNA472060 data set (Reclaimed...
AAGGAGCACTGGGACGAGTTCCTCTCCTACGCGAGGAAGCGAACGACGCTGACCGAGGAGAAGGGGGTCGACCCCTCGTCCCTCAGCGCGGTACAGTCGGAGTTCAGTCAGGAGCGGGTCGACGCGATCCCGATGGAGAAGCTGCGGTATCCCATCCTTGTCTCACGGGACGGATACGTCCTCGACGGGAATCACCGGTGGATCAAGGCGTACCAGACCGGGACCAGGGTCAACCTGCTGAGGCTTGGGCTGCAGGTGGACGACGCGCTCGCGATGATGCGGAAGTTTCCACAGGCGGAGTTCGTGGGGAACGCCGGAGAGTTCAAGTTTGAATCCGACCCGGAGAAGCTCCGCAAGTTCCAGGAGTGGCTCAAGAAGCAGTTCGCCTCGATGATCATCGGAAAGACGCAGGAGCAGCTGTGGGATCTCTTCGTCCAGGAGGGTTATCGCCGGGGAGCCGGACGCGCGTTCGATGACGTGAACGTAGCGAAGCGGGCTCTCGCCGGAGGTGCCGCGAAGCTGGACTTCTACAAGGGGACCAAGGAGGAGTTCCTCAAGAGCGCCTTCGGTCGCCCGGTGTCGGTGGAGAAGGTCAAGCTGCTGGCGTCCCGATCCTTCGACGAGCTGGAGGACGTCACGCGGGAGATGAGTAACAAGATCAGCAGAACGCTGGTCGACGGACTGGTGACAGGAAAGGGTCCGCGGGAGATCGCACGTGAGATGACGAAGCAGGTCGACATGTCGCTCACCCGCGCGACGGTCATCGCCCGAACGGAGATCGTGCGCGCTCACGCGGAGGGACAGCTGGAGGCGTTCAAGGCGCTCGGCGTGGAGTCTGTGGGTGCCGCGGTCGAGTGGAGCACCAGCGAGGACGAGCGGGTGTGCGAGCTGTGCGAACCGCTTGAGGGGATCGTCCTCAAGGTGGACGAGGCGAGGAACATGCTTCCCCGGCACCCGAACTGTGTACTTCCGGGGAATCTAGTCCAAGGAAGGATCACAGCTGCTCTAAAAGCCGTCTATTCTGGGGAGGCTGTTGAGATTCTTACATCGAACGGAACTCGGTTTTCCGTGACGATTCAACACCCCGTACTTTCCAAAACAGGATTTATCCCGGCTGGCAGTCTTAACAAGGGAGACTATCTTCTCAGTCACAGGAACGATTCTCAGACCCCTGGCGCGAACGTAGATCACAGCCCACTTCCTATCGAGGAGGTATTTGACTCTTTCAAAACGTTCTGGTTTAAGAAACCCGTCAGCCATTTCAACTTCGACGGCGATCAGAAGCGAATGGTGGGCGAGATCGAGGTGGTACTTCCCGACCTGCCGCTTAGAGAACATATAACCCCGAAGTCGAAGAGACTCGATCAAGTCCTCCTCGTGGACACCGATGACAGAAGCGTGAGCAGACTTAACTTGCAGCATTCTTTGCTCGGGAGTCATGCGGGACCACTTCAAAGTCTCAGCTTCGGATCTGCCGCGGATGGAAACACCGTTGTCGATGAGTCTGCGACGGACAACACGTCTTCCGACACCAAGAGAGTCAGAAATGGATTTTTCCGACTCCCCTCCGATGTACCTTTTGCAGATCTCAGAGGGGTCTATGGAAATGTTATGCCACTTGAGTGCCGCCTCGGACATGGTTCGGAGCTTGACGTTCCTCTCCGTCAGCCATCTCCCGACAGTGTCTCCCTTGACTCCGAGCTCGTCTCCGAGCTTCTTAAGAGATTCCCCGCTCAAGTAACGTTGGATAAGGTCATCGAGGTTCGTAGGTTTCATTATGACGGTCCTGTGTATGATTGTGAAACGTCTCTCGGGTATTTTACCTTATCTCATAGTGGATTGGGAAGTATAATCATCGCAAATTGCCGCTGTGCGTGGATCCCGGCGGGCGTCGGTGAGGAGAGCGACGATCAAAAGGACGACAAGAAGAGCATCGACCGGGCGATCCAGGTCTCGCGGTCCAGGGAGGGTCGGGATGACGACGACGAGGGATGGAACTCCGCCAAGGCCATTGACAAGAGCAGGCCGGAGAGCATCCTCAACACCGAGCACAACGACCTCGCCGCTCTTGAAACTCTCCTTCTCAATGCATTCTGCCCGACCGGTCCAGGAGGCGGAATCGACAACAGTTGCGGACCAAACAGCTCGGGAGGCTCAACGACAGGGACATCTTCCCTTCCACCGTTGAATACTTTCGGGATCCACGTCGGCTACTCTTTGACCAAGGCGTTCGGAGGAAAAACCTTCACCGTAACAGCAACTCCTACGGGGTTCAGCGTCACGGACACCCAGACAGGTGTGACGACCCAATACGGAAGTCTTACAGCAGCTGCAAAGGGAATCAGAGGATCCTCTTCCTCCGTGAACGGGTGGGCGTTCTTCGGAGCCTCCAACCCGCAGGCAGTCACCAGATCTCCTGCACCGCCTCCCCCTCCCCCGACAGCAGCACCACCGGTTCCGCCGCCTCCACCTCCTCCACCTCCTCCACCGCTCGGTGCTGGAGGGCTCACGACCGGATCCTCCTACTCAAAGTCCTATAAGGGTCAGAACTTCACTGTTGAGGTTACGTCCTCGGGATTCAAGGTCTCGAACGCCAGCGACGGAACGAGTAAGGTTTACAGCAGCCTCAGCGCCGCAGCAATGGGTGTTAAAGGAAACTCCGTACCCGTTAACGGATGGGCATTCTTCGGGATTACAAGACCAGCCGGACCGTCAGCACCGGCAGCATCTCCGCAGTCTGTCTCTGCTGCATCGCCGACGTCTCAGACATCCTCCGTCGCAGCCTCGGCGGATACCGTTCCTTATGCAAGGGAGATGAACTGGAAGGTCGGAGAACCGAAGTCGGGACAGGTTCTCAACGGCGTACCGTTCGCTCCGGCACCTCCGAAGTTCTGGGAGAAGACTCAGGACGTCGATGTGAAAGAGCCAAGGCCGATTGGAACTATCGGTCGCGCAAGCGTGATGATCAAGGAACCTGATGGTCGTGTCTGGATCGTTCAGCCGACGAACGAGTACGGGAACCGGAAGTACACAATGCCCGGAGGAACTATCGAGAAAGGACTGTCAACGCAGCAGAACGCACTCAAGGAGATCTGGGAGGAAACCGGTCTGCAGGTGAAGATCACCGGACACCTCGGAGACTTCACGGACAGTAACACGGGGAGAACCGGAAGACTTTATCTCGGGGAGCGGATCGGCGGGGCTCCGTGGGACGCCAAGATTGAGCCTTCGATCATCGACCGGAAGACCGGAAAACCTGCAGCGGAGAGCTCGGCTGTTACGCTCGTTCACCCGGAGCGTGCTGGTGAGCTTCTTCACAGGACAGACGACCTGGCGCAGCTGGCGACTGTTCAACCCGTCCCTCTCAAAACCAAGTCTCATGGCGAGGTTATGAAAAAGATCGTCGACGGGTTAAGACCGGCTGCAAAAGAGTACGAAGGGAAGTCCAAAGTCGGAGCAAGCGGAAACTCCATCCTCCATGTTGTCCAGAACCTTCGGGGGTTCAATGGGAAGCCGACCATTAAGGACGAAAAGGACTTCAATGACATTGTCTCCAAGGGAACTCATATTGAGCTCCTTCGAGGTGTGAAGGACGTCGGAAGTACGAGCGCCAAGGATCTCGCGGAGCAGTTCCGCTCCGGAGACCACTTCCCGGGGTTCGGAATATTCGGATCAGGGACGTATGCGGACAGCAACAAAGGGTCTCATAACGTCGCATCACAGTATGGTCGTGGTGGAACGATCATAAGAATGGCACTTCCGAAAGATGCCAAGATCGTCAAGTTCAGCGAACTGGAGTCAGCAACTCCTCATCCGCCAACCACCTTTACGTCCTATCGGGGCGGTAAGAGTGCCAAGGAATGTTGGCGAGGTGTCCATGCTGCACTGGCAGGGTATGACGCGATCCACATGGACAAGTCCGGTTATGGCAAGGGCTTTTATGTTATACTGAATCGTGGCAAACTCGTTGTTCAGAAGACACCGGCTGCCAGAGGGCATGTAATCCAATGATCTACTACAGTAAATACTCTCTGAATACTTATTACTCCACCCCGTACTTTGAGTCCCACATCCAGCAGGGATACCCGCTGCACGATGTGCTGCAGACGTGCGGCAAGTTCCTTGCACTTCCGCCGAACCTCCGGAGACTGTCCGAAGCATCCAGGAAGTGGGCGGAGAACGTGCCGGTAGAGGAGGAGCTAGGCGCGACCGTGCCTCCCGGAATTGAAAACTACTATGACAACTCCGGTCACGAAATCGATCCGGAAACAGGAGACATTCTGACCGACTCCCAGATCAACGAGCTCTGGGGTGCCAACAGAATCCGACTCAGTCGGGTGGAAGATATCCGTGCGGGGAAGCTGTCGGACCCCCTGACATGGCGACTGATCACACAAGGATTCGAAGCCGGTGCTCCCAGACCGTCCCCGCATCAGCTGATGCTCGACATCGCATCTCACGGGAGGGATCGTGTGATGAAGGACTACGGACTCACAGCATCACAGCTCCCCCTGACAGGAGGTGTGGTGGACGGACTTGACATCCAGCAGACAAAAGCCGCATTCAAAAAACGAACCGATCAAGTCATGAGGTCAAAGTACTTCAAGGACAGACCTAAGGATCTCTCACTTCTCAAGCAATGGATGAAGAACGTCGACATCATGGATGACCTCGCAGGAGGCGGGCTGCAGCTCTTTCTCACAGCAGAGGAAGTGGCATTCCAGAACCGCTGATCTCGTCAACAATTGGAGCACTCGATGACTGCAGATCCTAACGACAGATCCTCCAGAGCACTTACGCCGACGGAACGGAGGATTATGGACGTCCTCAAGGACGGTGCCGTCCACCTCAAGGAGGAACTCTACGCGCAGCTGACGGACGAGCTGGCCGGTTCGACCGCCGTCAGCACTCATATCTCCCGCATCCGCAGGAAGATCGAAGGGCAGGGATTGCTTATCGTCTACCAGGAGACCAAGAGGGGATCGACATTCAGGCTCGCGCGCATGATCGACAGAGATGACGAGTAGATAGTCCTGTATACGTTTTACTCCCGCCAGAGCCGAGTTTACTTAAAGCACGTCCAGTCTTAGTATTCCGTTATGCCGACGGAATCTCTCATCAACGACAATCGATTCGTCAACGAGACGATGCTGGTCAACCTGACCGGCTCGATCCGCCGCGAGACCTACAACGGTCGGCGGTATCTCGTCGCGCCGATGGTCACCATCGTCCCGGGCGTTCTCAACGGCAGCCGCGGAGCTCTCTACTACCCTCCCGAGGAGGTCGGTAAGGAGCCGGGCGTGTGGAACCACGTCCCGCTCGTGCTGAACCACCCGATGGAGGGAGGACAGTACGTCTCAGCCAGGTCCCCCGGAGTGCTGGAGAAGTACCAGCTCGGATACGTCTTCAACGACCGGTGGGACGGCAGCAGGCGCACCGCGGAGGGGTGGTTCGACGAGGAGCACACCCGCCGGATCAGCCCGGATGTCTACGACGCGCTGAGCAACAACCGCCCCATCGAGCTCAGCACCGGGCTCATGACGGACAACCACATCGCCGCGAACGGCTCGAACTATAACGGCAAGCCATACACCCACGTCGCTCGCAACTACCGTCCCGACCACCTCGCGATCCTCCCCAAGCAGCGGGGCGCGTGCTCGAACAAGGACGGGTGCGGGGTGCTGGTGAACGCCAACCCCGAGGGGGTCAACCAGTACTCTTCAGGCTCCGCTCAAGGGTCCGCGGACGTGAGCGGCTCACCTGCGATGACCGACGCGCAGAAGAAGTACCCGGAGATGGCTCACATGCTCAACGGAGCGAAGCTGCACTCGGAAGGACTCTCCAAGAAAGCCGCGAGAGAAGAGGCCAAGAGTCTTCGAAGAGACGGGAAGTACTCGAACGTCTGGAAGGACGAGAAGACCGGAAAGCATTTTGTCACCGTAGTCAACTCGGCGTGCGAGTGCGGCGGAGAGTGCGAGAAGTGCAAGCTCCGCGACGAGACCAAGAACCTCCTCGGACAGGATCCCGTCAGCAACGCCCTCGGACGTGGGAATCACTCCCTCGCCAAGCGAGCCTCCCACGCGGAGGAGCTGAGCAAGCTGGCCGACTCCGCGAGCGAGATGGCGACCGACGCCGAGTCCCACAAGGCCGCGAAGGAGGCTCATGAGGCAGCCGCTGCTGCTCACCGCTCAGCAGCCTACGAGGCCGCTCACGGGATGAGCACCTGGGCCGAACCCGACTTCGGCGCGAGCGGGATGCACGCGAACAAGGCCAAGAACCACGAGGACAAAGCCAAGAACCATGAGACTCAGTCCTCTCAGAACCCTTCGGAAGAGACTGTAGCTAACCACTCACTAGGAGACGACATGCCGATCAACCGCGCCGAGGTCATCGCGAACCTCACAGCCAACTGCGCCTGCTGGAAGGGCAAAGAGAAGACCCTCAACAGCATGGACGACCCTACTCTGGAGACCATTGCCAACCAGCAAGTCGAGCTCGCGCAGCGCGAGCTCGTCGTGAACGCCGCGAAGGAGATCGTCGGGGACGTGGCTCTCAACGCCATGCCCGCCGCTCTCCAGGCCGCGATGGACAAGAAGGTCGGGAAGACTCCCGGCAAGGCTCCGGTCGCCGCTGACCCAGCACTGGAAGAAGAGGAAGACATGGAGGACGAAGAAGCGATGGTCAAGAACTTCCTGAAGCTCCCCGCCGAGAAGCGGATGCTCCCAGGCGAGCTGGAGGCGCTCAACTACGCCAAGAGCATGGTCAGCAACGCCAAGACCCGGCTCGTGGAGAAGATCGTCACGGCGAACTCCGCCACGGAGACCGGTCGCAAGGCCATCCGCCCGACGTTCGAGGCGATGGACCTGAAGACGCTGCAGACCCTCGCAGCGGAGGTCGACTCCCGCCCGACCGCGAACGAGCACCAAGCCGAGGTCGTGAACAACCACCTCATCGACTACCTCGGTCTCGGCGGGGCGTACAGCCCGAGCCGCGGACAGGTCAACAACGTGGACGAGGACGACGTCCTGTCGCCCTACGCCTACCAGCACGCGAAGCCGAAGAAGTGACGTTCCCCCGCCTCCGGGCGGGTTCCCCATAACACTCAACACAGCACACGGAGAGATTAAGTCATGGCACTCGGTAACAAGATCATCATCGCCTCTGAGCCTGGCGGCCGGATCGAGGAGTGCTTCGTCAGCGGCACCCCGAAGCCCGGCACGATCATGGAGCTCAAGGTTGGTACGGCTGCGGTCGGCGGTCGGTGGACCTATGAGCCCGCTGGCACCACGGCTGCGAACAGCACGTACTCGGGGATGGCGGTTGACGGTAACCGCCTCCCCATCGCGGTCCTCCTCTGCTCCACGGACCACGCGGCCTGCCCTCCGGGACTGGGGCCGACCGACGCCTACACCGACGGAGCGAGAGGCGCGGTCTACTTCCCGCTGATGGGCGAGGAGCTCAACGTCCTCCTCAAGGACGAGTCCGGCACGGCGGCGGATCAGGACTTCGTCCCGGGCACCAAGCTGATCGTGGACGACGGAACCGGGAAGCTCATCGCGAGCGCTGGCTCCCCCGAGAGCGAGCCGTTCATCTGCCTGGAGACGAAGACGGACCTGGCGGCGGACTATCTCTGCCGCGCGCAGTACACCGGCTACTAAACCGACCACGCGGAGACGGGTCGGCGGGGATGGGGCGAGGCGGTGTCTCATCTCCGAATGCTCCCGGAGAAGTCTCCTGAACCGCCGACCCACACACCCGATCCTCACACACCCTCAACAACGATTCACGAACGGAGAACGACATGCCTGTGGATTACATTCTCAACGGTCGGGGCTACGGCGAGCACGCCGAGATCCTCGCCAGCCGGAACATCGGGTTCGACCCCGGTCGTCTCCGCCCCTACCTCAACGACCGCGGAGTCCCGTGTGTCACTGTGAACACCGGCAAGTGGAAGCGGGACGACAACGCCCCCGGAGGCGTGAGTCCGGTCCTCAAGGCGTACTCCATCGAGTCGCTTCGTCATCACGGGATCTACATCCCGGTCGCCAACACGCTGACGACCCGCAAGGACAACTACATCCAGCTGGACAGCCAGCTGCTGGAGGTCAGCCGGAAGCGGCAGATCGCCCGCAAGTGGCTCGGAGACCTCAACACGTACTCCGGCTTCGACGGCATGGCGAAGCGGACGCTGGAATACGAAGCCATCACGGACTTCGGTGAGGCGATCATCGACATGGACGGGATCACGCAGGGCCGCAACGACGCCCCGCTGATCTACCTGTCCAGCACGCCGATGCCAGTGATCCACGTGGACATCACCCACAGCGCTCGCGTAATGGCGGGGTTCGACGTCGGCGGCGGTCAGTCGCTCAGTCAGCTCACCATCCTCCAGTCCGGCGAGCGGATCGGGGAGATGCAGGAGCAGCAGGTGATCGGCACCGTGACCGGGATCGAGTACGGCACGGTCAGCACCGGGGTCAACGCCCACCGGGGTCTCAGCAAGGTCTACGGGATGACGACGCTGCCCGCGCGCATCACGAAGACCGACCTGACGGCTCCGACCGGCTCCAACCCGGACGCCATCGTGCAGGACGTGCAGGAGATGGTGGAGCTCATGATGGGCTACAACTTCTTCGGCCCGTACACGCTGTTCCACAGCACGCCGTACAGCATCTACATGAACAAGCCGTATGCCTATACGAACGGCTCGAACTGGGCGGTCGCCCCGAACAAGACGGTGCGGCAGGCCATCCTCGACATCGAGAACGACGGCCAGGGCGGGATCACCGACGTCAAGCGGCTTGACTACCTCAACACCGCGAACACGTACCGGATGATCCTGGTGCAGAGCAACCCGAAGACCGGTCGGCTCGCGGCAGGCATGGGTCTCACCACCGTCCAGTGGCCGAGCAAGGGCGGGATGCAGCAGAACTGGAAGACCATGCTCATCGAGGCTCCGCAGTGGACCTACGACAGCAACGCGGTCGCTCCCATCGTGGACGCCACGACGAGCTGACCGGACAATGAGTGACCACCGAGGGACGGAGATCGTCTCCTCCCTCGCACCTTCGAAATCAAACAGGAGCAGATCATGTCCGCGACGAAAGAACTCGACAATTCCTCCAAGGCCGAGAAGCCACTCAAGGTCTACCGTCTCAAGGAGGGTATCCACCAGGCCGCGGTGCCGGGGTGGGAGCGACCGAAGGATCCGGTCACGGGGAAGCCCCTCCGTAACGACCCGGAGGACGGCCAGGTCATCATGGCACCGAAGCACATCTACAACGCCAAGGAGCCGGGGAACAACGTCATCCGCACGCACCTGGACCTCATCAAGTCGTTCGGGGAAGACAAGTTCGAGCTTATCTCGGGTGACGACAGCGTGGTCGGGGACCGCGCGGCTGTGGCGAACGAGGCGCTCCTCAAGGACAACAGGACCCTCGCGGATCTCAACGCCGAGAAGGACCGCCAGATCAAGGAGCTCATGGAGAAGCTGGCCCTCAGCGACCGCCACTCCACGCAGCCCGGTCTGGAGGGGATGAAGAAGGACGAGCTCATCTCCCTCGCGGAGGCCGAGGAGGTCGAGCTCGACGGGAGCGAGACCAAGTCCGACATCATCGCCGCGATCAAGCTCAAGCGGGAAGCCGCGAAAGGGTGATCCGTGCCTCGCACCAACATCGACAAGGTGAGGAGCAGGCTGGGTCGCGACTACAACGGTCACGGCGACCTCACCCAGCCCATCGCCATCGCCAACAACATCGTCAGCCACGCGGTCACGCGGTCCGCCGGGGACACCTACCCGATGGACTCCGCCACTGCTCTCCTCTGCGAGACCGAGCTGGCGTGCCACTTCTACTGCGTCAGCGACCGCGTCTACAACTCCCGCTCCACGCTCTCTGCGTCGGGGAGCTTCGGCGGACAGCTCAGCAAGGGGCTGGAGTACACGCCCTACGGGATGTCGGTCAAGCAGATCGACATCACGGGATGGATCGAGGCGATCATCGAGAAGCAGGTGGTCGACGTCCAGTGGCTCGGGAAGACGGAGACAGAGCAGCTGACCTTCGAGGAGAGGAATTAGTGACATGCCCTCCCTCGAAGAGATCGACTGCCAGGACTGGTGCGTGGTGTGGGCCAAGGTGGGCGACGACGCCAACGCGGAGGGAGTCTTCCAGTATCCCCAGCAGGCTCGGTGCAGGTGGGTGGACCGGAAGACGTCCTCCCTCGACGCCACGGGAAACACGATCTCGCTGGACGCGCAAGTGGCCGTGCTCGGGATGGAGATCCCCGGTGACAGCATCCTCTGGCATGGCAAGATCACGGAGATCGCGGGAACAGCGGACCCGCCCACTCCGACCAGCGGACTCTACCAGGTGAAGTCGGTCTCCTCCGCTGATGACCTCTGGGGCGACCGCGGGAGAAACGAATACGGTCTGCAGCGATACCGGAACACGATCCCGACGGTGCTTGAGGCGAACCAGGAGCTGAGCTGATGTCGAACGTGCTCAGGGTCGAGGGGGTCGACAAGATCCTCCAGCAGATCGGTGAGCGGATCAAGAAGACCGCCCAGGATCTCAACGCCGTGGTCGCCGTCGGGTACAGCACCGCCTACGCGCTGTACGTGCACGAGAACATCGAGATGAAGTGGCGGGGACTCCCGAGAAGACACCCGGCGAAGGGAGTTTACTGGGGTCCGAAGGGTCAGGCGAAGTTCCTGGAGCAGCCGTTCCGGGAGCTCAACCGCTCAGGAGTCACAGGGGACATCGTCCGGAAGGCTCTTCTCAGGGGAGCGACCATGTCCCAGGCGCTGGTCCTCGCCGGACTGAGAATCCAGCGGGACAGCCAGAAGCTAGTTCCCATCGACACCGGAACGCTGAAGAACTCGGCTTTCACCGTGGTCGAGAGCGGAGCAAAAACAACGTCAGGAGTGAGCTGATGCCCGTAGACAACCCGGAAGTCAACACCATCGTCGTGAGCACGGCTGGCGGTCTGTTCGGAGGCGGAATTGTCGCCTTGTCAAAGCCGATGAGCAGGAGAGAGGTCTGCTTCTGTCTTCTTGGAGGTACGGGGATCGGAGCGTTTCTTCCCCCAGCACTCGTGGCATACTTCGGACTCCAGTGGTTCATCGCAGGAGCCATCGGGTTCGTCGGAGGAATCTCAGTGATGGGGCTCGTCCCTCTGCTGCAGTCCGCGTCGAACCGGTGGGTGAAGGACAATCTCGACAGACTCACAGGGACGAAAAACGACCCACACGCCAACCCGGAGCGCGGACCTTGAGCACTACTCTTCAGGACTGGACCCTCTCGAACATGTTCCTCGTGCCGTGCGCCATCGGTTTCCTGGCGTTCGCTCAGTGGGCTCTCGTCGTGAACCGGATGACTAACCTCCGCCTGCGGCTGCGGTGGAGACTGGCGACGATGGCGTGGGCCGTGTTCCTTCTGACGACGGTCGGGATGGATGCGGTCAAGGATTCTCACTCCGTGTCCAGTGTGATCATCAAGTCCTTCGCGAGAGGGGGTCACTTGGCCGTCGGAGTCGTCCTCTATGTCATGCTCGCCAGGATCTACCCGGAGAGAATGGCCGCGTGCATGTACGAGCCGACACCGTCGTGGTGGAGGCATTTTCACAGATTGGAGGGGACGTGCACGTCACAGCCCCCTCAGTTCTCAAACACTCAGAGGAGCTACTGAGATGAGATCGAAGTTCGGACTGCTGTTGCTGCTGCTGTTGACTCCCTTGCTCTCCTTCTCAGGAGACGCGGGGATCGTCGCCTCGCCATCGATGACGTCCTCGAACCCGTCGCCCCAGCCGACCGTGCTCGACGCGAAGAAGTTCCTGTGGCTCAGCGTGCCGTCGTACACGGGCGCGATCACGTGGTCGGTCACTCCGGAGGACACGAAGTCCGTCACGATCCTTCCGGTCAAACCGGGGATGGAGTACCCGGGGTGGAAGCAGGGAGACGACCGCGGCGGGATGCACGTCGCTCCGCAGAGCTCCAGCGACGTCCTCTGGGTCGGCGGGGAGTTCAAGGAGACCGTGACGATCACGGCGTGGGGCGTCAAGGAGAACCGGGCTTTCAAGATCGGCACGACGATCATCAGCGTGGGAGGAGCCAAGCCGGAGCCGAAGCCGGATCCTAAACCGGATCCCAAGCCTGACCCGGACCCCAAGCCGGAGCCGATCACCGGCAAGGCTTACATCGTGATCGTCCGCGACCCGATGGCGACGACGGTGGATCAGGCGACCCTCTTCGGGGACACGCGCTGGTGGGACGAGTTCAAGGCCTCCGGGGACGAGTGGGATATCTTCACGAACGTCTCCTCGGTCAACGGCAAGGAGACGACCCAGTCCAAGAACGGCTACCTCAAGGCTGTGGAGTCCCTCCAGCTCCCGGCGATCCTGATCATGGAGAAGGACCGCGACCCCGCGAAGATCATCGTTGCCCAGTCTCTCGTCAAGGCCGACGGGAAGACCATGACCAAGGATGAGATCAAGGCACTGCGTAAAGGAGCGAAGTAATGTACGACATCATTCACTACAAGGGACAAGACCTCCGCATGGGGAATCTCGTTCCGGCTGTCAACGTCAGCTCCCTCCCACTGCTCTCCTCGGCTCCCGGGTTCCGCGTGTGGACCCGGAGCGAGATCGAGGAAGCGATCCGGAAGAAGCCTTACAAGAAGCGGGACTTCTTCAAGGCCGACCAGGGATGGATCCTCAACCAGGCGAACCGGGGGAGCTGCAACTGCGCCGCCGCGACCGGAGCCCTCCGACGCGTGATGGCGCTCAACGGTCGGAACGAGGTTCCCCAGCTCGCGTGGGAGTTCCTCTACGCACAGCTCGTGGATGGCGACGACCGCGGCTCCATGCTCGACGACGGGATGGTCGCGCTCGGCAAGACGGGGATCCCCCCGCTCGATCTGACTCGCCACCCCCTCAACAAGCACATCCGCAAGCGGGATTACTCCCCCGAGGACTACGCTCAGGCTCAGGGGTTCATGGCGGAGCAGTGCTACCAGACCGACGACCCGCTCGAGCTGGCGACCTGCCTGCTCAGCGGTCAGGGTGCCGGGGTGGTGGCTGTCCACGTCGGAAACAACTTCGTCAACCTCGACAAGCGGGGTTACGCGGGCGTCGACCGCGGACCAGGGAACCACGCCGTCTGCGTCGACGACGTGGAGATCATCGACGGCAAGCTCGCCTTCGACCACGCGGGGAGCTGGGGACCCGGCATGCACGCGGACGGTCGGGCGTACTTCGACTGGGACGCGCACCTGAAGGGTCCGAACCAGTACCACAAGTTCTACGTCGTCGTCGGTGCGACCAACCCCGGAACCAAGTAAGGAGAA
>ERZ869925.1130-NODE-1130-length-13312-cov-6.839330_pt1 | contig 13312 bp, 21 predicted proteins | sample MGYA00579311_ERZ869925 | MGnify/ENA primary metagenome ERZ869925 (study PRJEB32216, sample SAMN09231817) | wastewater metagenome | place: USA: Maryland | collected 2016-07-30 | study: EMG produced TPA metagenomics assembly of the PRJNA472060 data set (Reclaimed...
CGTCCAAGGATTGTTTTGTTCTAGTTGTTTATTTTCCGCTCTATCCAAATCACGGGCTTGTGCGTATGTATTTGAGAAACTATCGCCTTGGAATAATTCAGGATTCAGAGCGCGGGCATATAAAGCACCAACGCCGCCAATAGCTTCGTCAGCAAGGCCCATTGTTGAACCTTGTAAAGCCCCTTTATACAAAGCGCGAAGTTTCTCGTTCATTTACACACCAAATCCAGAATCAGGCACATTGCACATACTAATAAACGGAACACCCTCATTGCGGACCAGAGACAAATCCCGCGCCCCTCCGTCACGAGCCAAAACGCGCATACAATCTTCGTCATACGCCTTTTTCTCTTCGGAATAATCTAGTCCCTTAGCCCGTAAAAACCGCCACTTAATCCCCTGAACAAAGCAATCTTCGTCAAGTTTGTAAGTGTCAAGGTCAGCAGCCCATCTTTGTTGCGCGGTTCCACTAGAGGATTGACACCATGCGTTTGAGTAATAATCAAAAGCTATAGTTTCCCCTGTGGTGGTTGGTTCCGGCTCAATATACATCCGGTTTTCACGAATGTAGAATTTTCGCCGTGGTCCGCTTGTTACAGAGCCATAGCGCAAAATCTGCTTTTCCTGTGCGGTAATTGGTCCTATCAGCTCCCATCTCATGCTTCCGTCCCAAAACGTACTTTGGACAAAATACTCAAAATCAGAAGGAAGGGCATAGTCGGGAGTTCCAGAAACGGTCGTAAATGTGTATTCCTTGTGCAGGTTTTGCCATCCACCACGAGAATTTGCCAACATAGCAAAATCCTTGCCCTCTCGGTTTGCAAGGGCAAGAAGTTGCCTAGATTGGTCATCAACCTGCCCGACAAGTTGGGAAGGCTGCAAAATACCAATCTCGTTAGTGGCTTGCTGTATTAGTTCAAGTAAGGTCCGAGCCATTAGTTACCCCTTTTGCAGGTCTTCCGCGCTTTTTTTCCATTAGTTCCGGTTTAGCTTCTAACAAAGCGTCCATTTGGTTTTTCAAAGCCTCCATTTGAAGCCTTAACTGGTCGTTTTCAGATTGAAGTTTTGCGACACCAGCACCCTTTTCGGCCTCTGCCAAATACGCCACAGCTTTATCCCGCCATGTCCGCGCCCCTAACCATGTAAGGGCATTGTCCCCAAGCCCTGATAGCTGCTCAACTGTGTAAATATTTAGTCCTTTGACCATCATCACATCGGCTTTATTCATCATGGGCCATTGCTCCAAAGGCATACCTTCCATGACTTGCTTTTGTTGTTTTTTGAAAGCTTCATATTGACGGGGCCAACGCTCCTGATCCGGCGGAGTGTTCCCAGACCATTCCAATTGTACTGGACGCTTGCGAACCGTCTTTGTATCTCCAGCAATTCTTATGGTGATATATTCTTTTTCTTCGAAAACCGCGTGGCCAGCCTCAATGGTTTTTTCTTCGTTTTGAATAGGCTCAAGAGAGAACTCTACATAAAGACCGCTATCGTCCCCATGTTGGACGTATAAACTATTTCCTTGTTTGATGATATTTGCTTCAGAGAACATTTTTTTCCTTCGTGTTCTAAAATTGGTTTCTTTTATCTTAGAACTTTTAGAATAAGCAATAAAGACAAATAAGGGGGGAATGGCCCCCCTTATCATGTTGTCTATTAGTCGTTCGTCGCAATGTCATCAGTGTAAGGGCGACTGATTTCAAATTCTGCCAGACCTGTAGAAGGGGTGTCCACAGCAGATGCACCTTTTGCAAGGTGAACCATATCGCCATCAACAACAGCGTCATCGACAGAACCAGACGTTGCGGTTGCCCAAACAAGCCCGTTGTCAGCATAAGCAGCTAGAGCCTTTCCAACTGCTTTACCAGATATTTGATACCAACCATATTGAGAAGCTACGTTTGCGGACATAGCAACCCCAACGGGGCCGATAGCGTTAGCAGCCAAAAGAGCGGTTGATCCATCATCAAGGTTATAAGTTACCCAGCTGCCAATGGCAGTTGAAGCAACACCTTTCAGATAAATAAACTCACCAGCTCCATAGGTCGGGTCTTCTGCGCGAACAATAGTCCCTAGCTTGTGGTTTTGTACTGTGTCGGTAACTGCAATTGCTTGCAGACCAAGCGTATCTTCAGTGATAGTGTAAGCCATGATTATATCCTTTCATGTAAAATATATTAATTGGTGAGGACACCTTGAAGGCGGCGGTTAGAAACAGTCATGTTCCCAGCGAAGCAAATCAATTTCACCATAGCATCTTGGTTTGTCGCGTAACGATCATCACCAAGAACAGAGAAGTTACGGTCCGCATGAGGACGGAAGAAAATATAGTCCGTGTTCAGGAAGAACATGGAATCAGTCGGGCAAGCCCCACCAACACCACCATCTAGAACAACGTCCGCCGAACCACCATGTCCGAAATACTTCAGAGAGGTAAAACCAGCACCGGCCATATCTTCAGAAGTAATCCTCTGGATAGCTTGGAGCGATTGCAAATAGAAGTTATATTTGTTCGAACCAGCTAAAATAAGGTCGGTTTTATCCGTCCCGCGTACCAACTGCAAAGCAACTTCATTCATGAGCGACTGAATGTTAGCAGCGGTTGCGGTCGTTCCAGTTTTGGCAATATTTCTCCAGAAAGTTCCGATTGTGGTCGAAGCATCAATCCCGCCAACTGTACCAGTTGAAGGCGTGCTATCTACCAACAATTGAAGACCGCCGATTTGTTTACCGCCATCAGCCGTTCCATCGGAATAACAGTCGGAAGCGATGTTATTAACAATGGTCCGTTCCGCGTTTTTAATGCGGCTTGCAAGAAGGTCGATAACGGCTTTTTTTCCAGAGTTTTGAAGCATTTCCAGTCCAGAAATAGACACAGCAACAGCGGCTTGCTTATAGTCAAACTCGGCTGCGGTGAATACATCGGAAGGGCTAATGTTTAGGGATTCATAACCGGAATAACGCTTAAACGTTCCGTTTTCAGCATATTCAAGTTCTTGAACGATAGTGCGACCACCAGAAACGGTTTTGATGTTTCCTTTTTTCTTCAGGCGGTTCAACAAGGCATTGTTGTTGCTTACGTTGTCTGCCAGAAGTCCGGTGCGGTTACGGAGAGTCGTTGTTACAATCTCCGTCATAGTGCTAGATGGGTTTGCCATTTATGGCCTCCTATTGTTGATAGGGGAGGCCATAACTTTCAAAGGCAACTCCCCTAAATTTTTGAACCACGAATAGCGTCAATATTTGCCGCTATTTCTTCCTCGAGTGTTCTGATTGGGGGCTTCTCGTTTCCCTGAACAAGGGATGAACTGCCTTTTATTGAGACGGCGGCGTTTTTCTTCTGCGCTATTTCCGTTTTTCGCTTCGCCGCGTCTTCTGTTTTTAGAGAAGCTTGCATTGTGGAGCGTATTTCTGGATTGGCATTGCACGCCGCGTCATAAGCCTCTTGAAAAGATTTAGCTAATCCAGCTTCGAAAAGGGCCGCCATGTAAGGTTTGGCTTTTTCTAAGTGGACGTTAGCTTTGTTTTCAGCGAAGGCTTTGTATTCGTCATCTATTCTAGCAGCTTCTTGTCTTTGTTGCAACTGGTTTAAGATAGCCTCTGGATTAACCTGCTGTCTTAGATTATTTAGCTCGCTATATAACTCATTGATGGGGTTTGCTTGATAGCCCATGACTTTTTGCAAATCCACGCCGTATCCGTGAGCGATATTGCGAACAACCATGATTTTTTGCTCTTCGCTGCCATGTTTTAGCGTGTTTACGGTCCCCAAAAGCTCATGAATTAGGGCTTTAGGCTCTGCTCCCGCGTCTCTTATCAAGGGCATGAATGGCTCAATAACCTCTTTCATTTCCTTTCCTAGGCGCAAATCACCATCTCGGGACGTGAACATTTTATGGGTGTCGTTTTCACGCTTGACAATTTCAGCTTGGATATGAGCCGGGAGCAAAGGCCAATCTTTTTTGGCATCCGGTGTCCAAGAATGAGGCGGATCAATCGCTGGCGGTTTTTCCTCTGGAGTTTCCTCTGCTGCTTCAATTTCCGGCTCTGGCTCCTCAATATCAGGTTCAACAGAAACAGACGGCTCTTCTTGCAAACCTTCCTCGTGTTGGTCAATAGCTTCACTCAGTTGCTCTTCAATGGTTTTTTCAGTCATTTTATTCCTTGTGTGTTTTAATAGCCTAATTGATTCAAAGCCCTTGCAACGTCTTTTCTAGCATCGAAATCACCCCTGATCTCTCTAGGTTTATCCATTCCAGATTCAACAACAACATGGCCAGACGCTTTCAGGTCAGCATAGTATTTTGATTTACTATCGTAAACCTTGCCGTTTGCTTGGTTTACGATGGGGTCAATGGAATCGGAAACGAGATAGACTTTTGATACAGGCTTTCGAACATACAAAGCATTTTCTCTTTGAATGTTCGAATTTACCTTGTCTTTTGCAGAAATAGCGACCTGCAAAGATTCTCGCGTCAAATCTTTCATTGGAGTTTTTAGGCACTCCAATTCGTAGTCGCTTAAACCTTCGTATTTCATTATTCGCCCATAGTTGGAGAAACCCAACCGGAGGCGGTTCCGGAGGCCGTGATAAACCCAACGAATCTATGGTTGTCAGGCTTTGTAAAGGATTGAATTGTAGATGGTAAAATAGGGTAATCGCCTTTTGTCGAAGGAACAACAGCCACTGCTTCAGCTGCTGTTTCTCCGGTTCTATAAAAAACCTCGACTGAATTGCTTCCGGATGAGTTGATAATAATTTGAGGAGAAGTTACAGCAAGTTCAACAACCGAATTGGTTGTACTGGCCGAGAAAGGTTTGGTTTCGCCCGCAATAGGCGTAGCTGGTAACGACATATTTTTTCTCCTATATTGTAGTTAAAATTGTGTTTTGTGCAGATTCTAGCTTCATTTTTTCAATAACTAAACCAATATCAGTTTTATATTTTTCTAGAGCTATTTTTTGCTCCTCCAAAGATAATTCTCGCTCTTTCAATTCAAGCTCTTTGGCTTTGAGTTGCAAATCACCCTGCTTAAGGACAGCGTCTTGGTTTAGTTTTTGCGCATCAAGTTCAAGTTTCGCTTTATCAGTAGCAATCGACGGGTCTTCAGGCGGAGGGGTCGGAGGCTGTTCTGATTTAGCCTTAATCTCCTTCAAAGCCACATCGAATATGGTTTCCATCTCCCGCCCAACCTTAAATCCTTTGATTCCAAAGCGCAAAAGCTCGAGCAGCAACGGGGCAAGCTCAGGATTCGGAACCTGAACCGCCTGTTGTATAAAACCACCTGCGGCGGTCAGAAATTCAGTTCTTGATTGCTTTTCCGCGTCTTGGTCCTGTTTGATGGTGCTGTCTGTTTCAATTGAAATACGGAATTTGCGAGCGGTGTTGTCTTTCATCAAACCAATAACTTGCTCCCACGATGGGTTTTCAAGCTTTTCCTTTAGATTTGGCATATCTATTTGTTGTCCAGACGCTTGCGCCTGACTAATCGTCGCCTTTTCTTGCTCCGTGAACAAATCAAACCCAGATATTTCCTTGATGGTTTCAAGGCTGAACTGCTCGGCAATAATCTCAGAAAACATATGGACAATATCACGGGCAAACCTAGCTACATCAGCTTGCATTGCCCCCATACGAAGGCCCGCGTATTTACCCTTCAGCTCTTGCGCCCCCAAGGTCTCATTTGGGTTTGTTGCCCCTCGGATAATGTCAGAAATTCCCGTTATTTCGTAGAGTTCCTGCTTAGTCCTGTCTCTGGCTTGATAAAGCCCCATAAGGGTTTCGCCAATTTCTTTGATGGGGAGAAAGTCAATAACTCCCTTCAGTCCGCCTTTTTCCCCGAAAACAGCCCATTGTTCCACGGGAATCAAAATGTTTTCAGCATCTTCTGAAAGTAGTTTTTGCAGGGCAGGGGCAGAGGCATCATAAACACCAGCAACGCGCAAAGCCTTAACAAGGTTTCCGATACGTCCCGTCAAGTCATCTAATTCGCTTGCTTGGTCCTGATAAAGAACAAAGTCAGGGGTCGGAATAAGGTTGTCGTTGGTAATTGTGGCGTATAAAGGCTTAGGGCATGGGAAAAATCCGGTGAGCTTCAGCGGGTCTTCTCGGCTGTCCAAAACGTCTTTGTAATCTTTGCAAATCCATAAAACAGTTTCTGTTTCTTTGTCCCATATTTCATAGACAAACGCCCGTTTGTAATCTTCCGGCGTATCGTCGTTTTTCTTCTCGCTACCCATAGGTATTTGATTGCCAATTTCTTCCCCAAATCGTTTTACTAACTCTTTGCGGGACATTGGAACAATCCGCCAAACGGCTCTGACTTCCTGCCATGTTTTCGCCCAAGTATGCCCAAAGTCTTGCCAGTGTACGTAATCCACGACAACATCTTCGCGTTCCAAGATTTCCTCGGATTGCTCCTCGTCTAAATCGTCTTGGTCATCGGTCAATTGCACGCCGTCTGCGTCATCGGACAAAACTGGCTGCGTTACAAAATGCGGCTCGTAACGAACCCAGCAAACTCCGCGACCGCCTAGAAGCCTATCCAGCACCACTTGGCGCATCACATCGTTAAATTCATCGGCATCAATAAAAAAAGAGGCTGCCCTTTCTAGAACTTGAGCGGAAACAGTCCCAAGTTTGTCATCTGACTGAAATCGTCTGTCTATATTTGGGGTGGGGGCGCGGTCGTACAAAGCAGGGGCGAGGGTTTGAACGTTTGACCACAGAATATTAAATTTGTTTGCTGAAGCCTTCGATGTATCGCTCCGGTCATCTTTGTAACGCTTGATGATCTTTTTAGACCGCGCATACCATGATTGCGTGTCTTTTTCGTACTTGGCAATGTGATTGCACCAGAATGCAACGGTGCTGGATTTCTCTTGTTCAATCATATCCTGTCGTCGGCCCTTTTTGTTGAAAAGTCTGGGAAAAACACTTCTTTCGCCGTTAAATCTTCCAAAAATCTTGGCTTTTCTGCTTCTTTAGAAACTACGCTGCTTTTCCAAACTTGTCCAATAATTTCAAAACTGTCGTTTGCGTGGCTGTAAGCATCGTGGTCCGGCTTGTCCAAATAGCGGTTTCTTTGTTCATCAAACAAAAACTGATATTTTCGTAAAGCCCGCAACCCGTCTTTGCACTTAACGGGATCAACCCATGTCTTTTGGAGAGTGACACGGGCCGAATCAATCTGGTTTTGCTGGGATGTAGCTGCGACCACCCGTGTTTTGATTCCAAACTCAAACAACTGGTCAACGGCGGAACGGCCACCAGCTTGCAACAATTTATTTGCCGCATCGTGGGGGACAAAATGATTGCCGTAGTTATATTCCGCCCTGTGTTCTATTCCATCAATTGCCTTGCCCTTGTGCCATTTGATTATTTTTCCGCTGTCGCCGTATAAATCTATGATGATCTCGTGTCCAATAAGCTGTTCCGCGTAATGCTTAAGCCCCTCTCGGTTATGTTCATGGTAATCAATCAAGCGGACCTCGTTTCCCGCCTGTTGCCAGAACCATATCGCTGTGTCGTCCGAATATCCCAAATCCCAAGACGTGTGAACCTGAATAGTCGGGTCATAAATACCCTCTTTAATCCTTCCATCACTCTCCATGTCTGCAATCCATCGGCCATAAACGGATCCTTCTGTGTTGGTGTTGAAGCTCCCCTCCCAAATCCAATCGTAACGCTGGGGGTTATATTTTTTGTCTCTTAGTCGAACCTTGTTAAGGCTTTCTGGAAACCAAGGGTTATCGTACCAGTTTATTTTCGTGCAGATTGTCCCCTCGTCTGAATCGGTTACAAAGAGCTTGTGGATTGGGTCATCTTCATCCTCTGGGTTATAAGAGGCCCACAACTCGCAGTCTGGAAAATCCCGCATCACTGTTGGGATAAGGTAGGTTAATGAGGACTGGCTAACTTTTTGAGCCTCCTCAAGCCAAGTCCTACGGACACCATTTAAGCCCTTAACTTCGGATATGTTTGTACGCAGTCCGTAAAACAGAAACTCATTGCCGTTCTTGCAGCGTATAAACTCTCGCCCGCGCTCGAAGTAATCTTGAACGCCCAAAATGTCTATTTGGGAGTCAATGACCGAAAAAACGCTGTCTTTGAGTGATTTTTGCAGCTCCCGACCACAAAGGAACCGCCAAGGCTTGTCATTTAGGCGGATAATGTCGAAGATAGCCATGTTTGCAAAGGCTATGGTTTTTGCAGCTCCCCGCCCTCCGTAAGCCCCACGATATTGCCTGTTTGGTGTTGTAAAAACTGGGATTAGCTTATCCGGTAAATCAATCTTTACGTTGAGCATCAGCTGCTACGCCGTTAATGAAAATATTCATGGTTGGCTGGTCCGCCGGATTCCCGTCTTTGCCTAGGAGCTGGCTTTCCTGCTTGCTAACATCTTTCCAATCATCAGAAAACCTATTTTTCATGTTGAAAATCCAAGTTGTCGCGTTGAAGTTAGGAACCTCTCCAAACGTTGCCAACCGTCCGTTTTTTTCCCAAAATACTTGAGAAAACATGACGGCCAACCTTACGGCATCCAAAAATTCTGGATATTCATTTTCGTAATTATTAAATGTTGCTTTGCAAATTCCAAGTTCGCAAGCCATTTCGACTTTACTAGCCCCAATTTTTCCGAGTTCAATGACTTTTTCGCAAAAAGCTGGGTCATATTTGTTTGGCCGCCCAACTGGTTTTCTATCTTCGCCCATACAAGCCTCTACGTTCGTTTTGACTGTTCCGTGTATCATTTGACCTTTTTGACCTTTGACCGCATCAGGCGGCCACCACAGGCCCAAGAAACGCTATTTCAGGGATTTTATTTCTCTCTCAAGTTCCCTTACATTGTATATAGCCTCATAAATCCTAATAATCCAAAAAAGATTGGCAAACAAATCAGAAACATTTTTCGGTTTCAGCTTAATGGCCGACTTCTCAAACAGGTCTTTTTCGAAAATAAGCCCTCTGCGCTGGATTATTTCAGCTGCAATTTTGTAAACATCTTGCTCTGAAAATTCCGATAATTCGCTTTTAATCATTTCTTCACTGGCTTTCCGCCGCCTTTTTTGCATCCCATGATTTCCTCCTAACAAAAGTGTTTTATTGATTCTGATATAAACTCGTTGTCAGAAATTTTTGTGTACATTCTAAACTTCGACCTAATGCGTTGTCCAACATCCATATTTTTTATGTAATTACTATTAAACTGTCTTGGTGCTTTAACAATTTTAAACTGAACCCATGTAATATTTTTCATTTTGTCTGATCTCCTTGGTTTTGTCAATTTCTCCGTTTTTGCGTTCCAGCTTGAGCATCATTTTTTGAGCGACTGCCCTAATCCGTTCCGCCATCCTTGAGACTTTTTTGCTGTCTACCCCATTGCTATACTCGCAGCATAGGGCAGCAGCGTTTAGCCCGTCCAAGTATCCTTTTTCGTAATCTGTCATTTTATTTATCCTTTTGTCCTAGTTTGTAAAATAATCACGATTTCATTTCATCACGGCTAAAGGTTAGCAATTCCCGTGAAAGTTTGCGGAAACCCGCAAAAGTTTATCAGATATTTGATATAATCCTCGTGCTTCGAGTCTGGTTTTAGCTCGTAGGTTATCCAGTCGTTAACTTTTTCCAGCATATTTTTGGCGCAGATTTCCTTGTATGACAGTCCGTACCATTCAACTTTGCCCATTTTGCCCCCCGTATGTTACCGCGAGTATCTCTTTTACTTTTTGGATCTTTTCATCTTCCGCCTTCCTGTCCAACGCTTTTTGTAACGCGGATACCCCTCCCTGTTGCTTTTGGTAATCCTTGATGACCCCACCAAAGTAACCAAACATGGGGTATCCCTCGGCTGCGTGTTGCTCCAGGGCGTGCTTGAATTCGGCGTATGTGATTTGCTTTTCGGGAGGGTTTATAATCTTAATCAGGTCAGCAGGGCTTGGTATATCGCTGGATTGCCGCATATAGGCTCGCATAGCTTCAGAAACCTGCTTTGCGGTGTAATCCTGTAGGACAAATTCCCACGCCTTTATTGTGTTTTTGACATCGAGTTCGCGGCCATAATTTTTTTGTATTATCGCCATAACCGCCAAAGATTTAGCAATCTCGATTTTATCCGAGTCTGTCCATTTACCATCCATTTTGTAAAATATCCTCCAATTGCTCTGTTACGTTTTTCTTTTTAGACTGTTTGTTTGCTTCGTATTTCCCCTCCATGATTTTAACGATTGATGATTCTTGCAGAACAAAATCCACGTCAGCAACCCATCCTGATTTGTTCTCGCCCCGCAGAAAATCGCTCTTTTCTATTTTTTGCAAAACAGTATCCCAACCCTCAAGTCCTCCAACGTCTTTCAACCTAAGTGCCATTTTTGCTTTTCTTGCTTTGGTTATTTTTTGCGCGACTGGTAAACCGATTCTTTTTGCCAGCTCGTTAAACTTTTCAAATGCCGTATGTACTTTCTGTCTCTCCTCTGTCTCTTTACTATATGTCTCTGTCTCTGTCTCTGTCTCTGTCTCTGAGTGACAGTTTTGTAACGGTTCCGTAACAGTTTCGTAACTATCTGTTTTTGTTTCTTTTATTTCTTCAAAAAACCCAGCCTTAATAATTTCACAAATTACAGATTTTATTAACTTTTCAGGTTGCCGTAACCGAAATGATATTTCTTCGTAACCAATCCGTAACAATCCCGTAACAGGTTCTTCATCCTCGCTGATAAGCAGCCAAAGCATTGGCAAAGTTGCCCTAGCATCTGCGCTCATGCGCTGGAAATTTATATCATCAATCAATCTTTTGTGGAGGCGTATCCAAGGGGGATTTCGGTCTTTATAAGACTGATAACTGCTCCAGTTTTTTGCTTTAAGCATGGCAACCCCCCTAAGCGGTAAGCTCTTTTGCCTTCGCCGTACCAGCGTGATAAACCCTAAGGCCGCCAGTCTTCGCACGAGTAACGATCTTGATCCCATGAGTTTTTCCGTATTGAAAAGCAGCCCTACGGACGGAATACACTTTTTCGGTCTTGATAAAAGCACTGTCTCCGTACTCTTTTAAGCCGCTGAAGTCGTATTTTCTGGGTCTGCCGGATCCGGCTGGTGGTATGATTTTATCGTTTAACATTTTGGCTCTCCTTTTGTGTATTTTTTTAATCTATATATAAGAGACTTTGACGTCAAAGAAAAAAAACAGAAAAAAGTGAAAATAGTTGTTGACGTGGCGAAAACGTGGGGTTATAGTCTGATTATCAACACGGGAAACCCAACCATAGGAGAATAAAATGACCCAAACTTACAGAAAAGCCTTCGGACGCAACACAGTTCGGGTTAGCAGCAACCCAGAATGCCATTGGGGCACCGATTTTACCATAACCAGATGGTCATTGAAGGAGCGTCTAGCTCATACACTTGGCCATGATCCTATGGATCTTGAACCGAACTTCATCATAGCCTGCGCCGAGAATGACAGGGGCTTCTGTTATGAAGTCACGGACGGCCAAAATGTATGCGAATTCTTCCCATCGTACAAAGATGCAAGGTCCTTTGCCTTCTCACAATTTTGCTAGGAGTCATAAAATGATACGGACAGCTTTAATATGCAACGCGCTCTGGCTCTTGGCGATGATGTACGCCGTGGCATGGGGCTATGTTTCTTTTAACTTTTAACTGGGGGATAAAATGAACAACGGCCAATTATCTTACGAGTTTTCACGGGCATTGAACCCAACCTATCATGACGGAACCAAGCGCAAGGCATGGGGCGAACTTTGCCAGGTCGCTCAGTGGTCTTGGTCATGGGGGAGGTTTTAGCTATGTTTGAGAAACTCTCACTTCTTACCCTCGGCGCGGGAATCATGCTGCTAGGCATATCCCTAACCGGAAACTATTTTCAATTCCATCATGCTAAGGGCTGTATACCTATGCCATCCGCCCTTCCACCAATTTCTATCACTAAGGGAGACTAACACTATGACCGCATTTTTATTTTTAACGTGCCTTTTTGCGCTGGGTCCGCTTGCGGTCATTGCGTCTGTATTAGGTGCACCTAGTATATTGAGAGATAAAATAGAACGAAAATTTTGTTTTACCTTTGTTATGCTTGCTGTGCTTACGTTTATTTTCTGCGTTGCCGCGCTTTATGAAAGTTTTGTGGTGCAAAATGGGCTTTGATTTGTCTGCACATCTCGCGCAACGGAATGAGGAGTGGTCAGATTGGCAACTCTGGATTCTGCCACTGTTCACGGCCAACGATAATTTTAAGAGGTAAAAATGGAAACGCAATTAGTCTCTCTCTCCCATTGGGGTCTGCACGAAGTGCCAGTCACGGCAGCAACCAAAGCCTTTATCGAGCAAGAAAGCTTCCGAATGAACCTAATTAACAAACCAAAAGACGCTGAGCTTCTCTGGGCTGTAGAGATTGAGCTTGATGGTATGTTTCCAAGGGCGTTCAAAACATTAGAAGAAGCAAATCAAGCGGTTCAAATCTGGTTCTATGAACAGCGAGAGAATTACGGAGAGGAAATTCCAGAGGCGACTTTGATTTTCTCTCAATTCTACTACAACCACCACGAGGACGCTATGGACGACACCCATATCGTTGTTAAAGAATTTGAAGCGGAGATAGTAAATGATGATTATGAGGATTAACTAACCCTCCCCCTTTGTGAGGGCTGGCGTTTGAGAGTCCGCCAGCCCTCTCATGGGGAGAGACTATAGATGCGTATCCCGTCTTTACCAAGTGGACTAAGGCGGGCCGTTTACCAAGCTGGTAACTTGGGCGTAAATGCCGGAGCCATGCGTTATCTGAAAAGGCTGCCTATCGTAACAGACGGTTGTAAGTCCCTGTCTTGAACCATTTTTACTAACCGCCAATGAAGGAGAAAAATCATGGCACACGTATACGAAAACCAACCTGATGATCGTCAAGCTGATACAGCGATAGAGACAAGTCGTTTCCGTCTGAAGTACAGGCAACTTACCGACGAGGAAAAAGCCCTACATGATGAAATTAAAGCTAAAGCTGTAGAGCTTGAAACGCTTTTTGGAAAAGTAAAACAAGGTCGTTATAATGCTCTTGCAATGACAAATCTTGAGCTATCAATCATGTGGGTTATTAAGGAGCTTACGTCATAGACTTTCCCCCCCTTACTGCGTAAACGCTCGGCTCCGAAGCGCAAATTCGGGCAAACTTTAACAGGAGAACAGAATGATTAAAATCGACGGAAAAATATACTCAGAGATGCCAAAATCAGATAAATTTGCAATGGCAACCAATGTGTGGCTGGATAACCTACCACAGGTCACGGCCCTGCCAGA
>ERZ869925.1132-NODE-1132-length-13299-cov-6.518574_pt1 | contig 13299 bp, 15 predicted proteins | sample MGYA00579311_ERZ869925 | MGnify/ENA primary metagenome ERZ869925 (study PRJEB32216, sample SAMN09231817) | wastewater metagenome | place: USA: Maryland | collected 2016-07-30 | study: EMG produced TPA metagenomics assembly of the PRJNA472060 data set (Reclaimed...
TGGGGTGTTGGTTCTCGCGATCCTGATTCCGATGCTCGTCAAGGCCGGCAGGAGCCGCGCACAGCAGCGCCTCGGCATTCCCGAGGAACCCCGGATGCTTATCCCGTCGCGGCCCCAGACCGACACCAGCAGCACCGCTGAAACGAAACGCCTTGTGCCATGACCTTCCTTCGCAGACTGGTCCTTGCAGCCGTGATTGTCTTGATCGCGGTGGCGGCGCTTCTCTTCCCTGAATCATTCGAGGGAGAACACCAATCCCCGCCATGAGCCCGAAGTCCGGCTTCCAGAAATGGCTCACTGAGCACCCGGAGAGCAAGCCTCCACGGGATACCTTTTGGATCGTCATCGCGTGCCTGCTTGTCGTCCTCGCGTGCCTATGCGGCGCTCGCGCCCTTTACCTTACCGCTACCAACCCATGAAAACCTCCGATATCGTTGCCATCCAGAAAAAAGTAGGAACTACCCCGGATGGTTTCTGGGGTCCGAAATCCATTACGGCCTGTCAGGTGTACCTGCGCTCGCTGATGCCGGTGCCGAACCCGTGGCCCGGAACATCACAGTCGGAACTCACGGACTTCTACGGCAAGGCCGGCGATGAATCCCGCCTCACGAATCTGAACGTCGAGGGCCTTGGGCTCAAGTATGAGGGCCGGGCCGTCAAGACGGTGCTGTGCCACGGTAAAGTCGCGGAAAGCCTGCACCGTGTCCTTGCGGCGCTCGCTGGCACACACCCGGAGATACTGGCCAAGTACGCGGGCTGCTACAATAACCGCATGATGCGCGGCGGCTCGCTGCCATCACTTCATGCCCGTGGTGCCGCGATAGACCTCGATCCCGACCCGAACGACAACCATACCTCATGGCCCAGCGTGGCCGTGATGCCGTTCGATATCATGGAGGCGTTCGCTAAAGAGGGCTGGCTGAGTGCCGGCGCTTTCTGGGGCCGTGACGCGATGCACTTCCAGGCGACCCGGTAAGGCACTCCCGAAAATACATAGCGTATGAGCGAACCCGCTGAAACTATCACTCCACGGTTCCGTCCGGGAGAAATAGTTGTTCATATCACGGATGAGAATTCACGCGGAGTTATCACGGCATTTATGGTCCGTGGGGCCAATCATTCATTTGAAGTCCAGTGGGGCGTCGAGAAAAACGGATGGCACTTGGACTACGAACTGATTCTCAGCACCGAAGCACGGAGGTCTATCGGTTTTTGGGCTGCACGGTAGCCGGTCACTTCACGATATTCGTCTCCAGGGTGATCCCGATGGTCATACCTTGGAGCCTGCTCACAACCTGCCGCGTGCCTCCCGGCGTCTCCGTGGAGAGACGGTCGCCGGGCCGCGTAACGCTCTCCTGCGTGCCGGCGCGGGTTTGAATCTGCTGTTCGGTGGTTTGATCCGCCTCGCGTGATGTTTCGTCTTGGGTAGCCATGGGTTATTCCTCAGTGCTTGTGGTGTGACGTTCTCCAATCTTCTCTCCGCCGCGCGCAACCTCCTGCGTGGTATTGTCGGTGCTTTCCTGCGATTGCGTTGTCTGAGCCTCCGTGACGCGGGTAACGGTGTCATCGAGGGGCTGGCTCACGGTGGTGGTTTCCGCGATGCTCGTAGCGCCGTCAAAGGCCACTTCTCCGTTGAGGGTAATCTGAGTCACCCGGACCGACCCGACTGCGCACGGGGCATCCTTGACGCCTTGCGCGATTTCCGCGAGCAGGGTCGTGATGATGGTATGGAGATTCTTGGCTTCGATCATATTACCAGCGGCGAGGGGTTCCTACGTGGGCGGGTCCGGATATCCGGCGGGAACGGGCGTTCTCGAGAAGTCGTTGCCCGCGCGCGGCATCCTCGGCGGCATCTCGGGCTGTCAGGGAGTCGGATTTGTCCGGGTAGCGGAGGAAGTAGGGGGCGCAGAGCGGGACAACCATCGTGGTGAGGTGATTGTCCGGGATCGGGAGATTGACCGTCAGGGGAGCGCCGGCCAAGTGCTCCAGTGCGATCCGGGGAGCCTCGTAGGATGCCTGCACGTTCAACTGATAGACGGCATCCGGGGTCGGGTAGAGGACGATGGACGGGTTATCGGGGAGATTGCCCGTGTCACCCCATACCGGGGAGTCCACCAGGTTGTCCCGGACCCGGAACCATTGCGGCATCCCGTAGGAGACCGGGAGCAGTGGTTCCACGATTGGAATCAGTTCCCGCCAGGATTCAGCGGCAGAGCGGCGGATGCGCGGGGGGCGGGAAAGCTGTTCGAAATGCGCCGGAAGCGCCACGTCGGCGGTATTGGCCACCGTGGCGAGGTTTTGCGCCTCGTTGGGATTGGTGATGTATTCCGGGGCCGAGGCCCAATAGTCGGCTAGCCCGCCCGATAGGGCATCGGCGAACAGGGTCATGTTCACGGCCCCGATTTTGGTTACATCGGGGGACTTCGTGTAGAGGGCCGCACAGCGGAGCGCGAGTTGCAGGACGGTCATGATTTTACCTCACTCGGTTGGATGTCACAAAGCCCGAGGAACCCAAGCACTTCTTGATACCGGTCCTCAATAGCTTTGTTCTGTGGGGCGGCGCGCGGGTCCATGTAGCGGCTGGAAAGCGCGGCGTGGCGGCACAGTGGCATCAGGTAAAGCTCCACGTACTGCGGCGCGATATCGAACGAGGCCGCATTGGTGTAGTCCACGGGATTGACCGGCGCGGCGGCTTCAAAGTAGGTCACGGTCGCGAACTCGTTGCCGGTGCGGGTCCGGAACGGCCATCCCCGGATCTTCGGGTGCTTGTCCTCACCACGGAATACTTCGTAGAGCAGAGGAACGTCCGTGGAGGGAGTATCGAACCATTCCAGCATCGTGGAGCCCGGCAGCACGTCCGTGAGGCCCGCGTAGGCGGCGGCCTGCCCGGATGACTCAGCGCACCTGAGCAGCACGGTCCGCATGTTCGTAGAGCCGACGGGCGTGTAGGTGTAGGTGACGCGGCTGACGTGCTGGAAATGCCGGGTCGTGTTCCCGGAGGTGTCGTCGGTGGCGAGCGGAGAAGGCAGGTCCACGCCGGTAAGGCTGAACATCTTGTAGGCGTTCTCGCCCGAGGGAGACCAACTGTAACGGACCTCCTTCGTGACGACGAGGAATTCATGGGCCTTCGTGGACTGGTAGAACTGCTGGAGGCCCTGATTGACGCACCGGACCGCTTCCGCGAGCGGGCAGTCGTCGGGCGCTTCATCGCAGCAGCCCTGTCCCCACATCGAAAGCACGTCCCGGATGGCGTCCCGTATCGGGGCCGCGTTGGTCCGGGGCGTGACATTGAGGCGAACGGACAGTTCCGCCGTCGCCGCGATGGCGATATCTTCCAGCCGGTGCGTGGTCCTGACGATGAGATTCACCCCAAGGCTTGCCGTCGCGGAGATCCCGTCACCCGTCAGGATATCCCGTGGCGGCACGCTCATTGACGTGACCGCGAGAGCCCCGGTCGCCGCAATAGCAATGCCTGTGAGGGAAAGAGTCGCCATCAGGTCAGGGAAGCAGAGAATCCGCCAATCGGGATCGTCACGATATCACCATTCGCGACGGTCTTGGTTTTGGCCACCCACCCGATAAAGTCCGCACTGGTGACGTTCGTAGCGTGTTTGTAGATGCCCACCGCTACCACGTCGCCCCAAGGGGCTGTGGCGGCCGGGAACGTGATGGCAGTCCCGTTGACGACCTGCCCGGCCCCGAGGGCAGCAGCGGGAAAATTGGTCGTGTTGTTCGTCACCGAGACACGGGCATAGGAACCGCCCGAGACTTCCACGCCGCCGGCTCCGTTGTCGTTCGGGGCGGTCGTGAAGAGAGCAAAGTAATACGTCGCGGCGGCGGCATGGGCGGTCGCGCCGAAATGCTCATTGAGGATGTTTTGAATAAAAGCGTCGGAGAAACCGGCCATGATGATAGAAAAGTTGAGGTGAAGAAAGGGGGCGACACCGGAAAACCAGTGCCGCCCCCGTGAGGGTCACAAGGCTTACCGTGGATTCCCGACCTTGTACTTGTAGCGGTAATCAATCGCGCAGATCGTTACCGAGATGGCGGGCGTCATGCCGCTTGGGAGCAGGTAGGGAGACTGACCGAACGTCCAGCCGGCAAAGCTGTTCTGTCCGTGCAGGCCACCGCTGACCTTCTGGGTGTAACGCTCGCCCCAATGGTCGCCCCGGACGAATCCGATGGCTTCCGCGCCGATACCGAGGAAGGCCCCGATGGGAACCCCGGCACTGTTGCAGGGAATCACGGCGGCACCGGCGGCGTATTCCTGTGTGAAGTCCGCGCCGACCGCAAAGGGGCCGGTCGAGGAAGTCACGGAACCCGTAGTAGTGTCGTTGATTCCCGTGCTGCTGGAGGAACTCAGGCGGCTGGTGATCGTCAGGGTATTGGCATTGGTACCGACCGTGTAGGCGATCATGCCGACCTTGTTGGGGTCCGTCGCGGCAGTCGGGGGATTGACGATCAGGGCGTAGAACGGCCCACTGGTCCCGATCAGGCGACCCCACAGGGAAGTCGCGACCGTCTGGGTCAGGACCTGATTGTAAACGTAGGCCCAACCGGGGAAGTCCTGATACCACGGGGTCGTGGTGTCGTTGGAGTCGTAGAAGGCACCGCCTCCCGTGAGCGTAGCCACCGGGGAACCGGCGCTGTAAGCGTTCGCGGAGCCGAGATAGGCGATGGGAGCCCACACGGAACCAGCGGCCAGCTTGCCCTGCGGGGTCGGAATCTGGCGCGTCAGGATTTGATTCCCGTCGATGGCCTCAATGCCGCCCCTGAAGAACACGTTGTCCTTTCCGCGAATTCCGGCATCCGAGATCCGGGACTTGTATCCGGGGTCACGCTTCACGCCGAGCGCGAGCGGGTCAGGAAGCGGGAATGCCATGTTCCACATTTCTTCGCCGTTCTCCATGTGGCCGGCCCGGAAGGGCTGGCCGCCCTGGTCGCGCATGTTCGAAGACGCACCCATGATGGCATCGTAGGTGATGCAGTCGTCGAGCGTCAGGGATGCCACGGCCTTACCGTTGATGACGCCCTGGCTGGTTTCCGCGCAGCGGTGCATCAGGGTCATGTCGGTGTTGCGGCAGATGAATTGACCGCCCCATGCCCCGAGTTGGTCTGGGATCATGTTGTTGATCTCATCCTTGAGGCCGAGCATTTCCTCGGTGTGAGGGCTGACACCCGTGGCCTGGCTGACCATATCGAGATAGATGGGCCATTCCTTGAGCGGGATCGTGCCGAAGTCGGCAGCGGTCACGAACAACTGGTCGCCCATCTTACCGGCACCGCCGAGTTGGCCGGCGCTGCGGAGGTTCACGATGGCACCGCCGGCACTGCCGGGGCGCTTCTCGTACTTGATCGGGCTGGAGGCACCGGCCTTGCGGTACTTCGCCCAGAAGTCATTGGTTGTCATGGCCCACCGGAGTTTGGCGAGCCAGAGTTGCGTGGGTGCCACGGAACCGGCGGCTCCGTTGGCGAAGGTGGAGCGATTGTCGAGATCCCACTGATTCATGGGATTCAACATCACGTTGGTATTGGGGTTCGGTTCGGCCATAGTGCTTGTTTTTAGTTAAAGGCCCTTGGCTATAACCCCGCCGCTCCCCGGAATGAGGATACGACGAAACGACAACCGGCAGGCTGTGTTTGTTGGGTTGGGTGCGTCCCGGTCCGGGGCGCGGTAGGTTGATGCGGAGCTTACCGGGAACCGGCAGCGCGCATGAGTTTCTGGAAAGCCTGCGGATCGCGTTCCATCAGGTCATCCAACTGGTCTGCCGTCAGGGCAGGAGCAGCAGCCGGGGGCGGGGAGCCTCCAGCGCCGGGCATATTGTAACGCACGGTAGGCGGTACGGCCACGGGATGACCTGCCGGAGCAGCGGCAGGTTGTTGAGTCTGCCACTGGCCTGACTCGATCAGGCTAAGGGCGGCAGCTTCAAGGACAATGGTTTGCAGATTCGGATGATTGAGTCGCGGGTCGTTCGTGGCCTGCCATGCGTCCAGGAGCGCGGAGGCGGTCGCGGAATGCTGGTTGCCCTGCACCTTGAGGTGGGGCCAGCGGTTCACACAAGTGCCCCATTCCTGATCGCGTGCTGTCTCGACGGCGCTTTGCTGCGCCAGCGTGGCGTCCCGTTCGGCCAAGGCTTCACGGGTAACGGCGGCAGTAAACTCCAGTCGTTTCTCTTCCAGTTTTTCGGCGATGCCTTCAACCCATGGTTCGGCCTGCACTTGGCGGGCTAGTTCCATGATTTCAGCCTTGAGGGCTGCGGATGCCGGGGCAGACACGGGGGCCTGCGGGGAAATGACCGGGGCGGGACTTTCGAGCGACGGGGCAACAGGGGCCGGGGCCTGCTGTTGTTGTCCATAGACGAATTCCGTAGCGGTCTGGAGAGACAGATTCGGGTCAGCCTTGAGCAGCCGGTAGATGCGTTCCTCGTTGGCATCGCGGGGCTTGAGCCGAAAGCCGGGGAGTCCCTTTTCGGGATCTTCGGCCAAGGGCGCGGGAGCGGCAGGCACCGGGGAGGCAGTCGGGACCACAGGAGCAGCGTAGGACGGTTCAGCGGGTGCCGGTGGCGTAAAATCCACGGGTGCCTGACTGAGCCGCGCCATCTGTTCCGGCGACGGGTAATCCTCATCGTAACCATTGTCACCTGGCAGCGTCAGGTCCGGCGTAGGCATTACCACGGCTTCCACGGGGACGGGCTGTGTCGGCTGCACAACTTCGGCCACGGGGTCTTGAGCGCCTGCGGGAATTTCCATATCGCAATATCTCGTTAAATTCTTGAGAATGTCAAGAACTCGTTGAATATGGGGCACTGATGAAATGTTTCGCAACTTCGGTAAAGACACCGGGGGCCAACCCGGACCTGCGGCGTGACCACGGTTCACTTGAGGATGTGATTCGCCGGTCCAAGACCATCGAGGATTTCATTCGCCTCTTTGAGACCTTTACAATCACGACTGAGACGCAAAGGTTGGAAGTATTGGGCAGGTTGGCGTTTCCGGTCAGTAATTCCACGCTTTTCAATATCACCCAGAACGGGACATCCGCGACGGTGGCGCGGGGTATCGTGCTGGCAACCAAGTGGCCGGTCAGCCTCTCTGGGACAACGATGCTGGACCCGGATAAGAAGTGCGCCCGGATCAGCATCGCGGCCAAGACGGTCACGATTGCACCGGGGCAGTTCATTTACTTGAAGCTGACCTACACGGTCAAGACCGCGACCCCGATTGGATTACTCCCCGATGACGACAAGGTGCATTTCGATGGCGGCACCGTGACGGGCGGCATAGGTGGAGCGGGCGGCGCAGGTGGATCAGGCGGCGGCGGAGGCGGCGGCGCGGGTGGTGGTGGCGGCGGTGGCGGCGGGGCCGCGACTCCCGGCACTGGTGGCGGCGCTGGTTCGGCTGGAGGCCCCGGTTTGGCCGGCGGGGCACCGGGAGCAACCGCGCAGGATGGTGTCGCGGGCACCGATGGCGGCGCAGGATTTACAGCAGCGGGGAGCGGAACCGGGACCGGAGGAGATGGCGGCGGCGGCGGCGGCGGTGGAACGGGCGGCGGCGGCGGCACCGGCCAGACTGGCGAGGCTGCGCCTACCCTAGAGGAAGACGGCGGCCCTTCCTCGGTGGATATTCCCGAATTCGACGCCTACCGGAAAGCCAAGCTGGAAGTGAAGGTTTACGAGATCACGGGGGAAATCGTCTGTGAGGCATCGACGGATGCCGATGGCTATATCCCGCTGGCCGAAATATCAGGAACCGCTGAAAATCCAGTCGTGGACGTTTGGCACAAAGGCGGTTACATCACCGCACCGCAACCGACAGTCATCAACGTCACCCCATGAGCTACCAAAGCCCCGCCCCGTCCACATCCGCGCCGAAAAACATGGTCCAGGGGGCCGAAAGCGCCGGACCGCCGGCAGCCAACGCCCCGCGCGCCCCGTTCCCGTCGAATCTCGTCCTCACGCTCGATCAAGAACTCGCACTGGATCAACTCTGCGACGAGTGGTACATGGAGCTCACGAATTCCTCCGGGTGGACCATGACCGGCGGGGAAGAGAACTGGATGATCGAGGGCTTGCAGGAAGCCACGGACGACCGGGCGCTGGATGAACTGAATCGGCGGCACTTCGTCAAACGGGCCTACTATCAGGCCATCAGTGAAAACCGGTGGGAGTATCGCCGATGGGCCTACGGGGCGGATTCGGTGTTCAGTCGCTCCAACCTCAACGCGCCGCTGTGTCGCCGGATTTCCCGAGCCATGGCCGCGAAGGCGATTACTGGCTTTTTCGGGACCAAACCGTATTTCGTCTGCTACCCGGTCGGGCCGTCCGATGAGCAGTTGGCGGAATCCCTCCAGGTGATCGCCGAAAACAAGATGGACGTATCGAAGGGAACGGCGGCGCTCCGGGATGCCATGAACGCATCATTCGATCTCGGGGAATGCGTCCTCAAGGTGAAGCACCGTCGCCGGACGGACCTTTACCGGAAGAACGACACTGTGCTGGCCGATGCCGCCGGGAATATCGTCCTCGGGGCCGATGGCGAGTATATCTCGCGGGGCACCCAGAAGATCGTGGACGGCGTCGAGACGTGGGAAGGCGGGGATCTCTGGGTCATGGCGGCGGCACCGGTCGCGGAACCGGCAGCACCCGGCATGGCCCCGCTGGAGCCCCCTCTGCCCGTCAAACTCCTGAAACGGGACGGCGTGACGGCGTGGCCGCAGGGCGCACAGTGGATGTATGGTAACTTTGCCCGGACGATCACCCACTACGCGGGGCCGGACATTGAGCATATCTTTTACCGGAACTTCCTTGCCAATTGGGATGCCCCGACACTCCAGGAGGCGGATTGCTGCATCCATCTCTTTGAAGTCACGCCGGCAGAACTCGCGGCGATGTTCACGGACGCCAAGGGGACGAATCTCCTGCAATCCATCGACCTGCTCCAGAAAGCCGGACAGGTGGACCCTGTGAGCCTCGGGAGTGACTTCGCGGCCAGTACGGCGGGCGCACCCAAGAGCAAGAAAATCAAAGTCCGGGAGCACTGGATCAGGTGCGACGTGGACGGCGATGGAGTCACGGAGGATATTTGCTACGTCCGGGTCCAGATCGGCGGCGAGTGGATTCCCCTCTTCTACGATTACGTCCAGAACGTCACCGAGACGAAACAGCGCCCCTTCTACTCCGTGACGCCGTGCCGGCGCAAAGGTCGCTGGACCGGTATCGGGGCCATTGAGATGTTTGAGAAGCATCAGGAGGTCGTGGACCTGATGTTGAACCGGTGGGCGTTCAGCACGTCGAGCAGCGGGCGCATCACCGCCTACGACCCGAACGCCTTTGAGCGGGCCAACGGGGAGGCGGTGGATCTCCGGCTCAACACCGGCGAGGCCCTGAAACTTAAAACTGGGTTCTCGCTCGAAAAGGCCGTTCAGGTCATCTACCTGGAGGACAATATCGGCGAGCACTGGCTGAAAATCTTTGAAACCTTCCTGCAACTCGCCATGAACGAGTCCGGGGTCCAGCACGCCAACGACGGCGGTATGGCCGGGATGGATACGACGAAACTCGCGACCGGTATCCGGAACGTCGAGCGGGCCGGGAATGAGAATTTCGCGGTCTTCATGGCCTGCCTTGAGGATGGCGTCGAGGATGTGGTCAGGGCCTTCGTGCAAACCCTCTTTGCCCGGATTGAAGTCGCGGAAGTGGCGCGGACCATGGAGGGGAAAGTCCCGACCGAGTGGACCGTGACGCCCCGGCAGGTCGAGGGGATGCAGTTTGACGTGAAGGTCATGCTCTCGAAATACCGGAGCGAGCAAATGCTGGAAAGCGTCCGGGCCGTGCTGCCGGATTGCGTCACATTCTACACGACCCTGCCACCCATCGCGCAGGTCCGGCTGGCTCCGCTCTTTATCCAGATGCTCAAAGCTGCCCAGATCACGAACGCCGACAAGATCATCGTCCCGATGCCAGAGGTTGATCCCGCGATGGTCCAGCAGGCCACAGACTACGCGCTATCGTTGCCGCCGGAAGTCCAGCAGGCTCTCGCGCCGCTGATTCAGTTTGCCGCCTCGGCGATGCCGCCCGAGCCTGCCGGCCAACCGCAACAACCCGCCGCAGTATGAGCAAAGGCATCGCTGTTAAAAATATCCGCCCGTGCGGATGCGCCCTGCGTTATCGTGTAGAGCAACGAAATGGACGATGGGAGCAAGTATCTTTGCGATTTGAGAAAAAAGAAAAACAGGGGGACTTCATACCATCTGCCGGACCATTCCCGTCCTGCGACCATGGATTTACTCACGGAGACACTCAATTTTATGCCCAAACCTGAACGCTACGACAACATCAACGAACGGAAACAGGCATGGCAACGCCTGCTCTCAAACCCGGATTTCTCGGACTTCTTCATCCGCTACTACGTCGAGGAGAAGATCGAGCTTATTGATAAGCGCATCGTCAAGGAGGTGACGCCGGACCAATTGGAAGCCGCGCGCGCCAGCAGGAATGCGCTGGAAGAACTACAAAAAGAATCCTCTCCCGAAAACTTCACCATACCAAAATAACACCCATGCCCTCACTTCTTATCATCGCCGACGAAAACGCCCCGGAGGAACACATCCTCGCCTCCAAGCGGGTACTTGCGAAATACTACCGGGCCGATTTCCTGCGCGCCCATCCGACGAACATCACTGGAGCCCCTACCCCGGAGCAATTGGCCGATGCCGCCTGCATCGTGTTCTCCAGCCCGGAAATGTTCCTGCGGTTGGCTGGCCTGCCGGATATCGCGACGCGGAATATCGCGATTGCCGATACGCTTTTGGACTGCGTTTCGATGAACCAATACCATGACGGGCAGCGTAAGGCCGTCTCGGTGTTGGCTCCCCTGATTGCCGCGAGTCTCGCCGCCGCCGGAACGCCAAGTAATGCCGATGCCGAGGAACTGCAAAAGCTGCGGCGCTACTATGCCGAAGTGACGGAGTTCCTTGGGACCGATAACGTGTTCGGCGTCGTGGGTGCCCTGCGGGCGCAGATCGCCGCGCAGCCTGCGCTGGAAAAATCAACCCTCGGTATGGTGAACCCCGAAACGCAGGAGCAGAATTTTCAATCTAACGCACCTTTTAGCCCCGAAGAAATGGATTTAATAATCAACCCTCCATGGATTGAAACGAATCCAGAGCAGCAAAAGATCGTGAGCGAAGACCCCATCGTGGCGGATCTCGCCGCCGAAATGGCCGGCGCGGAATCCCTCGACGTTCCGGACGTGATGGACACGCTTAAAAAATCCCGCAAATCCAAAAAGTAAGGCGTGGACTTCGACCTGTCAGAACTGCTGGCAGCAGCGGAGGCCCGGATGGTTCTCTCTTCAGCCCATGGCTGGCTGGAGACAAACGGCACCCTGCTGGACAAGGACCGGAATCAAATTCGGCCCCCGGCGATTCGCTGTAACAAGCTCCAGCGGCAGGTCTGTGAGATCATCGAATGGTGCGCGGCCAACGGCGTGCCGTGCCGGATCGTGGGCCTAAAGGCCCGGCAGGTCGGGCTTTCCACGATCTCGGTCGCGGCTGCCTACCATGCGTGCCGGAAGCGCGCGACAAAGTTCCTGCTGATCGGCGACGAATACGACAAGTCGGTGAAGAATCTTGTCGAGGATATGTTCGACCAGTACGCCGAGCATGACCAGTTCGATTGGGGGAACAGCTATCACCGGCCCTCCGGCAAATTCTCCAACGGGTCCGTGATTGTCACCGACACCGCGAACGACAACCGCGCCGGCGCATCCGGGACGTTCCAGTTCGCCATCGGGACCGAGGTCGCGCACTGGAAGGAGACAAAGAGCCTTTCCGCCGCGAAGGTCTTCCAAGCCTTCATGGGCTGTATCGCGGACAAGCCCGGCACGGTCGTGATCATCGAATCCACGGCCAACGGGGAAGGGAACGCCTACCATACGATCTACCAGGGGGCCATTACGTTCGATGACTTGAAGGCCGGACGGAAAAAAGAGGGCTGGAACGGCTTTATCAAGGTCTTTATGTCGTGGCACGAATTCCCGGACTACACGTCAGCGGTGACACCCATCGAGGCCGCGCAGATCATGGCTACGCTCGATGAGCGCGAGCGGGAGCTTATCGCGATGCACCCCCGGACCGTGGACGCGGGCCGGATAAAGTGGCGGCGGGAAGTCATCGCGAGTGCGAAGTTTAACGGCAATACCGCGAAGTTCGAAGAGGAATATCCGTCCGATGAAGATAGCGCGTTCCTGACGACCGGCGGCAGGGCCTTCAGTGCGCCGCACATCAAGGCCATGATGGCAAAGGCCATGGCGACGGACCCGGAATGGATGACGCTGACGTGGCAGGACGCCGGCCACGGGCCGCGCTACCCGAGGCCCGATATTGTCCGGGAGAACGAGGCATTCCTTAAATGTTGGGAGCGCCCCGTCATCGGGCTCCGCTATTACATCGTCGTGGACCCGATGACTGGCCGGACCACGGGCCAAGATCCCGATAATCACGGCATCCACTGCTACCGGGCTGGCTACCGGGATGCTGGCGGGCGCTGGCATCCCCGGAAGCTGGTCGCGCGTCTCACGGACTGCGGCGGGGAATTAGCGGAACGCCTCCAGCACGGCAAGATCAAGGCGTGCTGTCGGTGGGAAATCGACATCGCGACCGACCGGGTAGCGATGCTGTCCGAATGGTATGGCCGGTGCCTCATCGTGCCGGAAATCAACATGGACCGGGGCATGACTCCGAAGCTGCTCGAAATGGGGTATCCGATCTATGTCCAGCGGAAGTACAACCAGCGGGAGCAGAAGGATGAGAACTATAACGGGTGGGACACGACCAACGAGAACCGGGGGCCGATCATCGCGGGCCTGTCACGGGTCATCCGCCACCATGATGCCGACCAGGATGGGATCGAGATTCTGGACCCGGTGGTCATTCAGGAATTCCGGGTATTTGTCCGGACCACAAAGGGCAAGGAGGAAGCGATGGGCGGATGGCATGACGATAACGTGCTCGCGGCAGCTATCGCGGAGGACGTGCGGGATGCCGGGACGGTGATGCGTGACGCCGGGGTGCGCCCCATGGGGACAATCAGCCGGCTTGCCGAGGAACAGCGGCGGCGGTCAGGTGGTCAGAATTCGACGTATGCCTGACCCCTCCCGGATTCAGCGCCTCTCTGGCAATGGACTGAGGAATCCACTCCTGATTTTCTTTGAAGGACAGTTTCGTGATCTTCCCCAGCGCCGCTGTCAGCCGCTCGATTTGGCGGTCTTTGCAGGTGTGAGGACGAGTGTCACCGCTCG
>ERZ869925.1133-NODE-1133-length-13298-cov-88.055501_pt1 | contig 13298 bp, 18 predicted proteins | sample MGYA00579311_ERZ869925 | MGnify/ENA primary metagenome ERZ869925 (study PRJEB32216, sample SAMN09231817) | wastewater metagenome | place: USA: Maryland | collected 2016-07-30 | study: EMG produced TPA metagenomics assembly of the PRJNA472060 data set (Reclaimed...
CCCGGGCGGCCGTTCGTGACCGCGCCGAGGCCCGTCCCCCCGGAGGGCTCGTCGTCGCGGTCGGTCATGACCTCGCCGCCGCAGCCGGCGTCGAGGTCGATCGGGTCCGCGAGGCGCCGCGCGAGAATCGCGGCGTCGCAGACGAGCTGGAGGTGGTTGCGCTGGAGCGCCTCGTACTCGAGGTCGGAGCGCTCGCCGATCCGGCGGAGGATCTCGAACGGGCTCACGAGGCCACCGCGTCGGACGCCACGAGGTGCGTCTCAGGGAAGAGCTCGTCGAGGCTCAGGCCGAGAGCCGCAGCGATCTGCGCGGCGCGGTTGATGGGCGGCACGATGGCGCCGCGCTCGTAGGCGCCAAGCGTCCGCACGGGGATGCCGGACGCGATCGCGAGCGCGGCTTGTGTGCAGCCGGCGTTCTCGCGCGCCTGCCGAATCCTGTGCGTGACGTACAACATACTGCCAATGCTATACCTAGCATCTGCCAGTGTCAAGCAGCATCATGTACGGAACGTGCCAGCGCCACCGATCGGCCAGGCGATCCGCGAAGCTCGTGAGATGCGCGGCCTCACTCGCGAGCAGCTCGCCGCGCGCTGCGGCGTTCCCGCACGCACCCTCGCGGCCTACGAGACCACCGGCGTCGAACCGAGCTGGCACCGTGTCGTCGAGATCGCGCGGGCGCTTCGGATCAGCCTCGAGGCGCTCGCCGGCCGCGACCCGGTCGTGGACGCTCCGCCGGAGGCAGTCGCTGCGGTGGAGCGCCTTCGGGACGGGCTTCGAGAGCAGGCACGCGCGGTAGATGATCTATCTCGCGCGCTTGGCGCCTAGCGATCGCGTCAAGCCACCGAAGCTCGGCTATCAGGGCTTGCCACGTCATGGTTCGTCCTCCCGGGGGGAGAGGGCAGGTAGAGGTACCGACGCCGCCGCGCGCCGCCTGATAGGACACGCCTGCCCGATCGGCAGGGAGAACGTCACCATCTGGAGAACCAGCGCGAGCGCGAGCTCGCGGACGTGTCTCCAATTGTCTCCAATTCCCACAGGGATCGTGGGACGGTGTATACGTCGGGGTAGACCCCCGATCAGAGGAGTTCCTACCGTGTCCAGCGACCTGCCCCGACGTCTCGACAGTGAGCGCGTGGTCATCCAGGCGCCGATGAGCTTCGTCGGTTCGTTTCGCCGCTCCCGGAAGATCGCGTGGCTCGCGGACGGCATCTCGCAGCCGGCGCTTCGCGCGATCGTGAAGGCGCTCCTCGTCTGCTTCGTGGTCGCGCCGCTCGTGCTCGTCTGGTTGGTCGCGATCGTCTGCTGGTACTTCCTGTTCGGGCTCATCCTGTTCCCGTACCGGCTTCTGCGCCGGGGGAGTCGGCGCCGCAAGCAGGAGGCTCGTCGTCACCGCGAGGTGCTCGACACGGTTCGCCAGCAGCAGGCTCCGGCAGAGCGGGAGTTGTGAGCCGGTCGCGTTCGATCCGGTCGATCGTGCGGCGCGCGAGGTCGCGGTAGTCGTCGCGCAGCGCGTTGTCGGCGAGCGCGCCGACGAGAAGGCCGACGAGCTCGCCGCGGTGGCGGCGAGCTCGGGCGCAGTCGGCGCGCGCCGCCCAGAGCTTGGCCTCGAGGTGGCCGGCCTGGGCGACGCGCTTGGCGACTTCTGCTTCGAGGTCGGTCACTCCGACGCCTTCAGCGCGCGGCTGCGGCCGAAGCGGATCAGCGCGTCGCTGCCGAGGATGAACGCGGCGACGATGCCGGTCAGGTCGAGCAGCGAGTCGCGCTGCTCCTGCGTCAGATCGACGCCGAACGAGACGAGCACGCTCAGCAGCGAGCCGAGCGCGGCGACGACCTGCGCGGGCGTGATGTCCGGGGTCTTCATGGTGGGTCACCTCCCTCCGAGGGTTAGATGCTCATCCGCACGAACACGCACCGCATCGCTACGGTGCTGCGCTCGCGGATCTCGACGGCGCCGCCGTCCGAGTCGGACGACGAGCTCGTGTTGCCCTCGACCGTCTGGAAGCGACCAGCGTCGCGGTCGAGCCAGCGGTCGAAGAGGCCGACGTGGAACGCGACGCCGGCCGAGTTGAGGTAGAGGACGACGTCGCCAGGCTCGGGGTCGCGGGTGATGCTCGCGCCGTTCTCGCCGGCGTACGCGGCGGCGAGCAGGTAGGGGCAGTACGCCCAGAGCGCGCCGCGCCGGAACCCCTTGCTGCCCGCGGCGACGTAGCAGAAGGTGACGAACATCGCGCACCACGGCCCGACGAAGCCGTACCAGGCGGAGAACGCGACCTGGTTGGAGCCGGGCGGCGACTCCTTGACGCCGACGTGCCGCTTCGCCTCGGCGAGCGCGCGCGTGCGGAGCGTCGACTGGTTCCGCTCCTTCCAGAGCCGGTACTTCCGCTTGGCCTGGTAGGAGAGCGGCAGCTGCTCGGTCTCGCGGAGGTAGGCGTAGAGCGTCTTGCCGCCGGTCGGGACGACCTTGCTCTGCGGGTAGCCGAGCAGCCACTTCGCACGCTTGCACGCCTGCGCGGTGAGCGGCCCGAACTCGCCATCGCGCTCGCCGGTGTAGAAGTTCCCGAACGGGTTCGTCTGCAGCGCGACCTGGAGGTCGCGGACGCCCGCGCCGATCTGCGCCGGGCTGGTCAGCCCGTACGTCTGAGTCGGTCCCATCGTGTCCCTCTCTCTAGGGTCGGAGGTGATCCACGATCGTGAAGACGGCGCCGACGACGATCCCGAAGACCGTCGCGGCGCCGATCACGATCTTCCCGAGCCGGCCGAGGCGCTTGTCGCGCGCCGCCTGGTCATCGATCAGCTGCGCGACGAGGCGCTCGAGCTTCTCGAGGCGATCGTCGACGCTCTTCTCGATCCCGCTCACCCGCTCCTCGATCGCCGCGTGGGCCGCTGTCGACTCGCCGCGCGCTGCGCTGCGGGCCGACTCCATCTGGCCGAGCGTCCGCTCGACCCGCTCGACGATCGCGGCGGTCGCCGCGACCTGCGCGACGAGCGTCTGGACGCTCTGGCGGAGCTCCGCGAGCTCGCCGCTTCCCGTCACGTGATCCTGCCGAAGATCGCGACCGCGCACCGCGCGATCGTCGGGTTGCCGCCGACGGCGTCGAAGCGGTGCACGGGCGCGCCGAGCGTCACGCCGTAGCCGCTGATGTCCGTCACGAGGCCGCTGCCGCAGGAGAGCCAGCCCGAGTCGTACGTCTTCACGCCGGTCGTGAGGGTGCCGCCGGTCAGCGCGGGCTGCGCCTTGAGCTCGACGTTCGTGCCGAGCACGCCCGAGTTGTTCGGCGCCATCTGGATCCCGAGGAAGTGCCGGAACGTGAGGCTCGTGCAGGCGCCGAGCGCGGTCAGGTTGAACTGCGAGACGATCCTGATCTGCGCGTCGCCGCCGTCGGCCGACTCCATCGTCGGCTGGTCGAGCAGGAGCGGGCAGACGTTCTCGGTGTAGGACGCCGCGGCGTTGTACGTCGCGATCGCGGTGATCGACGCCGACCCGTGCCGGTGCGTGAGCTGCGAGAGGAACAGCATCTTCTCGTTCTCGGCCGGGATCATCGCGCCGTCTACAGGGTTCGTCCAGCTCATGCGTGTGTCGTCCTCGTCGCGGGGTCAGGCATAGCGACCAACGCCGTAGCCGCCGAACGCGTCGGTTCCGAACAGGGCGTAGCCGTCGCGGTGCGCGACGGCCAGCCGGAGCGTCGCGCGGATCGATCCGTCCGCCGCGCCCTCGAGGGTGCGGCCGTCGACGAGGTAGAAGACGCTGCGCGGCGCCGCGGCGTCGTACGGCGGCCGGTAGACCACCTCGACCAGGCCCGTGTAGAAGTAGACGCTCCAGATCGCCGGCAGGAGCGCGTCGTACGGCAGGAACTCGGCGTGGTCGAGCACGACCTCGCGCAGCCCGACGCTCGGCGCGGCGTAGCGCGACACGAGGCTCGTCGCGATCTCCGCGAGGCCCGCGTCGGTGAACGGCCCCTTCCGCTCGAGGCTGCGCCGACCGTGCGTCGCGATGCTCGTCGAGCTCGCCGCGGACGCTGAGGCGTCGGGGGTGTTCCATTCGCGCGACACGGTCGCGTCGTTGACGATGTCCGAGTCGTCGACGACGAGCTCGAAGCTGCGCGGCAGGTCGTACGGCTCCGCTGCGACGCTGCCGTCGCCGATCACGAGCGGGTCGGCGAGGTAGTAGCCCCACGCCGCGGAGACGCGCTCGGAGCGCGCCTTGTAGAGGAACGCCTCGGTGTTCGAGAGCTTCGCGAGGGTGCCTCCGGCCGCCTCGACGATCGCGGTCGCGAAGTCCCAGAACGTCGTCGTGCCGTCGACGACGAACCCGGCAGTCACCTTCGCGTCGTACGCCGCGCCGATCACGTCGAACAGCACGACGACCTCGCTGCCGGTGCCGGCGTTCGCGGCGGCCGTCTCGAGGATCGACCCGACGGACGGATCGGTGACGTAGGAGCCGGCAGCGATCAGCGGGTCGCGCGCCGGGCGCTCGCTCGCCTCGATCACGACGATCGAGTCGGCCACGTCGATGCCCATCGTCACGCTCGTGACGTAGCCGTTGAAGATGGGGTCGGGTGGCGTCGGTAGCCCGCTCTTGACCGTGTCGATCCGGAGCGTGTCGCCGACCGCGACCCGCCCGAGCGTCGGGTCGAACCGGCCGCGCTGGTTGTCCAGGGTGATGCTCGCGGTCGCGAGGCCGATCCGCTCGAGCGGGTTCGACCGCCCGGCGTCCGTGCTCCACTCGCCGAGCTCGCTCGTGACGTCGACGCCGTCGAGCGTCACGACGACCCGGAACGTCGGGTCGGCCACCCTACGTCGTCCTCACGCTGCCGGCGGCGAGCGTCGCGCCCTCACGCCGCGTCTTCACGCGCAGCTGCGCCGTCCAGCGGTCGAACAGCTGGCGCTCGGTCACGACCGACCCGGCGATGTGCTGGTGCACGATCGTGGTGTGGCCGCCGAGGCCGATCCCGCGCATCGCCCGCCGGGAGAGCGGGATCACGGCTTCGTCGTCGCCGGCCTCGCCGATCCGCGCGATCGTGCCGCCGGGCCGGGCCCGCACGATCCCGCCCTCGGCGAGGTTCAGATCAGGCAGGCCGAACCCGGGCACGTTGAACCCGAAGCCGCCGACGCCGACGCTGCCCGGCAACCCGGGGATGTCGGGCAGGTCGATCGAGAAGCCGGGCACGGCGACGCGGAACCCGTCGATCGAGTTGTGCGCGTTGAACCAGTCGGCGCCCTGCCGGATCGCGCTCTTCACGAGCTCGAGCACACGGCCGGGCAGGCCGGCGAGGCCCGACACGACGCCGCTCAGGATGCGCCCGCCGAGCCCGACCGCTGCGCTTGCGACCTCGCCGGCGAACCCGGCGATCTTCCCGGGCAGCTTGCCGACCTCGGCGCCGACCTTGCCGGCGAGCTCGCTCGCCTTCTCCTTGATCCGGTTCAGCAGCCGCGTGCCGATGTCGAGCGCGGCCGCGCCGACGCGCGGCGCGTACTCCTTGACCTTCGCCCAGAGCGCGGAGAGGCCCGCCGCGGCGACGCCCGGCAGCCTCTCGACGCCCTCCTTGATCTTCTGCCAGATGAACCGGCCGACGGCCTGCGCGGCCTGCGCGATCCGCGGCGCGAGCGTCGTGATCAGGTTCTTCACGCTCGTCAGGTAGTTCCGGACGATGTTCTTCACGCGCTGCCACGCCTGGTCCCAGTCGCCGCTGATCACGGCCGCGATCAGCTTCACGCCCTGCTTGATGTTGTCGAGCAGCGGCCCGACGATCGGCCAGATCGCCTGCACGGCCGACACGACCGCTTCCTTGATCTGCGGCCAGTGCTCCTTGACCCAGTCGACCGCGGCGCCGAGCTTCTCCTGCACGACGGGGCCGTACTTGTTCAGCAGCTCGGCGAGCTTCGCGGCGCCCGCGGCGATCGCCGGCAGCAGCTGCTTGCCGACCGACTCCTGGAGGTTCCCGAACGCGACCTTCGCGCGGTCGATCGACCCCTTCGTCGTCTCGCCGTACTCCTTCGCGGCGCCGCCGAACTTCTTCTGCAGCGCGGCGAGCGCCTCGTTCGCGGTCGCGCCCTTCTTCAGCTCGATGCCGTACTTCTTGAGCGCGCCGGTGTTGCCGTTCATCACGCGCCCGACGAGCTTGGCGGCGGTCGCGAGCGGGATGTTCTTCGCGCGGGCGAGGTCGGCGACGGCCGCCATGTTCTTCAGCGAGCCCTGCGCGTCACCCGTCGTGCGGGTGAGGTCGCTCATCGCGTTGGTGAGGTCCTCGTCGTCGAACCCGGTCAGGTTCGAGAGGCTCGTGATCGACGAGTCGACCTTCGCCTTGAACGCGTCGCTCGACGCGCCGACCTTCCGCAGCGCACCGTCGAGGCGCGCCTGCGACTCCTCCGCCTCGAGCGCCGCCGAGACGGCGCCCTTGAGGCCCGACACGAGCCCGCCGCCGACCGCGAGGCCCGCGCCGATCGCGCCGAGCTTGAGCTTGTTCAGGCCGAGCCCGACGGTGCCCGACACGCTCTTGCCGAACTGCTCGCCCTGCTTGCCGGCCTTGCTGAACCCCTTCTGCAGCCCGGCCGCGTCGACGAGGAACTTCAGCTCGAGGATGCGGCTACCCACGACCCGCTCCCGACGCGGCCTTCGTGGCGCGCTCCATCTGCTTGAGGTCGCGCTGGATCGCGCGGTACTCGCCGAGCGTCACGTCGATCATCCGCCAGGGAGCGATGCCGTAGACGCGAGCGAGGACGGGATCCCACCAGCCGCGGGGATCGTCGTGGTAGGCGAGGGCGGGGTCGCCGCGGCGCCGGCGCCGCCCTCGAGTGCCGGGGGGTCCGTCTCGACCTCCGGCTGGTCGGTCACGTCGAAGTCGATCTCGCCGTCGAGCAGCTTGTCGAGCGGCAGCTGCTGGCCGGTGCGCGCAGCCGCGAGGTGGCAGAGCACCGCGAGCACCTCGAGGTCGCCGCGCTGCAGCGCCTCGGCGAGCTCGCGGGTGCCGCTGATCCCGGTCGCGCGGCGGATAGCGCCGTGCTCGCGCGGCGTCAACCCGAGGCCCGCCTCCGGGAGCAGCGCGAGCCGGATCGGCTGCCCCTCGACGGTGAAGCGCAGGACGGCGCCGTCGTCGCCGCTCACGACGCGTACTCCCGCTCGACCCAGTCGAGGAACGCGCCGAACGCCTCCTCGGCCTTGCCGTCCTGCCACTCCTCGAACGTCGGCTGCATGAACGCGCGCACCCCGACGCTCGACCCGGCGGCGCGCCCGCCGAACTCGTAGATCGACGCGTAGCCCTGCTGGCTGCGCGGCCCGGGCCGAAGCGGCGGCGACGACCGCACGACCAGCGTCGAGCCCTTCACCGCGGGCCGGATCGTCGAGCGCAGCTTGCCCGTCGCGACAAGGCCCTCCGAGTCGATCCGCGCCTTCACGTCGCGCACGACGGCGCCGCCGATCCCCACGCGCAGCTCCTTGCGGACGGCGCGCACCGCCTGCTTGTCGACGCGCGCGACGGCGCGCACGAAGTCGTCGAGCCCCTCGACGCGCACGGGCCCCGCTCCGCTCGCCATCAGGACGCGACGTCCGTGGAGCGGTAGCGGCACGTGACGAGCTCGTTCGTGCCGTCGTGGACGGCGCGCATCACGAGCTTCTGGCCGAGCACGTCGGGCCCGTCCGAGCCGGGCGTGTCGCCCGTCGTGACGACGTTCGGGATCGTCCAGAGCAGCCCGTAGTTCGCGTTGCCGCCCGTGATCGCCTCGATCACGTCGCCGTCGATCTGCCACGTCGCCGACGGAAGCGACGACGGCTCCTGCGAGAAGCGGCGGTAGAGCGCCGGGTCGATGAACTCGGTCTCGAGCTCGAGCGTGACGTCGAACGCGTCGTTGAGGATCGGCTGGCGCTTGAGGTTCGAGCCGTGGAAGAACCGGTCGTCCTTCACCTTCCGCGCGATCTTCAGCGTGACGTCCTGCACGTCGACGGGCGCGCCCGCGATCTTCACGGTCGAGCCGATCCAGTCGAGGATCTTCGTCGCCGACGCGTACGATGCCGTCGCGAGCGCCGTCGACTCCTCCTCGTCGCGCACGTCGAGGACGAGCGTGCACATCAGCAGCTCGCCGACGCTGAGCTTGAACTCGGCCTCGACGACCTTCCCGCCGCGGTAGTTGTACGGGTTGACGTTGCCCGAGTCGCTCTGCGCGTCGGGCCGTCCGACCTGCGGCATCATCCCGATGTTCCACCCGTCGCCGAGCGTGAACGTCTGGTCGCGGCTCGTGGTGCCGCCGGCCGGCGTCGTGATCACGGCGGCCTTCCCGAAGATGTGCTTCAGGATCAGCCCGAACCCCTTCGAGTGCACCGCGAGCTCGACCTGGCCGCCGCCGCGCCGCAGCCCCTGCCGGCGCCGGTCGGCGCGCTGGTAGGCGTTGCCGGCGCGCAGCCCGAAGTTCTCGACCTGGTCGATCTCGAGCGCGAGCGACTCCGACTCGATCTCGTAGAACCGGTTCGGGGTGTTCGTGTCGCCGAACCCCTTGCCGGCCGTCTGCGTCGACTGGGTCAGGCCGGTGATGCCGCTCTGGATCGTGAGCGCGCCGACGTCGCGGCCGGCGACGAGCGGCCCGACGAACGTGATGTCGACGGCCGTCGGCAGCGGCCCGCCGGTCGCGGTCACGCCGCCCGTGCCGATGTTCGGGAGCGCCTCGAGCGCCGCGACGATCGCGGCCGCCGACGCGTTCGTGGCGAGCGACGTCGTCGTCGCGCCCTCGAACGTCAGCGTGAACGTGGCCGAGGGCGTGCCCGACAGGCGCTGCACCTCGTTCGTGATCGTCTCCTCGGCGACGCCGAACTGCGTCGCGAGGCCGCTACCGACCGGCATCGGTCGTCACCTCCTCGCCCGCGTCGCGCGCGGGCGTCTCGTCCTTGGGCTTCCTGGCAGGCGCTGGTGCAGACCACCCGGTCTGCGCGAGCAGCGCGTCGGCGATCGCGGCGGGGAAGTCGCACGCCGCGCCGCGCTTGACGGTCGCGACGAGGCCGCTCGGGAGCGGCACGTCGACGGCGTCGAACGGGCCGTCGTACACGACGGTCTTCAGCATCGGTCTGGTCTCCTCGATCTCAGGTAGAGGGTTCGATTGCGGCGGCGACGCTCAGCTCGATCTCGACGCGCGCCTCGCGGCCGCGGCCGAGGTCGAGCGCCTCGTCGTCCTCGACGCCCGTCACGATCGCCCAGCGGCAGACGCCGCCGAACGCCGACGGCGTCGTGGAGCGCCAGGCGCGCAGCGACGCGTCGACGAGGTCGGCGATCGCGTAGGCGCGCGCCTCGAGCACGGCGTACGCGTCGGTCTCGTTGCCGACCACGCTGACCGTCAGCGTGATCGTGTAGCGCTCCTCGCGCCCGTCGCGGCCGAGCTGGCGCGGCGTCTGGCCGCCCTGGTAGCGATCCCCGACGCGGCTCACGCTGCGCGTCTTGCCGACGTGCACGAGCTCGGACGCCGGCACGACGGGGTGGGGGTGGCCGTGCGTGACCTGCACGCCGGCGCCGCCGATTAGCGCGTCTGCGGTCAGGCGCGCCGCGACGGCCGCCTTGACCGCGGGGGCGGTCGAGATCACGGTCACGCGCCGAGCCTCCGGAACGGGTCGAGCAGGCGCCGCGCGCCTTCCGGGATCGAGAAGCCGCGCGCGGTCGGCGGCAGCGACGCGCGCGCGTCGGCGAGCTGCGGGGAGAGGTCGTACGCGTCGACGGCGCGATCCGCCCACGACGCGGCGGTCAGCGCGCACGCCTGCACGACGTCGTCCGGTGTCGCGGCGAGGCCCCAGCTCCCGGCGATCTGGACGACGCCGCGGCCGAAGCTGCGGCGCTGGGTGCTGTCGATGTCGACGTCGGCGGCGAGCAGCAGCACGTAGTAGGTCGGGTCGCTGCTCGTCGAGCCGTACGCGCCCTCGACGGGGTCGAGGGCGTAGTCGGCGGCGGCGAGCACGGTCTCGTCGTCGTCGCCCGGGTTGAGGGTGATCGTCGTCGCGGTGCGCAGGTCGCACGGCGCGAGATCGACGCGGCGGCTGTAGACGGCGAAGCGGCGCGTGACGCTGCCCGAGACGGGCGCGAGCTGGCGCTGCGTCCACCCTTCGATCGCGACGCTCGCGCGCGTCACGAGCTCGGCGAGCTTCGCGTCGTCCTGCGAGCCGACGCGCGGCGAGAGCTGCTTGACGTCGGCGACGGTGCAGAGGTCAGGCACGCGACGCTCGGGTCTCGGCGCCGGCGCTGCGGCGCAGCCGGGTGCGGGCGTGCGGCTGGTCGGCGGGCTCGCCGCTGAGCAGCGCGATCTGCTCGTCGACGGCGTCGGCGCGCGCGTCCAGGCCGCGCGCGACGTAGCCGGCGCGCTCGTGGCGCAGCGCGGCGAGCGTCGTTTCGATCTGCTGGTCGGTGAGGGTCATTGTGTGCTCCGTCTCGGCGAGGTGCGGGGTGCTCGGGGCGGGCGCGGCTCGCGCCCGCCCCGAGCGTGGTGCCGTCCTAGAAGGTCGGCGTGACCAGGCCGGTGCCGCCGATCGTGGCGACGGCCTTCGGGTAGCGCCCCGCCGTGAAGGCGGAGTAGCCGTAGACGACGATCTTCACGGTCAGGTTGCCGCCCGCCGTCTCCTCGAAGCGGAGCTCGCGCGGCATCCCGCCGTCCTGCTCCCAGAGCAGCAGGTCGTCGAGCTTCGCGACGACGACGATGTCCTCGTTCGTGCCGGCGCCGAGGTTCGTCGGGATGTTCGCGTCGGTGATCACGGGCAGGCCGTGGAGGGTGCCGACGATCTGGCCGTACTCGGCCGCGAGGCCGACGCCGACCGCGTTGATCGCGCCGTTGGTGTTCGGCACGACGAGCGGGCGGCCCGCCGTGTCGACGGCGGCGTTCAGCCAGCCCCAGCGGCGCGGGTGCATGATGATCCCGGTCGCCGGCATGTACCGGTTCGCGTTCACCCGCTGCACCGCGTCGGCGAGCTTCGGGTAGAACTCGGCGACGGTCGGCGACGCGTCGGTGTAGGTGACGGCCTCGATCGAGCCGGTGTTCAGGATGCCGGTGTAGGAGCCGGACCCGTTGGCGTTGATCACGGCGTTGCCGAGCACCGTGTGGTACGCCTGCACGAGGTCGCCGATCACGATCTGATCGACGGCCTCGGACCGCTCGAGCGCCTGGCGGCTGACGTCCTGCTGGCCGGCGATCGTGACGACCGGGACGTCCAGCTTGGTGTCGTCGATGTCGGTCTCCTGGACCGCGCCGTTCTCCGACGCCTGCGCGGCGGCGGCGGTGCCGGTCGTGATCCGGCTGATCGAGATCGTCATGCCGCGGTCGGGCAGCCCGAGCGAGCGGCACGCGTTCGCGGTCGGCCGGCCCGCGCGCGCGATCGGCGCGGCGAGGTCGAGCAGGAACTGCGGGATCGTGAGGCCCGCGAACGCGCCCGTCCCGACGTCGCGCTGCTCGACGTCCTCGAGGCGGTGGCGCTGGATCCGCTCGCCCGCGAGCGGGTCGCCGAGCACCTTCGCGCGGAACGCGTCCGCGAAGAAGGAGTGCTCGCCGCCGAGGTGGTAGGTGCGCGCCTCGCGGACGCGCAGCGACCCGGCCGCGGCGGGCTGGATCGGCGCGCCGCGCGCGATGATCCGCTCCGCCTTCTCGCGCGCGTCGAGGTTCCGCTTCGCGCGGTCCTCCTCGGCGGACGCGTCGTCGTGCGCCTGCGTCGCGGCGTCGAGCTCGGCCGTCAGCGCGGCCGGGTCGGCGTCGTCGCCGGCCTCGTCGATCGCGCGCGCCGCGGCGCGGACGCGAGCGACCGCGTCGGCGGTCTTCGTGCGGGCCTGCTCGAGCAGGACGCGCAGCTCCTCGATGGTCATCGGGGCTCCTTGGTGGTGAGGTTGACGCGCGCGACCGCGGCTGCGGCGCGTGCGCGGAGCGGCGCCCAGTCGGGCGTCGCGGGTGCTGCGGCCGCCGAATCCGGCTCGGCGCGGCGCGGCATCAGGGTCGCGGCCGCCGGGTCGATACCGGCGCGGCGCAGCCCCTCCATCACGGTCCGCAGCTGCCCGGTCGTCTGCGGGTTCGCGCCCTGGGCGCAGACGCAGACGTCGAACAGCTCGGAGACGTTCTCGATGATGTCCGTCTCGATCTCGACGCCGTCCTCGACGCGGAGCTCGGTGCGCATCGAGCCGATCCGGAACTTGAAGCTCATCTGGTTGACGAGGCCGCGGCGCAGCTTCGGCGCGAGGCGCTGCACGTCGAGGTCGTCCTTCGGGAGGCGCGCCCAGGCGCGCAGCCCCGTCAGCTTCCCGCTGAGCGTCTCGGACAGGTCGAGCTGGCCGGGCCCCTCGACGCCGGTGCGCGCCATCGTGTAGACGTTGTCGTGATCCCAGTTGAAGACGACGTCGAGGTCGTCCTGGGCGAGCACCGTCTCGAACGCGCCCGGCTCGACGCGCTCCTCCCACACCCACGTCTTGCCGCGGTAGAGGGTGTAGGGCGAGCCGGTGATCGACGCGTACCCCTCGAAGGTGTAGGTGTCGGCGGCGTCGCCGCCGTCGTGCGCGTCGCGCAGCTCGAGCACGGGCGGCGTAAGCCGAGCGCGGCGCTCGGTCTGCAGGCGCAGCGTCGCGATCGCAGCGCGGAGCTCCCGCTCGTCGGCGGGCAGGGTCGTCAGCATCGACATGGGGCGGCCTCTACGTCAGGAGGAGGGCGAGGAGCACGGCGACGTCGTCGTCGTCGGTCGTGATCTGGACGGGGTTCTGGGTGGCGGCGCCGGCATGCACGTAGCCGGCTGGGGCGGGCGTGTCGCCGGTCACGGTCGGCACGATCGCGACGACGAGCAGCTGCGCCGGCTCGGCGTTGACGGTCGCGCTGCCGCTCGTGCCGGTGACCCCCGGCGCGCGCGCGGCGAGCGTGACGGCGGCCCGCTCCGCGGCGACCGTCGCGCCGCCCGTCACGCTCGGCGCGTGCGCGGCGATCGCGACGGTGGCGCGCTCGGCAGCGACGGCGGCCGCGGCGGTGACCGTCGGCGCGTGCGCGGCGAGGGTGACCGCGGCGCGCTCGGCGGCGACGGTCGCGGCGCCGCCGGCCGCGCCCGTGACGACGGGCGCGGACGCGGCGAGCGTCAGCTGCGCGGCCTCGGCGGCGACGTCGGCGGCGCCCGTGACGACGGGCGCGAGCGCGGCGAGCGCGACCTGCGCGGCCTCGGCGGCGACGGAGGCGGCGCCGGTCGCGGCGGGCGCGGGCGCGGCGAGCGTGATCGTCGCCGCGGCGGCGTCGACGACGGCGGCCGCGGTGACCGTCGGCGCGTGCGCGACGAGGGTCAGCGTCGCGGCTTCCGCGTCGACCTGCGCGTCGCCGCTCGCG
>ERZ869925.1134-NODE-1134-length-13293-cov-3.673213_pt1 | contig 13293 bp, 15 predicted proteins | sample MGYA00579311_ERZ869925 | MGnify/ENA primary metagenome ERZ869925 (study PRJEB32216, sample SAMN09231817) | wastewater metagenome | place: USA: Maryland | collected 2016-07-30 | study: EMG produced TPA metagenomics assembly of the PRJNA472060 data set (Reclaimed...
ACTCAAGAATTCTTTAGCAGAAATTTGTCCAAAGATTTTTCTTACCATAGGAAGAGCAATACCGCTCCAATTTTCTCCAGTACCTGCGGTAAAAGTAGCAGTACCTCCTGATGTTACAGTATTTTCTGTTAATAATTGTTTTGCTTGGTTTTCTAAAATCAGAGACATGTTGTTTTTCTCTGTTTCTGAGTTTAAACCTTTTAATAATCCAGAATTAGCCCATTTTTTGGCTAATTTAGCTGCATCTCCTTGAAGTGACTTCCAGGGATTTGAGCTTTCTATTAATTGTTGTATTTGATTCATTTTGTTTTTGATATATTATATTAATCCTGCTAATTTTTGCATTCTTTCAACACTAGGATCAGCAGCAATTATTTTAGTTTCTTTGACTTTATTTTCTATTAATTTAGATGCACTGCCCTTTAATTTTAATCTGCTTTCTTTAATTGGTTGTTTGTAATTAACTTCTTTTAAAGTTTCATAAATTAATTTAGCATCTTTAGGAGTCTTTGCCTTATCTAAACTATCTATTACTTTACTCTTTTGAGATTCGGTTAGAGATTTTTCTTTAAATAATTTATTAACAAATAGTAATTTACTATTTAATAAGTTAACTTCATTTAACGTTTCTTTTAACTTAACTACGGTATTTAAAGTTTCTTTTAATTCTTTGTCTTTATTTTTGTTTTCCTCAACTTTTTTATCAGCTTTCTTATCTGCTTTAATTTCATTTAATAAAGCGTCAATGTCTATTTCTTCATCATCCATTCCTTCAGCTACTTCTTCAGTTACTTCAGTTTCTTCTTCTTCAGTTTTACCTGCTTCTAAGTCTATTTCACCGTCTGCTACTAATTCTTCTACTGCTCCTTTTACAAAATCTTTTAAGTCTTCAGCAGTCATATTTTCTAAATCAATTTCTTCTTCAGCTTCTTCCGCTTCAACTTCTTCACCTTCTTCTTCTTCTTTAAGCTCTTCTTTTTTTCCTTCTTCTACACCTTCTAATTCAGAAATTAATTCGTCTAAATTTAACTCTTCTTCTTCAATTTCTTCTTTATCCATTTCTTGTAATTTAGAAGAAAACATGTTTTGAAGATGAGGAGTAATACTTTCTTCTAAACTTAATTTTGCATTAGCAATAGCAGTGTTTTTTAATATATTAGCATCAGCTATAGCTTCTTTTAATAGATCTCTTTTCATTTGATAATTTTTGGAGGATACGTTTATTAAAAACGCAATAAATTATAATTAATTCAATACCATATTGAATGGTATATTTGCTAATACATATATCGCAATTTTCGAAAACCCTCACCTAAATAAAAAAGCCTTCTTTCGAAGGCTTTCTAGGTTTAGTATTAAAAGTATTATTGTACTAAATTTCTTATTAAGAATGATTTGACTATATCATTGATTTTTATTATAATTCCTTTTTCTTCTTTATCATAATAATTAGCAATTTTTGAACTTAACCTTTTTTCAATAAACTGATAATCAGTATCATCATATCCTTTAAATTCAACTATTATATATAAGTCCTCATCATCTTTCATTGAATAAAATTCCCAACTAATATTAGTACCCGAAATATTATGATATGCTTCCTCAAGAACTTCTTTAATTACTTTCTTTAATTCAGATTTTTTTCATTTTCATCATTTCATTTTATTGGGCAATGGCCATTACTACATAATATATCAGTAATAATAGAATTTACTTTTTCATATTTATCAACTATTTGTCGATTTTCATTTAATTGATTTTGGATTTTCATATATGATCCAGCGTTTGATGGATTGCTTACTGCATCCCAAGTTAATAAATCAAAATCATCTTGAACTTCATCTACACCTTCACCTTCTTCTAAACTTCCTAAACCACGAGACGAAACTCCTACTTTTAATCCATTTTTTATTAATGCACCAAATATCCTACCTGAACTAGTACCTAATTCACCTGGGTCGCAAAATATCTCTAGTACCCCCATTATTTTGTTTCCTTCCCACCATATTTTTCTAATGGCATGAGAAACATTTTTAAGGTTTATTATTTGGCTGTCAGGATGATCTAATTCTCCACATACTTCAGTAGATCCAACTTTTATTCTGTCTTGAAATTTGTTTATTTCACGTTCCCATAATTCTTTTTTATAGTAACGTCCATTACCATTAGGTTTTTCTGCTGTACCTAATAGACCCTCAACAAACATATTTCCTCCAATAGGTTTTTTACCCTCTAAAAGAGGAATAGGTTTAGGAATAAATAAATTAGTTTCTATTAATAATCGTTTCATGAACCTACAGATAAAGTAATTGTTTGTTCTTCAATATTTATTTGTTCTAATACGAGTTGTTCTAAACTATGCCCCCATATATTTTTAGGTTGTTCATTATATGTTCTTTCATAAAGATTTTGTATTTCATCAATTAATTGACTCAAGGTCATTCCTTTCTTAGAACCAACTTTATATTTAATAGAATGATTTAAAGGATAATCTATTTTCAATATATAAGTCATATTAGGTTCTAATACTACTACATTTTTATCATCTAAATCATAATCTTCTCCACTCAATGAAATACCTACATTATAAGTTACAAGTTCTCCATCAGGATTCTCCCATTTGTTATTTATTTCATCCAGTTCCTCTTTTAAGTCTTCTAACTCAGGTACTAAGCCATTGTCTTTTAATAAATTATATAATTTTTCAACTTCTTTTAAAGACATTTCATTAGTAACAGTATCTACTATTCTCTCATTCACCTGATTCCATTCATTTCCGTCTTCTAAATCAACTCCTTCTAAATCATCATTTAAAATATATTTAGCTAATATTTTTATACCATCTTCATCAGTTGTTTCTGCTGTATCTAATATATTACTAGTCATTTGATCTAGGTAATTATCAATAGCATTTGCGCCTTCATTTAATTCATCTATTACCTCATATTCTATCCCTTGCTTATCTAAAAAATGAAGAAAAGTATTTAGATCATCTTCTAATATTTGATCTACGGTAAATTTGAAAATATCAGAATAGCCAAATTTAGGTTGAATTATTTTTAAGTCCTTTAATATTTCTTGAGCTTGTCTAACTTTAGAAATATCTAATATTTTTACTTTTTTAGGTAATGTTTCATCTATTAAAGATTGATAATTTTTAGGTTGAACGCCATCATCAAATTTTCCGGTATCAAACTCTGCTCCTTCCCAAGCCTCTTTTAAAAGATATTTTAAAGACAATTTGTTTTCTTTAAGTTCTTCCATTCCCGAAGACTTATATTTTCCTTTAACTTCTTTAGGAATTTTTAAACTACCCGAAGCTTCATTAGTATAACCTACACCTTTTAAGCCAAATTGTCCGCCTTTAACATAAAACAAAGGATCTTCAGCTAAATTTTTATTAACTATTTCAATAATTTCATCAACTGTCTTAGCTTTATTTTCACTAACATTCATTTCAGTGTAAAATCCTTTAAGAATTTCATTGAAGTTAAGATTGGCCGGATTCTTTTTGTCTTTATAATTAAAAAGATTAGGCATATCCTTTAAAGGATCAAAATCCTTGATTTCTTCCTTGTCTTCATTAAGAATTTGTTTTCCTTTTAATACTTTAACAACAGTATTAAAATTTGAATATTGATTAAAATAATTAGGAAATATTCTTAAAGCTTGTTTTAGAAAATAAGTTTTATTTCCTTTTCCTTCTAATATTAATTTATATTGATCTTGGAGTGTCTTCATTCTTCTATTTCTCTTATAGTTAGAGCATATTTTTTATTATATTTTTGGGCTAAAATTTCATCGTTATTAACAGATAATATTTGCCATCCAGATTTATTTAAGGCTATTACTAATAACGCATTAGCTTCGGAACCTTTCTCCTCAAGAACTTCTTTAATTACTTTCTTTAATTCAGATTTTTTCATTCCTCAAGAACTTCTTTAATTACTTTCTTTAATTCAGATTTTTTCATTTGAACATTTTTATCATATCATCCAAATAATCTACAGCTAAATCATTACTGTAGAGAATGTTAAATGATGGTTTATTTTTATAAAAATCAATAGTTTCTTGTTTTGCTTTTCGTAATAAAGGAACTAATTCATTAAGTTTATTTTCTATCTCATTAAAAGAATCTATTCTGTTTTTAATAAATTTTTTTAATTTGGGGTCTGTTTCCTCCCATAAATCCTTGTATTCAAAAGCTTTTGAATTTTTTCTCAATTCTTTTTTATTTACCTTCTGCCATTTAGAAGTGTAACCTTCAGCCTCAGCAGATGTACTCATTTCATCTATTACTTCTTTTATAATATTCTTTAACATTAAACTTTCTTTAATTCATTAATTAAATCATAATATTGAAGTAAATCAACTAAAGAATCATGTTTTATAGTTTCATTTTTATTTACTTCTACTAACAAATGTTCTACTTCATTAAGTTTAATTCCTATAGTTTTGTCTTTTATAGTTTCAGTTAATAATTTTAATTCTTTTTTTATTTCACCTACTTTTTGATTATAAAAATTTTTTAATTTTAGATTATTATCAATATTATTTACGTATTCTTTTAAAATAATCTTCTGATTTTCATTTAATGTTTTATATTTTTCATTAAATTTTTCAATTAATAATCTATAAGACAATATTCTAATGTCTTTATCTTGAACTTTTATTTCTTCATAAACATCATTTTTTGGTGTTTCCTTATTACTTAAATGTTCTAATAATGTTATTTTATTATTAATTGATTTATCCGGAGTTATATTCCCTTCAATTAAATTATAAAGAGCTGCATATATTTTATAATTAGAAAGTTTAGTTCTAAAAAACTCTTCTATGTTATATTTTTCCTTAATTTCTTTAATTAAATTATATTTTTGTTTCTTTAATAATGTTTTATTTAATTCTTTAGATGAATCTAATACAGTTTGAATAACCATTTCAGCTTTTCCTTCTGTCAAATTTTTTATTTTAGAAACGTATTCATATAATTTGTATTCTTTTCCTAATTCAGTTTTAGAAAAATACTTTTTTAACAATAAAATGGCAGATGAATCAGATTCGTTTAATGTATCATTAGTTACTTGACGAATCAATAATTCAAATAAAATTCCTGTATTCTTATATTTAGAATGAGCCATTAAAATAATTTATTATAAATATTAAATTTCTTCAGAAAAACCGATTTCAAGTTGACTTTCGTCTAACATAGATTTATATCCCATCATTTCTTTTAATAATGTTTTATTTTTTATCAAAGATTTTTTAGCTTGACTTTCTTTTTTACTTTCGAACATAGGCTCTTTAGCTTTTATATTTTCATTTCCTAATCTGTCTTTACCAAAGTTATCTTCTTGAGTATTTCTATCACTAACTTTTTCTTTGGGTCTTCCTAAAGGAATATTTTCATTGTAACCCATAGGTACAGAATTATCTTGATATCTACCTCTTCCATATAATGAAGCCAAATCATGAGGTGTACCATATGATTGTCCGGATTCTAACGGATCATTACCTTCTTCTTCAATTTGCTGTTGTCTAAAGTTACGTTTTTTGTCTGCTAATATTAATTCACGTTGTTCATCAAATTGATCTTCACTAAGATCCCAAATATTGTGATACACCCAATCTGATGATACTATCCCGTTTTCTAATAAAGTAACTGCTAATTCTGCTTTTTCTTTTAATAATGCTATTTTTTCTTGACTATAAATTATAGAAGGAGTAGTTAGAGATAACTCAAAATTAGTTAAATCTCCATCATTGTATCCTTGTACATATAAATGCAATAAAGCAATTTTATATAATTCAGCCAACACAATTCTTTGTACTCTATCAATAGTTCTAGCAAATCTAATGTCTTGAGAGGCTAATGTTGATTTTCCAGCTAAATCTTTTTCATATCCTAAGAATGCTTTAGGTACTTTAAGAGCCGCAAATAATTCATCTCTTAAGAAATTTACATCTTGAATACCATCATAATTCAAACCAGGTAAATTGTCTATCTGAGTAGCAGTGTCATTTCCTCTTACCGGAATGAAATAATCCTCAGTCATATTCTGCATATTGTATTTGAGGTTATATTCTCCTGTTTGTTGATCTATAAAGGGTGTTTTTTTTAACTTAGATATAGTGTTTTGCATGAATGCTTCCACTTGTTCTGGAGGGATGCTACCTATATTTAGTTTAAATATTCTTTTATCAGGGGCTCTTACTATCCTATGAATTAACATAGCATCTTTCATTAAAGCATATTGTTTATAAGCTTTTCTTGCAGGTTCTATAAAACTACGACCATAGGGTAAATAATTCACATCAGTTAGTAATCTAAAATGAGCTATTTCATAATTATCAAATAATTTTTGGTTTTCAGAATTACTTAAACTATTACTTCCTCCATAGTATCCTCCTCTACCTATAATTCCTTCAGGAGAATATCTAAATTTAACGGCTGCAGGATTTTTAGGATCATAATGTTCCACTCTTTCCATATGGAAAGCAGTAAATGGAATTACATTATATACTCCAAATTTTTCCGAAATTTCTAATTTTAGAAAGAAATCCCCATATTTACACATTTGTCGTATCCATGACCATAAATTAAATTCAATGTTTAAAACATCGTAAAATAAATTATATAATGTTTTTTGAATGTCTTCATTACTGCTTCTAATTTGAATAACCTCATTCATATCATTTTTAAGAGTACATTCGTCCGCCATAATATCTAATACGGAAGCAATGATCGCCTCTGTATCCATCACATCATAGTCTGAGTATAGTTGAGGTCTTAATATTTGATAGTTATAGTTTGCTTGTGTAGCATACAATGAAGTGCTATAAATTCTACTAAATCTATCAGACAAAGCATTAGTTTCATACTTTCCACTTTGTTGTATCTTATTTATATCTATAACTCCTAACTGATTTTCTCCTTTGTTTCGGATGATTACATCAGTAGAAAACAATCGTTTTAATCTAGAAAATAAATCTTTTTCCATTATGTTCTTTTTTTAATAAGCCAAGTCAAATCTTCAGTCATACCATTTCCTAATTTCATTTGATAAGGGTTTTGAATAAAAGTTTTAGGAGTGTATGCTCCGGACATTGTCGAAGATCGGTTAATACCCATATTATTCAACGCTAATCGAGACAAATCTTCACTTTGGTTTTTAAATTTAAAAGTAGTTTCTCTTAAATACATAGCTATTGCAAATGGTATAATTAAATCATCATTATACCCCGATTGAGCTTCAGGTCTACCATTCTTCCATATAAATACTCTCATTTCATCTATTAATCGTTTAGAGTGTAATACTACAGATTTGTCTGTAATATATTCTCTAAACTTATTTAAAAGTAAGGGTCTTACTCTTAAATTCATAGAAAATCCAGGAACTAGATTATTACTATTTTGATTGTTAAAATAAGATTCGACGTCTACTGTTTCCGCTTTAGAAGAATAATAAAAATTACGATAGCCTTTTTCTAATACAGTGTTAATAGTATCCCATCCCATATTAGAATTTTCAATTACTAATAATGCTTCGTTATATTCTGTTGCTACTCCTACACATAATGCTCCAAAATCTCTAGTTGATATTTGACCTTTATATTCTGCTACCTGCATGTTGCTCTCAATATCTATAACTTGAATAGTAGAAAAGTCTTTTCCATCACCTCGAGCTACATCCGCTACTACCACATAAGATCTACTATAATCAACTTCTTGCCATACCCACAAAGTTTTGTCTTCACCCCTCATTAATTTAGGCTCCTTAACATAAGTTGAGGCATAATAATCAATATATTCCGCGGGGAAGAATGTGTGTCCTGATGTGTTAAACTCGGCATCACATTCTTGAGCCGCAATCCTCTTATCTCCTAGTAATTCATCTTGTTCATCTCTCCATTTTTGGTCTCTTTCAGGATGAACAAACCAGGGTAATTTAATATAATAGAATTTGTTACCTTTTTCATTAGTTTCGGCTTTTAGACAAGTGCTATGAAACCAATTACCGGTCCCATTAGGAGTAGAAATAACTATAGCCGCTCCGCCGGTTGCCAACGTTTGTTGTGCAGATGCCCAAATTTGGTCAATCCCTTCAATAAATCCAGCTTCATCTACTATCAAATAAGACACAGCTTCTGAACGACCTGTGTCAGAAGCAGCGGATGCTGCTTTAATTTGAGATCCATTAACTAATCTCAAACTAAGTTTATTCATTTCTTCATATGCTACAGATAACCAAGAAGGTAAATTTTCATACATAAATTTTACCTTAGTTACCATATTTTTGGCAGTTTCTTGCTTAGTAGCAATACATAAAATATTTTTGTCTTTATGGAAAATCATTAACCACAATGCATACGCAGCAGCTAATGTAGAAATACCTAACTGTCTACTTTTATTTATTATTGTATAATCATTTTCTAATATTCGCTGTAAAACTTTTTCTTGAAATGGATATAAGTGAAAGAGAATTCTTCCCCTCATAGGATGTTGGATGAATATATATTTTTTTATGAAGTATATAGGATCACTTGCACATTTTACATATTCTTCTCTAATTATTTCTTTTATATTACTCATTTTCCAAATTTCCAATATATACCAAATCCTAATACAGGTTTCATATTTTCATTGATTCCTAATCCTATACTATAAGCATGGTAGTTTTTAGTAGTATATAATAATTTAGGACCAAAACTATTTATTTGATCTTTATTTCCTTGTATTTCCAAACCATAATATAATGCTCGTTTTATAGTAGGATATTCTTTTGTTATTATAGTTGTAGGATAAATTAAATTATAATTAACTTGTCTAGATTTGATTTTGTTTTGTGTTATACTATCATTAATAAATAGTTTTAAGCTATCATTTATTAATGAATCTGTATATACATATGTAGAAAAATAATCTCCAATTACTTCAATTGTATCTATTTTTATGATAGTATCAGATTTTACTTTTGTTTGCCATTCAGGAATGTAAACAGGAATTTCCTTTTCTATTGTATCATACCTAATTTCAGTAGTGACAATAGGTTTAGAAGCAGATGGAGCTGTTTGACAGCTCCTTTGCAAAATTATTATTAGTATTAAAACTAATATTATTATATTATATTTCATCTGGTTTACTAAAGAAGTAATAACTCATTTCATCACGCATATCTTTTTCTAATTCTGCATCAGATTTTTGTTCGATGTTCTCTAAATATTGCTCAAATTCACCCCAACCTTCATCATCCTTAATAAAATATTTAACATTTATTTCTGGCGTTTGGAATTGTTTTAAATATTTATACGCTCTTTTAATATCAATAGTAAAATATCCATCTTCATCTTTAATAACATAACTATTGTTGATCTTATCTTTATTGGTTGGGTTAATTGGATCAGTTCCTCCTTCATCTAATTGATCTTTAACAGCTTCTAATTCTTTTTTAATCTTGTATTTTTTTCTAATTATAGATTCTAATGATTTCTTGGTTTCAGGTTCTGCTTTATCATAAGCTTTAGCTAGTTGCTTAAGTTCCTTGTTAACATGAATCAAATTTCTTGCTGTTACATCAAATTTATCATTTTCAGTTATATTTTTAGTAGCTTTTATAGTTGAATAACCTTTGTCTCTACCTAAATATTCAACTTTAAAACCTTGGTCTTCTAATTTTTTTCTGAAAATAGAAAGTGCTTCTTTTGCATTATCTGAAATTGCCGATGTGTTTTCTAAATCTTTAGGTCCTACTCGAACATGATAATAAATATCATTTCCATCAGCCTCCGATTCAAATTGGTATCCGTTTATTTCAATTTGTTCTGATTCATTTAGTTCAACATCAAATCCCTTGTCAGTAAATTTTTTGATATCCTGATCAGAAGTGTCTTTTTTTAATTTAATTGAACCTTTGTCTAATTCTGTTAAATTTGAATACTTTCCCTCAAGTGCATCAATAGATATCCATCCTCCTCCTCCCTCTTTCCACAATGCAATAATTACATCTCCATATTTAACCCAATTTCTATCATCATCAGTAGCTTGAAGTTTATTTATATCAGTTTCCCATGATTTTCGATCATTATAAAACTTACGTTCAAGTTCTTCACGAATAATTTCTTTAAGACGAGATTTTTTCATTAAATATTTTGTTATACATATTGTAAAATAATGAAGACCCTTTATAGGGCCTTCAAAATTGTTTTTATTCGTTCTTCTGTTGAACCCTTTAATTCAAGGTAATTACCATTTAAATAGAACCATAATAAATCTTGAATTTCTTTGTCTATCAGCATTCTATATTCCTGATCTACTATTCTCACTCCATTGTCTTCTAATTCAACTCCTTCAGGAGACACATAAAAAATATAATCGTATTGGTCTAACATTGAAGTAGCTAAACGTTCAATGTATTTCTTTTGTTCAGATTTAATAGTTTTTGCTGAATTAGTAAATGCTACTACGTCTAAAACAGTTCTGTCTGTTATTAGATTTGGTCTAAGTAATTCACTTGCTCGTTCGGCCAAAAATAATATTTGACCATTTACAGTTGAGTCCGTATTTAAAGGAATACCTAAATCTCTTAAATATTTACTTCTTTCTGTTGCTACAAAATAATCTTTAAATTCAGGTAAATTAGCTAATTCTTTAACTAATGTAGTTTTCCCTACCGAAATTGTTCCGCAAAAACCTATTTTCATATTTTATCAGATTTAATTCTATTTTCTTCTACTGTTAATGGTTGAGTATTTAAATAATGAAAACATTTCTTTTGTTCCTCTTCTTTTATTAGGTCAAAACTTGAACAAGGTTGAATGTGGTCAATTTCCCAATAAGAACCATAATTTTTCCATGACATTTCAGGAGTAAATTTACTTTCTAAATATTGTTTATATTCTTCTATTGAGCAACCTAATAAATTAATTGAACTTAATGATTTATAATTAAATTTCAATGCCTTATTTATTCTAACTCTAGTATTATGAATTATTTTATTTTTAGGATCTTTTAAAAGATTATAATGAATTAAATTAATTTTATTTCTATTTTTCTTCTCATATATTTTATTATATAAAGATCTCTTTTCTCTATCTCTTATATTTTCTAATCTTCGTTTATCTTTTCTGTTCATAGTAACTTTATTTCCCCTGATTCTATTACACGAGAAACAATAAGATCTATAACCTGATTTGCTAGTTTTGTCTTTAGGGAAATTTTCTAATTCAAATTCATTCTTGCATTCAGCACATTTTTTTTTCATCAGAATCGAATTTTTCCCTTCATACCGGGGGATTTAAACCAAGGCAAACCTTCACGTTCCTTGGTTCTTTTCTTATAATCTTTCTCATTTAATTTTATTCCATGAATATAATATTCTTTAGTTCCATCAGGATTTATTTGAGCAGGACCACTCCAATTATGTAATTTTCCTTCCCAAAGATGCATTACTGTTCCATCACTTTTGGTTACTCGTCTCGGTTCTGAACTCGTTGTGTACATGTTTTTGTAATTTTTAACTAAATTTTCCATATAAAACCACCCCAAGTTTTATATTTACCATTTATACAGCTATATAAATTAGATCTAGATAATTTAAACTCTTTTAAAATCAAACCAGTATTATCCCATATTTTAACCAAATTACCTTTTAAATCATATTGCTTGATATTTTTATATGATCTTGTTTTAATTTCTTCCGGATTTTTATACTTCCAAATAAATCTTTTATAAAAATTAGATTTATTTTTACATACTAAACTAATTTCAAAAGCCCAATAATTTTCTAATTCTTTTTGAATGTCAGAAGCACATTCCCATTCTTTTATAAAATTACCTTCTAAATCATATTGAATAATACTTTTAGATATTGATTTTCTAAGATTTTTATTTCTTTCAATCCAATTAGTATTATTTACTGATTTAATTTGTACTTCTCTAGTTGCAGCTAATTTACAATTTAACTTTCTCTTCTCTATTATATCTTTTTGAGTTAATTTGTTCTGATGAGATTCACTCATTTTTCTTTTAGTTTCCTCAGAATGTCTTCCCGATAATCCACCTTCTTTTAAATTTAAACCTTCTTTAATGCTATTATAAAATTGAATCCAATAAATTTCTCTTTCATTTAATTGTTCAATAGAACATTCTTCTATTATTTCAAACTTATGGTTTTTCCAACCATATTTAAATATTGAATTATATAATTTAGGACCAATTGAATTACGTTCATTATATTTATATTTAGCTTCTCTTCTTTCAATTTCTACTGATTGACCAATATAAATTTTATTTTTAGGATTCGTATTTTATATATTCCTATCATTTAAGTAAATCTTCTGCTATATATAAACCTTGTGCTGCTGAAACAGCAATACCTCTAGCACTCAATGAATCCCCAGCAAAATATATATTAGGATAATCAATTAAAGAAAGATTATTGTAATCTACTAAAACCTCCTCAGATAAAAATTTTACTTCAGGAATATACATTCCCCAATCATCTCCGAAATTAAACACTTTATTCATATCCTCAATAAAATCTAATATATATTGAGCATATTCTTTATAAATTATAATAAAATTATTTAGATTATCCAATTGAATTAAATTCATCTCATTTTTTTCAGAAGATAATGAAGGTTTTCTGGTTTTATTAGGGGAATAAAATAATCCTTTTCCATCTAATTGACACTTTGATACCAATTCTTTTTGCCAATCAAAAGGATTATCTATCCCTTTTATTTCCATAAGAATACCAAAATTAGTCATGTTATTTTTCATATTTTCATCTTTGAAACTATGTCCATTAAAAGACTTCATACCATATGTTGTTTCTTCAGCCACATATGCACAAAAATTATTAGTACAAAATGTCCTTAAACTTACTTTTTCATTTGGTTTTTGATATAATTTAAAATCATAAGCTACTTCAACTAATTCATTAAAATATTTTTGAGGCGCTTCAAATCTAACTCCTATCTGAACAGATTTTGGTTCTTTTTTTAAATTATATTCATTAATTAACCTTTGAGTCAAATCAATTCCAGATTTACCGGTAGCATAAATTAATTTATCAAATCTTTCTTCATAATATTGATTTTTTCCTTCTAATTTATAATTAATTACTTGAGCTTCTAATGCTATGGCACCTACTTCTGCATCCCATATAAATTTAACTCCTTTATCTAATAAATAATTATACCATTTCTTACCTATAATATCTAAATAATTAGTTCCAATATGCCATGCAGGAGCCATTCTTAAATTAAAATAAGGTTTAATATATTCAGGCT
>ERZ869925.1136-NODE-1136-length-13220-cov-13.807444_pt1 | contig 13220 bp, 25 predicted proteins | sample MGYA00579311_ERZ869925 | MGnify/ENA primary metagenome ERZ869925 (study PRJEB32216, sample SAMN09231817) | wastewater metagenome | place: USA: Maryland | collected 2016-07-30 | study: EMG produced TPA metagenomics assembly of the PRJNA472060 data set (Reclaimed...
CCACATAGAATAGACAGCATCAAGAATTGATGGTACGTACTGTCTGGATTCTGCACCAACATCCCGATGCCTATTGTAGGGATCAGGAGCGATGCGGTGCTAATAGCTGTCCAATATCTACCACCGAAAATTGGAATCATGAATGAGTAGAAGATTCGTAAGGTAGCTCCTGATAAACCAGAAATGGATACAAGCCAGAATAGTTGGTCGGTGGTAAAGTTAAATCCAATCTTTGGTAGATTGGTAACTACTGCACTCCATACCATCCAAACAGCAAGAGCCAAGAATAGGGCAGGTATAGAAATCCAGAGATTCTTACGCGCTATCTTTTGGCCTTTGGTTATCCAAAACTCTCGATCTTCAGGAATCCAGTTCATGACGTATTCCCTTCTGTATCCGTGTATATTCCATCAAAGCCCTACATGCTAGATGTAGCAGCGGGTGAAGCCCACTTTCAGGATCACTGTCATGTCCAGTAAAGCTTTCTGCTAAGTGATGGAACATACTATCGTGGTTCTGTTTATGACTCATTCTAGGGGCCGCTGGGTCAAGCCAAGCCTTTGGTGATCCCTTGTATTTAGATAATCCAAACTCCAGAACTTTAAATACATCTTGAAACTCTGGAAAGAGTGGGATCAGTTCATTTCTATTTATCTTAGTCATTGCAGATGTCCCTTCACTACATAATATAATGCAATTCTCAGAAAAATCAAGTGTTTTACGTTAATATTTTAAAGCCATCTTTGGTCACAAGTACTGTGTTCTCATAATGGGAACTGATACCTGTACCTAGAATGGTCAATCCGTCATTACCTATGACCGTCTCGCTTGTATAGGAGTCTATTAAAAGAGGTTCAATGCAGATAATATCGCCTTCCTTCAAGACGACTTGATGTTCCTGTTTGCCGTATTCTAGGTAATTAAAGATATATGGAGACTCGTGTATTTCCTTACCTATTGCGTGCCCCATATAATGCTCGACATTGGCCATCCCAGTCATAGCTACTGCATTCTCTATGGCCGATCCAATAGCACTAGTGTGGATTCCTGCCCTAACCTTCGATACTCCAGCCTTGAAAGCGTGTTCGGCTGCCCAGATCAAGTATACCTCTTCTGGGTACTTTCTTGGATTCTTTGCGTATAAGTAGGTTCGTGCTGCATCTGCATGCCACAACACACCGTCCTCATCTGGTACACCAACTACGATGTCGACAGTGAGGATATCTCCCTCCTCGAATTCGTAGTCATTGGCTGGTGCATGAGCCAGTTCTTCGTTCACAGAGATACAAGCAGCACTTGGGAATCCATGATATCCCTTACATGCTGCTACGCCTCCGAGAGTTGTTATGGTTGTCTCTATGAATCTATCAAGTTGCTTCTTATTCTTGAATGCTAGAATTCTCTTTCCCTTAAGCAGGGAGAATATTTGTCGAATGATCCTACCAGCCGCGGCTTGGTACTTAAGATTATGTTTCACTATTTTAATTCTCCCCACGTGTTTCCTAGTGCGTAATGCACAACTGAAGGTATCGCTAATTTAAGCGCCCCTTCCATGATGGTTTTAATCTTCTGCGCGTCTTCCTCAGACTCTACTTCAGCTATAATTTCATCGTGTATTGGCGCGGCTATTATAATGCCCTGTCTGTATGCTTCTACAACGGCTTTATTGAGTTGGTACGCCGCCGATCCTTGAATGACGGCGTTATGTCCATTCTTCTCAAATCCAGTATCGAGATAAATAGCCCTACCTGATATGTCCTTTACATAGCCTCTAGCTGTTGCGACTTCGCGAGCCACCTTAAATAACATGCCTAGGAAAGGAAACGTATCTGAGATGCCATCATATAACTTCTTGGCCTCAGCGTCACCAATATTCAATCGTTCAGCCATAGTCTTATACCACAGCCCATATGGAATACCTAAAACGAATGCCTTTGCTTTATTCCTGTCAACGTTTAAAATCTCGGCACCAACTCTGTGGATGTCGAAATCTGGGTCTTTATGAAACTCTTTGATAATGTCTTGTATGCCCTGTAGTTTAAGACGGGCAGCTAAATCTACCATCAATCGAAGTTCTTGCCCACTGTAGTCCAATGAAACAAACTTCTTCCCTTCTCTTGGTACAAACATACCTCGTATTGCGTTTCCTAATGCTTTTCTTGTTGGGATATTTTGTATATTAGGATTTTTAGAGGCGCAGCGGCCAGTTCTGTTAGCACCAAAAATGATAATTTCTGGGTATACAGTTATATACTTTTCGTCAGGCTTGACTAAAGATAGGTAAGGAAGGATGTACGTGTTTAGAATCTTTGTGATTCCGCGATATTCAACAATTGTCTGCGCTAGAGGGTGATCTATCTGCGTAAGAGATTCTAGGCTAGTACTGGGATTTCCAGTCTCTGTGACTGCCAGATTAATCTTCTCTTGCTTAAAGAACTCCGCTAATTGCTTAGGCGAGTTAGGATTTAATGGCGATCCACCTATCTTATACTCACTTAATTTCTCTTCCAATGGCTTCAATGATGCCTCTAGTACGCCTAGAATATCCATCATCGTCTTGACTTCTATCCGCAGGCCAATCGCTCTAGACCGCATAAATGCTTTTTGTAGGTCTGAGTAGAAATCTAGAGTCTCTAGAGTTGGTTCTAGATGTGCTTGGAAATGTCTATACAGACCGACTGTAAGGACAACGTCCTGCTTACAATATTCCTGCACTGTTTCTGGTCGTGCTGTGTATACTTCCTTCATGAAGCGAGACTTCACAGCCTTTCCAGACAGCTTTATATGTGGTTTTACGAGGCCTAACTCTATTCCGAGCGCCCCTAATGTCTCATTGTCATTCTTGCAGTCTCCAAGATAATGTTTAGCTAGAGCATCTAAGGAGAAGGACATTAAATTGTTTCGATACAGAATGGCTAGGATGCGTGTGCATATCCATCGGTAGTTTTCTACTGGAATTCCATACGAATAGAGAACCCCTAGTTCGTAAGCTGCATTGTGGGCAACCATTGTGTCGAAGCCAGTCATATAGGACTTTAAGGCTTCTGTGCTTGTCCACGTTTTATATCCACCTTCCACATCGTAGGTAACAGCGCAGAGGAATTCGACTGCCTTTTCAGGCCAGCCGCTTCCTCTATCTTCTCTTATCCACGGATCTGAGGTCTCAATGTCAACTACGAGAAACTTCATTTAAAAACTTCCTTATAGCTATCTTAATGTGCTTATTTATGTGAGATAAATTCACTAAAACATCTGGTGAGTAATTACCTATATCAATTGTCTCAGTGACTTTATCTAACAATCGTAGCAACTGCCTATGTTGGCGCTCTGTAACCTTCTCATCGTCCGTCACAATACACTGTCCTCATCATCGATAATTTTAGCTACATCTACTTTAGGTGCAGGCACTCTTCCAGCCTCTTCAAGAATCTTGACTTGAGTCATTCGAAGAGAGACTCCTGCCGTAGAGATGTTATATGAGGCTGCGTTGAACGTAACTTCTACTTTACTACCTTGACGCACAAAGTTAAAATCCAGTGTCTCTCCGCCTACACCAATCAGGGTTGGAGGTTCGACTTCGACCAATTCACCCTTTACACGCTTTCTAGCATTCTTCTTAATCGTCAGCGCCAGCAATCCTGTAGGATTTTTGTCTCTATCAACGTCTTCGCGGAACATTGATTTCTTACCTACGACATTCCTGCGCTTATGGGCTGGGAGTAATTCTGTTTCTGCTTCAATAGCATCTTTATTCAGTGCTTCAATCTTAGCAACCTGATCATCTGATGGATCGAATGTCAAGGTTATTTCGTATGCAAGTTCCTTGTCGTCTGCCTGTGGCATCTTCCTTGGTTCTTTTAAGTTGGAGAATTTTACTGTACCTACTATGGTTAGTCCAGATTCTCGTAAGGCTGGTTGTTTGTATGTACTCACTGGTGTCTTAGCTGCTGTCATATCCTATACTCCCATTAATCGTTTAGCCAATGCGTGCAGCACTTTGTAGTTCATGAGTGAGGTTACCGTGGATAGTAATCCAAACATCAAGAATGCTGCTCCAAATACTTGCCGACCATCGATCAGCAATTGTAGTCCGTATAACACCATTGGCGGTCCGTTTACGAACATAAGTAAGAGCATGAGTTCCCTAGCAATCATTTACCCTTCTCCTTCTTCAACTGCTCTGCAAACGCGTCCAATCGAGGATTGAGGGCATTTAGAGCGAGTCGCTTCGTCAGTAGGACTACGTCTTTGTAGTCAATTGGTGCACCATTGCTGTTGTGAATCAGCAGCGCTAGTGCCAAGTGCGATTGATTCTGATATGCAATCGACTGACTTTTCTCATCCATGTTACTCATTTTAGTCCTACCTTTCCTAATATATAATCATATAATGCTGGTGCGAATATTAATATTAGCAGCCACGCAATAAATGGATGCGTGTGAATTTTTGTAAAAAATCCAAAAGTTCCTAATACTAACACAACTGAGATGAAAGTGGTTAAGAACGACCCAACTCCTATTAAAAATTTTACCATCTTATCCTCCATACTCTAGTGTTCCTTACACTATACAATATAGAGGATTAATTAGATTTGTCAACCCCTAAACCACGTTTCTGGTATAAATTTTTCTGCATATACCCAGTTATGTTTAATCGCCCATTCTTCGCAACTCATATAGGTGCCATCTTTGCGCTTCTTAGCGTCTGGTAGGCGAGCTTTCAAGCTCATGAATACCATTCGAATATCAAGGTCGGGATATTGTTCCTTAACTGCTAGCATCTTATCTCGTTGGTCTTTAGGGAATTTCCCTTTTAATTCAACTACGATTCCATTCGGTAGTACTAAATCTGGTATATAGTTTCTGTGTAACGTGTATGCTATTTCCATACTTTCGTACTTAAACTTCTTTTTTCTGCTATTCAGGTCATCTAGAACTGTCTTCTCGAACTTAGATCTTACTTTCATAGTTTAATTCCTGATAAGATTTGCTGTACTCTAGCCCCAGAAAGATTCAACTTATCCCCTATTTCTCTGTATGTGTATCCAGCAATGTATAAATCTACTATTTGTTTCTTTCTCTTTGGTAGCCGCTTTTGTAAATCCAGTTTGGCTAAAATTTGATCCTCACCGAACGTCTGTTGATTCGCTAAATTCAATGGCTGTTCGTCAGAAAAATCCCATAATAATTCTGATCTTTGATTGATCCAGACCTTTAATTTACTGTTTTTGATGTTATTTGTAGAATAATAGTACGTTTTTGTAACAAAATGAATCACAGAATTCATATAATGGCCTTTATTTACAAATTTATCCTCAGTATATGGTGTTTTTACCGCCATTATGCAGCATTCTTGAACAAAATCTGCCATCTCTAATGTTGGGAGAAGTTTATTCGTCTTGAATTTGTGTTTTGCAAATGCGATGAATTCTTTCCAATCTTCATCAGTCATTTATTTTTCTCCAAATCAAAGAACTGCCCCTTCGAAGGAATGAATCCTCTAAATTAGTTCCACTGAAATTGGCATGAGCGAGCCTACACCCTTCGAAAGATGCTCCGTTTACATCTGCGTTCTCAAAGTTAGTTCCGTGTAGGATAGCTCCTTTGAAATTTGCTTCTGAGAGATTACTTCCTGATAAATTAGCGAAACTTAAATCTGCTCCAGAAAAATTTGTACCTCTTAAATCGAGATTGGATAGGTACAAACCTACTAAATCCATTCCAGATAAATTCAATCGAGTTAAATCAATCGACAGGCCTAGCATAAGCGCTTCGTTTAGGATATCTATATCATCCATCTTAAATCTCCTTAAAACTCGAAGGTAACCATATCAATAAATTTACCGTTTAAGTGGTCTATTTCATGTTGTAGCACTGTAGCATCAAATCCTTCAACTTCTAGGAGGTAAAAATCACTCAATTTTTTAGTTTTCGTATCAAAAAATCTCGTAATTAGGTGTATTTTTTCTCCTCTAGAAACTGTGTGAGTGCAGCGGCAGCTTAAACACCCTTCTATGCTGTCTGTTGTTTTTCCTATAATTACATAGCTAGGATCGCATGCAATCAACGATCCGTATAAAAACATGGCTGGACATACATCTTTGTCCTCAATCACTTGATTAGAGGCAATTGCTATGGCATCTGATCTTTCTTTCATGCCTTTTTTTAATCTAATTGCTACTTTGTTTAGAACAATTGGACTAAATTCATCGCAATTTTTGGCCTTTGATAGTAATCTCTCGAGACCTTCAAGTGTATAAACTGTGTTTATGACGCTCTTCATTGCAGGCCTCCTAATCTTCTAATCTGTATAGATGAACCGAAAGCAGTACCATTCCTAATGCTATTCCAAGACCAACTCCGATCTTGTCGTTAAATCCTGTGTGCGATAATTCCTCAATGATCCCTACTGTCATCAGTAAGGATATGGATGCGAGGAATACTGATACTGTTTTCGGCATTTTACTTCTCCTTAGAACTTCGATTCGTCCACGACTGCAATCTCAGTGGCGATACCCATGTCAAATAATTTCTGGCCTGACACAGCTATGTCGTCACGAAAATCATGAAATAGTTCCTTAACTATAATTTCTTTCGTTAATTTACCATTAGATTGTTTAATAACATCATCAAATAATGCTAATTGTTCCTCATTTCCTATTTTGAGTATTGATAAGCGAGCTAATATCTCTTTTCTCATCAATTTCAGCTTCAAAACGTTCATTTTATCGGTAAGTAATGATGCAACTGATAAGTTTTCTTCAACTACTGCTAATAAATCTTCAAAATCACGTTGACTAAATGATTTTTCACCCATTTGCATTTGAGCAGAGTGGAAAATCACTGACGCGTGCTTACTAACAATGCGTTTATCTCCCATTAGCCAGAGATCTGCGCCCATGGAATAGGCTAGGTCTGGTACATAAGTGGTGAGATTTGGCATCTTACGAGCTATATCAATCAATCTTGCGTCTGGCATCCCTCCAAAACTGGTAATTGTTAGCAAATGATCTCCATTGAAATCAGCCTTTAAGAGTCGCTTCAATGCAGCATTAGACCATTCTGAGAAATCTGTATTCATTTCCGTGTGGTGTGCAGAAACTCGTACAGGAAGACCTGTTGTATCCTCTTTGATTAAATTTAGATACGCATGTGACGCTATCAAAGTTCCTACTATTACTGCGATTGCCGTTGTATGTTTTAGCATTATCTTTTAGTCCCTCTTAAGCCGTTTAAGTGTTTGGTTTCCTGTTTAATGTTCCAGATAATCAATCTCTGTCTAATCCATAGAGCTCTAAGTACGTCTATCGATTGGTCTACTCTGGCTAACTCTCTCTGAACTGATCTTAACTCTACTTGGTAAGCCTCGAGTAATGCTCTTGCAGATTCGATGCTTTCTTTCTTCTGAATGTACCAAGGTTTCTCTGGTTTCTGCATAGGATAGTATTCCATGACTAATTTCCTTTCCCGAACGTTACAAAGACTACATTATTCGAACTAACCTCTTGATCGATTGGATTTCCGTAGGCATCTTCCACTTTTACCAAGTTGTAGACTCCATTTCCAGAAATGTCGGAAGCATATAAGCCTTCGCCATCGATAAAGACCTCGACATTCGTACCGAATTCATCTGATTTGATGGTTAAATATCGGTCGAATGCGTACTCTCCTGATGCAGTAGTAAGTTCTGCTGGAGTGTTCTCAAATGCGTAAACGTGGAATAAATCGTCAACTGTTACGCTGTAAACTTCTTCTGGTGTCAATATTGGCTGTGCCGAATATTTGAAAATCTCTACTTTCATTTGATCTTCTCCTATGCTGGAGGGGAGGAGTTGTGTGGAGGATGAACTCTACTCCCCTCTACTAAACAATATATTACGATTTAGAAAAAAGTCAAGTATTTTTTTTATTTTATTTTAAAATTAGTTTTTATTGGTATCTTCGTAGATAGTAAAAAGTTCTACCTAACATATTCACTTAAACATGCGTTTAAATGCGTTTTCAGAGGTTTCTAGTGGGGGTATTTAAGTTTTAGGTACTGACCCTCCAGAAACATAACTTGCTCACGTACGAGCTTCCCTGTTACCGTAAATGCCTATTTTTGAAAATAAATCCCTTATTATCTGTCAGTTTTTAAAATAATTAAAATATTTTCTAATTGCCCCTTTACAAATGTCGATTTTCTTCCTATATTATGAGTGAGTAGGTACAAAACTAGAGAGCTTTAATATAATACAAACACTGTGTAGTACTAATAGAGTACTAACACTGTGAGTACTACACTGTGTAGTGCTAAGAGAGTACTAACAGAGAGTACTAACACTGTAGAGTACTACTAGAGTACTAACACTGCTATACTAGCAGTGTATACCAGTACTAATAGAGTACTACATTCGATAACAGTAGTATATAATAATACACTGTTAGCAGTATCTGTATTAAGGGGCAACTTGAAGGTTGTATAAATAAAAATATTAATCAACCTCCTCAGTGATATGCTCGTCAATCAGATACGAGCCGTCTATGGTTCTGTTGGCTGTATACATCTTGCCATTGCGCTCGTCCCAAAGGACTAATACCTCTAAGCCACCGCCAATAACCATTAGTGAGTCAATGTTAACTGAGTTGTCTATGTGTCGAATGTCGTAAGAGTCGTGTAACATATCACTTCTCCTGTAATGCTTTCATGGCCTCTTTGATGATCTTTGCTAGTCGCCTATCATTGAAGAACCAATTAATCTCATAAGCTAATTGTACCTCTTTTGCTAAATCATTTGTGGTACAATCGCGAACTAAACCTGCTATACCTTCTTCTCTAAATTGGATAAGAGAGCTATTTAATGCAACAAATGCTATTTCTACTGGTGTATTAGTCATCTGCTTCTAATGCCTCATCTAGTAATAGTTCTAGCTGGTTGAACCTCATTGCTTCTTCGTGGGTTAATGCCCGTTCCATATTGGCCTCGGCCAGTACGGCCAGTTCTTCGAAGAGTTTGAATGCTTGGTTATTCATCGTAGCCTCCCTTGTTTACAATATACAATATAGCGCACTGTAGAACAAAATCAAGTGTTTTTAAAGGTTTTTTTATAGTTGGATGTAATTTTTTCTCTGTGAAGGAGATCATATTTAAGCAATGCAAGCTTAACATGATACTGAATGTCCTCATCAGTCTGAAACCGTTTGCGTCCTGTCTTCCTGTGCTTGATGACCGCGCGTACAGCAACTATAGCACTAATCACGAGGACACACCCTGTTATCCAGTGGTCTGATCGAATGTGATTAACCATGTCATTGGCTAACCAGTATGTATCAGCAACAACAGCACCGATGCTTGACATTGCCGATAGTTCGAAGTCTGTTAGGTTACGCATTTTAGTGCTCCGATAAATTAACATTGGCTCTATACCTAGTAATATAGGGTAAAGTGAAAATAAATCAATAGGTGACCTTTAAATAATCTTAATTACCGTCTAATATATCTATTGAGAGGGTGTGAATTGCTCTGCAGTGGAATAAAGCTCTAATACACTGCTACTATCGACACAAGAATAAGATAAAACGCACAATACCAGCCAATGGCACTAGCTGTGCGGGAGCCTGAGCACGCATGCGTATGGGGATGAGAGGAATAGGGAAAGGGAATAGTTCAATGAGGAATAAATACCTTAACTACGACATCAGTACACGTCTCGCTTCACGAGGGAACATGTATATGTTACCGAGTTACGTATCCAGAAAGCAGACACAGCCTAAAAGTGCGGTACTAGTAGACAGTAAAGCAGACTCTTCCCATACGGTACTGCTAAAGCACCTTAGCTCAAGCATCAACTGCCTAAATAGAGCAGTTGAGCAGGGTAGTCCCCCCCTGAGGCTGAAGAAAGAGGTGTTGGGAACACCGCAGAGAGAATACATATTTTCCACCACAATCAAACAGTTGCACACACATTGCAGCCTTTTTTATCGATGGTAAATAACAACTTTAAGTTGCATAGCACCACAAATATTTTACCAGAAAATTGACCACAAAACCACACCATTGTGGAAATCATGTCCTTCTACTTATAACTTAGAGAAAAAATAGACAAAATGAAAGGCTGTAACAATAATATTTTTTGCCGAAATCTTGGCTGTATGTGCAAACATCATAGAATCATACACCGAGTCATAGACGTAGTCCTAGGCCTCATGGTAGCGATCTCAATCGCAGCGACACTCTCTGGGTGTGGCACAATGAGCATGAACGGGAGCAACGGCGATCCGACATTCTCTGACTTAGAAGCTATGTTAAATCGCGAATCTGGCATGAACCAACAAATTTCCATCGTTGTAGGGCATCTCTACGGCGATGAAACCAATGTTGGGGCGTACACGTTGGCGGATGATGATACACACATCTATGTAACCCCACCGATGAAAAGATGGTACGAGCAAGGTATCGTAACGCATAGCATGATGGCTTTGATTGTTGGCCACGAATTGGGTCACATCTCTCATCATGGCAAAGCTACCAGAGGCGGACCAAGCGAAGAGATATTCTCAGACTATTACGGCCTGCTTTTCATTGAAGAAGCCAAGTCTGACGGCTACAGCATTAACTTACGGGAAGCTATTTCCATTTGGAGGCTCCCACAACGGTCTGCGCCCGCTTCGGCATCGCACCCGTCATCCGAATCAAGATACCAGAGACTCAAAGAAAAGTTAGATCAATGGGAACGACAAGGTAAGTAACCATGGCTACTAAGAAACCGAAAAGATCAGAAGCTAAAGCCAAAGTGGCAGCAGACAGACCACGCGTTAACGGGCGTTTCGTGTCTACAGACCCAGAAAAGGCAGACAAGCTGAAGCGTCAAGCAGAGGACATCGAATTGGCCATCGCTGGTTCAGACAGTCCAGATGCCATTTCCGAGGAAGATCGGGAATATTTCGGTACAGACAGTCAGAAATTCTTTGAAGTCGCCCTGAAGAACGCAAAAACCTATTTTGACGGTTACAAATACGCGAAGGAATTGAAGAATCTTCAGCACCCTTCGCTATCCGCAGTACAGTCTAAGCAAGAAGTAGAAGTAACTACTCGCGTACTGCGCTGGGACTGGGAGGCAGACATCACAGAGCAGGACTCCCTACCTGCTCCTGCCTCCCTCCCTTCCATTGAGGCACCAACTGAAGAAGAAGGAATTGAGTCTGATGAGGAGTAAAGAAGAAGTTAGGGAAAAGCTGTTAAATCTTCACAAAGCCATACAACACATGAGAGATGAAGCTGAGACTGGATTCGTAGAAGACTACGAAGACAAGATGGGATTCCTAGAGATGATCAGAGATCATTACATCATGGTCTGGAGACAGATAGAGGAAGAAGAAAATGCCACTTAAATCTGGTAAATCAAAGAAAGTCATCTCCGAGAATATCGGCGAGCTTATTAAATCAGGTAGAAAGAAAGATCAGGCCATTGCAATCGCCCTCAAGAAAGCAGGGAAGGCTAAGAAAAAAGGAAAGTAATATGGCTGAGCAAGTATTAGTTCTACCATACAAGCCCAATAAAGTTCAAAAGTCGATGCACCTGAACTTGAAGCGATACAACGTTATCGTTTGGCATCGTGGGCTTGGTAAGACATACGCAGTGTTACAGGAATTAGTTAAACAGGCTGTTAGTTGCGAAACTAACGGTCTATTTATCTATATAGCCCCTACAAAGACACAAGCCAAAAACGTGGCGTGGAGCGACCTGAAAAAGATACTATCTCCCATTCCAGAGTTAAAGATTCGAGAAGACGAACTTAGCGTAACATTTCCAGACACTGGAGCAATACTTCGCCTAGAAGGCGCAGACGAACCAGACAGACTCCGCGGTATCCACCCACGGTTTGTTGTCATGGACGAAGTCGGACAGATGAAGCGGGACACTTGGTACGAAGTTGTTCTTCCGTCAGTCCAGCGCAACTACGGTAAAGTTATCTTCATCGGAACGCCAAAAGGTTCTAACCTGTTTAAAGAGGTCTACGACAAGGCAAACGAGTTGATAGACGCTGGAAGTCCAGACTGGTACACAGACTACCAAGACGTGATGTGTCAGGCTGTATACTCGCAAGAAGAGATAAACGTCCTACGGGCAACGATGCCAGCAGAGAAGTTCAATCAAGAATATATGCTCCATTGGGATGCTATTTTTACTGGATCGTACTACGCAGACCTACTCGGCAACCCAGACCTAGATTTAATAAAGAGCATACCATACAACCCTATGTACCCAGTCGTTACTGGATGGGACTTGGGAATTAAAGACCCGACCTGTATTTGGTTCTGCCAGAAGATTGACGGCAAATACAAGTTCATAGATTACTTTGAATCATCGGACATGGACATCTTTGCCATCGTGCACATGCTCCAGTCTAAGCCATACAGGTACTCTTACCACATACTGCCGCACGATAGCGCAGCACGAAGCTTCCTAGACTTGAAGACAACACGTCTGTCAATCCTTCAGGGGGCTTTTGGATTTGATAAGGTTAAACAAGTAAAGAAGCCAGTGAACAATCAGGCAATTCTAGAGGGCATCTCAGTCGTCCACACGAACCTGTACATTAGCGAGTTCGATCTTAAGCGGTGTGCTAAGGGTATAGACCACTTAAGGCAGTACAGAAGCCAAGTAGACAGGTTAACAGGGGAACCAACTGATGTTCCCGATCACGCCAGTTCTGACGCGGCAGACGCCCTACGGACATTCTTTACTGGATACAAGTCATACGATGACGGAACATTCGGTTCCTTTCGTAAGCGCCCTGAAACAGCAGAATCGGAGTACGACTTTTTCGGATGGTAGAATATTTATGGGTTATGTGGCTTTCGATCGGCATCGGCCTGACAATGGGTCTCGTCGTTTATCATTCCATTAAACAGGGAATGTTGAGCCACATTTATTTATTTCACTGGGTTTTAACGGGAATCTCAATATGCCTTGGTATTATTATAAGAATCTTTTTTGTTGGGCAGTAATACACGCCACACACTGGAGTCTCTATGTTGCTAATCTCCTGTCTATTGTTTATATCTCTGCGTACGCTCCATGGTACTATGCTTTACCTCTCGTTACTATGTCTACTAACCCTATCATTGGTGGTATGCACTGCGCCTTTAACAATATTGAGAATACGTACCGCATGTCCTTGGGCTGGCCCCTTATTGAACAGAATTTTCTGCCTCAAGCCGTAGCAGACGTAACAAA
>ERZ869925.1137-NODE-1137-length-13206-cov-7.491598_pt1 | contig 13206 bp, 20 predicted proteins | sample MGYA00579311_ERZ869925 | MGnify/ENA primary metagenome ERZ869925 (study PRJEB32216, sample SAMN09231817) | wastewater metagenome | place: USA: Maryland | collected 2016-07-30 | study: EMG produced TPA metagenomics assembly of the PRJNA472060 data set (Reclaimed...
CATCTAAGTCGCAAGAAGATATCCTCAAGGAGTTACAAGGTAAATTCCAATTAGACTCAGTACAAATTCGTGAAATTTACGATGTAATCTTCACATCACGCGATGATGATCCTCGTCAGGAAGTATCTGGTGTAGATAAGTTAGGTGAACGTAGACTAAAAGAGTACCAACAGTTTGGATATTGTCCCAAGAGTGCCGCACACTGTCTGCGATTACTCGACGAAGCTCTAGAACTACTAGACTCCGGACGCCTAACATTTCCAAGACAAAATGCCACATATTTGAAATCCGTAAGGGATGGTAAAGTGGACTTTGTTGAGATAGAGCAAAAGTATCATGAATTAGAACAATCGGTGTTGTCTAAGAGAAATAGTGGTGATGAGGGGCTGCCAGTTAAGATAAGTGATAATATTATTAATAGGCTTATTATGGAAAGTTACGAGATAAAATATGACGACAGAATTCATTAAACTTCCCGTCCTGAGAAGAAATATGTCACTAGAAGTGATCTTAGAGGATATTGAAGAATTCGGTGCTTTTATATGTGGCGGATATGCTAGATATTGTATGTCACCACGCCACGATCCACCGCAAGCTGGTGATTTAGATATTTATTGTCGCGATAAAGCATCATTCGATGAATTATTTAAGTTTCTTAAGGTAGAAATTGGCGTTAATAAAACTACCAAATTGTCTGAAATCTTTATTACTCCCCAAGCCAAGAATAAAGAATATCGATTACTACCAAAAATTCAATTAATAAAACCATCTGATTGGATAGTATCAGTTGGTACTATGGAGGAAATCTTATCCAAATTTGATTTTACTATCGCCCAAGCAGCCCTAGTTAATGCCCATTATGGCCTAGCATCGAAGGATTTCGAATATGACGAATCTAATAAACTATTAAGAATAGCTAATATTAGGTGTCCGTTAGCCCAATTACTACGAATAGAAAAATATCATAAAAAGGGATATAGAGTTGTCCCCGGTGAGCAAATTAAAGTATTCGATGCTTGGTTAAAAATGACCGACGAACGCAAGCAAGAATATAGGGATTTAGCGGCCAAAGTCCCTCACGATACTTCTGAGTGGCCCGAGTCTAAAGAATTAAGTGAATTCCGCGAATTAGTTTATATTGTCGATTAGTGTATATACCATAGTATGAAAGTATTATGGGCACTTTTGATTAGTTGTTTTCTACTTGTAGGATGTAATTCTGCCGGATATGCCCCAACCGAGGGTGGCGGGATTAAAGTTACCGAAACTACAACTGACGATAAAGGTATAGTTAAAAACTCCGTGGTTGAGGTTAATCAACCCTCTAATCCTAGCGGATCAGCAGGATTAGAAATATTAAGAGATGCGGAGAAAACCACCGTACGTACATCGACTGGTGGTTCTTATGACGCTACTGCCGTACCTGCATCTCTTGCAAAAGTTAAATTACTTTATGTTCCCATCCTGTTAGGGGCCGGATTGATTGCTGGCGGTGTCTTTGCACTCATATGGTTACCCAACAAAAAGCTGGGTATTATTCTTATTGCTGCTGGGGCAGCTACCATAATTGTTTGTTACGTGCTCGCCCAATACACTATAATATTTCTTTTAGGTATTGGAGTCATTGTAGTTGGTGCGATTATATACTTACTTTACAAGGCCGGAGTCTTCCACAAAGCAAACGTAGAGAACGTCTCTCTAGTCCAATCTATGAAAAACAAATTATCCGAGGATGATAAAGAATTATATTTTCACCCCACCGATGGCATCGCCAGGGCTGTACAAAGTAATTCTACGGTGGCAATAGTCAAGGACATTAAGAATAATGAACTCAAGTGAATATCTCAAGGATGGTAATCTATACCACCTTCACGTTACCGTTGGTATAACTAACGAGCCTATAGAAACCTTTGATAATCCTAAATTTAAAATAGCTGGTGAAGAACACGAGCTACCGATTCAACACATTCCGTTTCTATATTCAAAAGAAACCTATGAAAAACTACGTAAGGATATAGCGGCGTATGTAAATAAATTCTTTGAGGAGCTTCAATCAGATGGCTCTCTATGAATATAAATCCGAGGATGGTAAAGTAATTACTATCAGTCGATCAATGAAATCTAAAATTCCTGCCAAAGTTACTCGCAAGGGTATAGTTTACCACCGTGTATGGACTGTGCCATCTATGGCCATTGATATGAATAAACCTAAAACTGTGGGGGCTATCGCTGAAAAGAATACTCAAAAAATGATCGATCGCGGTGATAAAACCGTTAAAGCCAAAAAGGACATCAGACGACCATTCTGGCGTGATACTGATGAGCCTATGAAAAACCTAAATAGCTTAACCAGGAAACAGAAACAAAATTATATTAGAACCGGAAAAACATCATGAACGAAAATATACTAGCCTGTGCCTCTTGTCAGAAGTCACTTCTACACTGGTTCGTTACGAATCCTAATAAAACACTAACAAAGATTAGGGCAAATTGCCCCTTTTGCGGGGACAAATCTTTTATTACTGAAGTATACGGGAAGTTTGCTTTTGGTCCCATTGGATTAGATGAGAGAACTAAAAGTGTTACGCCAACCAGGATTGTAGATATTAATTACGACAATGATTTTTGTGAATTTAAGGTAGAGAAAAATGTCTAATATTTCGTTATATACTATTAAAGGTGAGTTAGAAGTCGGTAGTGTAAAAGCCGATGACGACAGTATCGCGGCGAAGATTATTAAAAGAGATGAGTCAACCACATATCTTATTAAAATTAATCTAGAAGGTGTGGTTTATCAACCAACTAATAAACTTTATCTACATAATAGTGCTGCCGCTTCTAAACGTCGTGGTGTTGATATGTTTAAGTTTATTACGGTATCTGAATGGGCTTTTAATAACTATATAGATTATTTGAAAACTGACAATGGTAGATTTTTAAAGGAAGTACAAAGGAATTTATGCTAACAGAACAAGAATTTAACAAATTAGAACAGGCTATTACATCACAAAAGCTAGGTAAAGCGGGGATCCTAAAGTTTATTAAGGAAACATTAGTGGTCGCCGGGCCTGCAAATACTCGTGATCCCGCCGGTTATACTGTTCCTATTAATACTGGAATTAAGTCTGATGGTGCTGATAAGGGTGCGTCAATTATGACAGCCAAGAGTAGTCGTCAAAATGATAGAAGAATTTGATAGTATCTTCGCAATAGAAATTAAGGTAGACGTAGCCAATTTCTTAGTAGAGAATTTAATAAAGAATAAACTGGAATCGTGGAAAAAGCCCCTTCCAAGATGTCCCTTCTGGCGTAAAGATCTTCAAAAAGATTATCCTCAATTCCAAAAACTAGCAAATAGTTATATGTTGGAATTGACCGCTATCAGAGATTTATTAGCGGTATTCGCACCATCGGTAATAATAAAATGTATCAATACTGATAAATATACTACTATCAGATTCCTTAACAAGGAAGAGAAAGCTATATTACTGTACAAATTGTTTCAAGAACAGGTTAAATTGGTGCGTAGTTTAGACGTGCCTATACGCGAGATTGAAAAGAAGGATATTAAGAATATCTCGGGCAGTATTCGTAAAACGAAAATGAGTCTATAATAATGGCTAAAAAAGATAAAACTGAAAAAGTTGAGAAGATGGATTCGGTTTCGGATAGTATCACTAAGAAATATGGTAAAGTCTGTCTCGATTTCGATACCTTAAAGGAAGAACAGGGTAGAATTATTCCACTCACCCTAAGTTTAGATATAGCTTTAAATGGAGGAGTGCAGGAAGGTACATCGGTAACATTTTCCGGGATTACGGGCAGCGGTAAAACTACATTGTCGCTCACTCTGGCGGCAAACGCCATGAAGATGGATCCTCAGAAACGTTATATCCACGTTGATGCTGAGAATAGACTTAATACCTCGATTTTGAAAACTATACCGGGACTAGATCTAGATAGAATCACTATCGTGCGTTCTGCTAAAAATGCAATTTTGCACGCCGAAGATAATATGAATATCATGGAAGAGTGGATTACTTCCGAATCAAATATTCTTATGACGTGTGATTCTATTGCCGCACTAATACCAGCTTCCGCCGCCTCTAATGGTATGGGTGAAAGCAAGCAAAGAACCGCCATCCAACAACTACTATATGATTTCCTTAGAAGAGTCTCCCCCAAACTGATGGTTCAGAAATCCAATCTGGTTATGCTGACCCATACCCAAGATAACCCCACACCATACGGTGGACCCAAAGAATATGGTGGTAACGCCCAAAAGTTCTTTTCTTCTACTAGACTCATGTGTCTTTCTAGCAAAGAATTCCCGGACGACGGTATCAAAAAGGAAGGCCGTATCTCTAAGTTCAAGATACTTAAGGCTGGCCTTACATCTTGTGGTAATGAAGCGGATTTCCCCATCCTATATGGTAAGGGATATTATAGAGAACACGACTTAATTGCTGTAGCAGAACTTATGGGTATGGTGGAACAATCTGGATCATGGTATGAACTAATATTCGATGATATTAAAGAGAAGATTCAGGGTAAAGATTCGCTTATAGAATTTCTAACTAATAACCAGGAAGTAGCCGACAAACTAGAAGCAAAGATCCGTGCCCTCGCATTTGGTGATAAAGAATGAAAATTGCGATAGAATTCGATAAACTGTTTGATAATGAACAAATTATTTACAAGGTACTAACCGAGACCACCTTCGCAAATCCAACGTTTGTACTACCATTAACTAAAAGATGCCCAAATACTAAATCCTTCGAGTGTATGGCGGCTCAATTTGGATATACCGTAGAATATCATAAGCACCCGGAATCAAACAGTGAAGCCACTGTATTTTTAACAAACTCAAATTATGAAATTATTAGCGATTAACGGTAAGACTCATAGTTTACATCTAGGTAATCAATATAAATTAAAGAACGAAGACGCGTGTAAATCAAAGATTCAGTATGAGTGTGGGCAACTTATTCAAAATAACTTCCCAACAGAAACTGTTTTAGAAGAAGTATACATACCATTTGAAGCTTTGTATTTAGATTTCTTCCTACCAAGACTAAAAATAGTGTTCGAAGTACAGGGTCGCCAGCATTACGAATATAACAGTTTTTTCCACAAGAATAAAGCCAATTTTAATAATGCAAAATTACGTGATTTCCGTAAGGAAAAATGGTGTGCTATCAACGGAATAAAGCTATATACTATCGATAGCGTAGAACAATTGAAGGAGATATTGGGTGGCAATCGAGAATAGATTAGACGAAAAAGAAATGGCTATGGAGCTTGAGGTACTCAAGAGTGAACTAGCTCTTCCCAAGAATACGTCTCTAGAAGATATAGAGAAAGCCCTCGATGAAGTCTCCAATTTGAAAATAATCCAAACATTATCGCCCACGTCTCTTAGTGAATATGCAGTATTATTCGGGTGCTATAGTATAGATCTTACCATGTATGAAAATAGGATTAAATCTTTCGTAAAATGGTGCGAAGGTAATATTCAATATATTATCGGAAGAAACTTAGCCAATACCCCGTATAGTTTCTTTAGTGAAAAAGCGTCATATATTAGAAGTAATGAAGAACATGCTATCGCACTAGATAAGGCCAGAAATGCTTCGGAGGCCAAATTGGAATACATTAAGTTTCTTTCTCAAAAGATGGCGTTCTTATCAGATAGAGTACAAAGTTTAGCAGAGATTAAAAACAGAGAGCAAAAAAGATATGCTAATTAAAGCAATATTAGACTTGAAACAAGGTATAGAGAGTAAAAATTGGGACCTAGTAGAATCTGCCTATCAGTATCTTACGGGTGAGCGATCGAGTGATAATGGCCTCATGGCAGCGGTAGAACCCAATAAGGTTACCAAGAAAACACCCCTTAAGTCTAAAATACTAGCGGAAAAGAAACTAGTTACCAAGAAGGCAAAAATCAAAGGGCGTACAAAGCCGCTGCTACTTATTACTGATGAGGCAGACGCCGAATTACAGGAACACAATGAAAGTGTATCGGTTCCTAAAGAATATCGACCAGAACAAAGAGAAACCTCCGTTTCATGTAGTAAATGTGGAAAGAATTTCATCTTAGAAAAAGTATACCCACTTGGTGTTAAGAGCACCAAAGAGTTGAAATATTTACGTTGTGGTCCATGTAGTAATACCTTGAAAGGTAATTAATGGCTGGCCAAGCAGTTTCTAAGGAAATATGTGATGTGGATGCCGAAAAAATACTATTGGCTACCATCCTTAAGCAGGGCGAAAGTGCCTTCTATGAGGCCGACGCCAAGGTTAAAGATTATGATTTCTACCTACCCGCTAATAAAATTACATATATGGCGATTGGTAAAGTACTGGCCCCTGGAAGTAACCAAAAATTAGATTTGGCCAATGTACTTGCTAAAGTTAAAGAGATAGACCCTAGGGCAGTACAATTATATTCTCTAACAGACTATCTTTTAAACCTATCTAACTACAAAATTAACTCTACTGATATATCAACTATCGCCGGTAGAATAGCTAAGATATCTATCGTACGTAACTTACAGGATAAATTAGTAAATATATCCGAATCACTTTCAGAAGTGGATTTTAATAAATCCCTGTCGGAAATATTAGTTAATGTTGAAAAACCACTCTTTGAATTTTCTAACGAATTAGTACACGCCAACGATACTATAGACTTGGGAAGTTTCGCGGATGGTTATTTGGAATATTTAATTACTAATAAGCCAGAATATCAGGGTATCTCTACCGGATTCCCAATTTATGATGAACTTATTGGGGGAGGGCTACGTCGCCCTGGAGTACATTTAATAGCTGGTCGTGCGAAGTGTATTAATCCTAAAAATAGTTATGTAATTACCAACCAAGGTATATTGACTCCAAACGAATTACATGAAAACAAAGATCAAGATTTTACTATTGGTGTGATTAACAAAGACGGTAAGACTGTCAAGACTTCTAAATGGTTTAACAATGGAAAACAAAAAACCATCAAAATTACAACCGAACGTAAATATAATATTGAAGTATCTGAAGATCACCAATTAATTATTATAGATGAATATGGACAGTTTATTTGGAAAAAGGCCAAGGATATATCACATAAAGACAATTTAGTGTTGCGTAAGGGTGATAATTTATGGGGTTCAAAGGAATTATGTCCTGATTATGCATATATTTGCGGCTTATTATGCGGTGATGGACATATAGGTAGGAAGGGGTGCTTGGTAAGTTTAACGAATAAAGATGAGATTATCGTAAATAAATATACAAAATTCGCTAAAAAGAATAATTATAGAGTTTCTAAGGCGACTAAACTTAATAACTTAGCAAGCTCTTATAATTTAGTAGATAATCCTGATTTAACTAAGCAGATCTTCAAAAGAGATGACTTCTACAATAGTAGATCGCGTAAAATAATACCTAGATTTGTTAGAGAGTCCACCAAAGAAAGCATATGTTTATTCTTAAAGGGACTATTTGATACCGATGGTACCGTAGAATCTAGAAGTGTATCAATCACTACAAAAAGTAGAGAATTAAAACAACAGCTACAATACATCTTGCTTAATTTAGGAATTATTTCCACTATAAAATTAAAAACTGTTTTTATCAACAATAAAAAACTCAGATATTATACTCTATCGATACAGGGAAACAATAATCTAATTCTGTTTCACGATCTCATAAATTTCGAACTAGATTACAAGAGAAATAAATTAGAAATACTATGTAATAAAACACCTAGTGGTAAAGGCAATGTATTACCTAAATTACCCAAATTATATAAGAAAATGCGACCGAGTATGGTCTTTGGTAGAAAGAACGCCAACGACAGAGACGTATATAATGATTATATTTCTGAAGATCGTAAGCCATCTAAAATAAAAATTAGTCACATTATCGCTAGATACAGTAATAATATAGAATATAAAAATCATATAGATGAATTGTGTAAAGATTGTTATTTATATGAATCAATAAGATCTATCAAACATGGTATGGCTACGGTTGGCGATTATCATGTACCAGACGGCAACAGCTTTGTGGCAAATGGATTTATTAATCATAATTGCGGCAAATCTTTTATAGGATCTAACTCCGCCTATCACAATGCTTCTAACGGTATCAAAGTCTTATATGCCGATACGGAATTAACGCAAGAAATAGTTTCCACAAGAACTCTAGCTAGAGCCTCAGGAGTCCCAATTAATGATATAGAAAATGGTAGTTTTGCTGGTAATCCTCTTGACCTTAAGAAAGTCAGAGACGCTATTAATGTTCTTAAAGAGAATAAAATCCACTACCACAATATATCTGGTAAAGATCATAGAGAATGGATATCTATATTCCGCAAATGGATCCTGAAAGAGGTTGGGTTTGACGCCAATGGTAATACGAATCCATGCCTTATTGTTCTCGATTACATCAAGGTTATGAATTTGGATCATATGAAGGGATATGCTGAATTTCAGTATTTGGGTCAAATTATTACCGATCTCCATAATTTCTGTATCAAGTATAATATCGCAATATTAGCCTTTGCTCAATTAAATCGCGAAGGTATTACTAAGGAAGATCAGGGTGTTATTGCGGGATCTGATAGACTAATTGGTTTATGCTCATCTTGTGCTATGATTAAGAAAAAGACTGCTGATGATTACGCGGATGATCCTAAAGCTAATGGTGACCGAAAACTAATTATTTTGGCCTCACGTTTCGGCCCAGGTACCGAGGACGGGGAGTATATTAATCTTAAAACCGATCTAGCTAGGGGATTGATAGAAGAAGGCCGCACCAACTTACAGAATAGATGTGATAGAAACGACGGTGGTAATTTCGCGGGAGCTAAAGGTGACAATGGTAGTGGCGAAGATGAAAGTATCGAATTTTGATGTCAAAAGCTTTCTAGAAGAAGCCAACAAGTATGACAAATACATATGCGAATCATTAGGACTTTCATTCGGTACCGCTGGAGTTCAATGTGCCTGTCCAGTACACGATGGGGATAATCCCATGGGCTTTTCCTATTGCTCCACCCGCAAGGTATGGAGTTGTTGGACACATCGATGCCATGAAAAACACACCAATAATTTAATAGGTCTCGTACGTAGCATTAATAAATGCTCATTTAAAGAGGCCATAGATTACATATCTAAAGTAATTAAGAGCCCAAACGTAGTTCCTAGTAATATTAAAGAATCCGTAGAATATCGCGAAATAATATATCCTAACTCGGTGTTAGATGGCTTAAGTTTTGCCCCGCAAGAATGGTTGGATCTTGGGTTTTCTAGGGAAATATTAAATAGGTTCAAGGTATTCAAGTGTGTGCGGCGAGGCGTACCCATGTACGGACGTATTGTGGTTCCGTTTATAGATCATTTAGGGCGTATTGTTGGTTTCACTGGCTATAAGACTGGTGATATTGTATCGGATATTAAATGGAAGAATTCTAAGGGATTTAGGAAATCTCGCTATGTGTTCGGACTATATTTTGTGCCTAAAGAAGCCATCTCGGTATATTTGGTAGAAGGCCCGAAAGATCTGATCAGAATGCACGAGGCGGGATATACTAATAGTGTCGCCCTATTTGGAAACTCTATTTGTAATGATCAGGTTAAATTACTGAAGGATCGCGGAATAACTACTATTAATATACTTCTTGATCCGGATAGTGTTGGTATTGATTGTTCGGCTAGAATAGAAAAGCGTTTAAAGATACTGTTTGATAAAGTGAATATATTAAAAACATCCAAGGATCCTGGCAAACTAACGATAAATGAATTACGTAAGGAATTGAGTATTTATGAATAAACTAGTTATATTGAGTGGGAAAGCTCAAAGTGGTAAAGATACCGGGGTCGAGTACCTTATTGATTCTCTACAGAATCGCGGCGAATCACACTTCAAACGATATTCTTTTGCTACCCCACTTAAAGAGTTTCTACACAGAGTATTTGGTATTCCTAAGGAAAATCTATGGGGAACCGATGAACAAAAGAATTCGCTGACACAGGTTAAATGGAACAGTTTGCCACTACATATCGACGATATCAATCGTATTAAAGATGATCTAGGTGCCGTTGGTGAATATATGACCTCCCGCCACCTTATGATGGTTTTCGGATCTGATATATGTCGCCAAATGTATTACGACTGCTGGGTTAATGCCACCTATTTTGACATTGAGAAGGATAATACGTCGTTCTCGTTTATTGCCGATGCCCGCTTCCCGAATGAAATATCATATTTCCTTACCAAACCGCTCGACACTCTAGTAATTCGATTATCTCGTAATTTATTTAACAAGAAACACGCTTCGGAAACGTCACTCGACGATTTCGATTTTCCAGCTAATTGTAATTACTACGCAGCCGTTGATAATGCCAAGGTTAGTCTCTTAGAGAAGAATAGTCTACTTAACCATGTATTTTATTGCTTCAATATGTTGACTCAAGAAAATAACAAAGAGAACTTTTCAGAGATTTCTAGTTATTTCGGTACTATCAGGGCCGTCCCATCACTCCGAGAACATATACTTACTACGCCGATGTTCTTTCGTCATAATGACTGTATTTATGTGTTCGATGCCAAAGAGGTGTACGATAATGGTATTGGTGGGGAATTAAATAGAAGTAAGGTATATAGGTGGGAAGTTTAATGACAACTACGGTAGTTAATATTTATAAAGATCCCTACGATGTCTACATCGGACGAGCAGGCAAAGGACAGGATGGTTACTACGGTAATCCCGTAACAATTAATAAAACCTGTCCTATATGCGGTGGTATACATAAGGATCGTGGGTCTACTCTACCATGCTACGAAATTTATTTCAAGAAAAGAATTGAGTCCGATTCCGAGTTTAAAGAAAGAATATTGTCGTTGGAGGGCAAGCGATTGGGATGTTTTTGCCGTAGTCCTAATGATCCACCTACCAAAATTTGCCACGGTTTGATCATAGCTGAATGGATAAAACAATATAAGTTCATGGAACATTTGAAAAAATCTAGGGAAATTGTAAGATCGTGGCCAGAATGGAAGCGGGAAATTTTACGAAATCCCAAAGATATTATATGGGAATAATAATGGCTCAAGATAGAAATGGCTTAGAACTCAAAGTCGGCGACAGAATTATTATAGAAGGAAGAATTACATTAATAGATGGTAATATGTGTGTTATAGAACAAACATGGTCAAGTAATGGAGATCGTCATAATTTCTGGGTTAAAACCGATTGTATAGATAGAATGTCTACCGAAGAGGAAGTTCGTAATTATGCTGAACAAACAGTATGTTTCGAAAAATTTCTAGATGAATTTAGATTATTAGCAGGTAATATGACACCGCCTAAGGTAGAACACATTGGACCCGCCTTTATTCTTGATAAAAGTTCTGGAGCTACGCAGTAATGAAATTTGTTAACGCACATTTAGTCGAATATACGCCTGATAAATGGCTCGCCTTCGATGATGTCCTATTGATGCCCCAACATTCGCGAATAAACTCGCGAAAAGATAAGTCGATAGATACGTCCACTAATTTAACAGAGAATGTCAGAATCCACATACCTATAGTATCCTCTCCGATGGATTGTGTTACCGAGGGTAATATGGCCGTTGGTATGATTGGTGCTGGTGGTGCTGGTATACTACATCGGTTTTATAAGGGAAAATATGCTGATGAGGCACGTAATCGTTGGGAAGCCGATATTCGTCTAATGATTGAGAAGGGAGGTCTACCGATATTCTCTGTGGGGGCTTCACCAGAAGATATGGAGCCGGTAGAATGGGTACTCAAACAATCTAAGCGGGCCGTGGTATGTGTAGATGTTGCACACGGACATTTACAGAAAGCCATGGATCAGGTTAGACGTTTAAGAACTACGTTTGGGCAGCAAATCGAAATTATTGGTGGCAGCATAAGTACGCCCGAAGCAGCTATGCATCTTATTCAATCTGGCGTTAGTTCTTTGCGTGTGGGAATAGGGACGGCGAAGATTTGTTCTACAAGAGTTGTTACTGGTTGTGGATTACCATTATTTAGTTCTATTATGCTAATTAGACGAGTTCTCCACGGCATGAAATCAAATGTATCCTTGATTGCCGATGGTGGTATCTATAATAGCGGTGATATTGTCAAAGCTCTAGCTGCCGGGGCAGATTGCGTAATGCTTGGTCGTAAACTAGCCGTAGCAAAAGAATCATCCGCTCAAAAAATAGAAAATAATGGGTTTAATCCTGGTCGTCCTCATAGCCACACTTATATTGTAGATGATCAATATCCCGTATATACTGTAAAATATCGTGGACAAGCGTCCTCTGAATTTATGGAAGAAAATGGAAAGACCGCTACCGCCGAAGGCGTTTCTACAGATATTCTAGTTAATAGTCTACCATCGGTTAAATCTATCGTAGACGACCTAATGGGTGGCGTACGTTCTGGCATGAGTTATGTAGGAGCAAATAACTTAACTGAATTATACGATAAAGCTGTATTCGTTGAACAATCATATAACAGCTATAAAGAAGGTCTTTATGATGGAGCTTGAGCCCACGTATAATATTGGAATAATTGGACCACGTTCATTTATCGCGGGAGGACACGATAAAGTTTCTGAATTCCGAATAAAATTACGCCATAAAATATCTACGATTATGTGTGACATAAAGCAACCATATCAATTATTAGGATTGACGGGATGCTCAATAGGCGTAGAAAGTGATTTTTGTAGTGTTTGCTACAATTTAGACATTCCCTATAGTAGTTATCTACCATACGAAAATATGGAACGCAAGTGGGTTGGTTTACCAGCAGATATTCAAAATAACTTTACCACACTACTTAATAATGCTACAGGTATTCTGTATGTGTCTGATGGACCATATTCGCCTAAAAAGGTTGAAAAGAAGAACCAAAAGATTATAGAAGATTCCGATTTAGTTATATACGTCGAGACCCCATTATCTAAATACGATTACTTAATGGATAATAGTAAAGATATTATTCGTATTAAATTCTGGGAGTTTCCATTTTGAAAATTACTAGTATAAGTCCGTCAAGTGCGGGAACTTATCAAGATTGTAGCTGGAAGTATTATCTTCAAAAAATAATAGGGTATCCAAGCACAGCCAGTCCAAAGATGGCTTGTGGTACCGTAGTGCATAAAGTGTGCGAGCTTCTAGCTAA
>ERZ869925.1139-NODE-1139-length-13168-cov-16.332037_pt1 | contig 13168 bp, 15 predicted proteins | sample MGYA00579311_ERZ869925 | MGnify/ENA primary metagenome ERZ869925 (study PRJEB32216, sample SAMN09231817) | wastewater metagenome | place: USA: Maryland | collected 2016-07-30 | study: EMG produced TPA metagenomics assembly of the PRJNA472060 data set (Reclaimed...
CTTGGTTTTCCAAGCCTTTTTTATTAAATTAATAATATGTATCAAAGCTGTTTTTCTTATATATTTGTGATAAAATGACTTATATCTATTTAGTTGAAAATTGTTATGGTGATCCTAATAAAGTTTATATAGGTAAAACTAAATCAACAAGAAAATATGCTCATAAAAAAACTTATGGTAATCAAATTAATTATATTATTATAGATAATATTAATTCAATTAACTGTAAAGATTGGGAACCATTAGAAACATATTGGATAGAACAATTTAGACAATGGGGTTATGAAGTAATGAATATAAGAAAAAAAGGAGGTAGTGGTAGTGATTTCGCAACTGAACAAACAAAACAAAAAATATCTAATTCTAAAAAAGGTAAACCAAATCCAAATGTAAGTATTATTCATAAAAATAATAACTATAGGAAAGGAAAAATATGTTCAGATTTAATGAAACAAAAAATATCTCAATCAAATAAAGGTAAACTTAGACCTACATCAGGACCAAAACGATTACCTATTTTACAATTTGATTTATCAGGAATATTCATTAAAGAATGGAAGTCAGCAAAAGAAGCAGCAATTTATTTAAATAAACCATCATCTGCTATTACAGAATGTTGTAAAAATTTATATAAAAGAAAATCTGCTTATGGTTATATTTGGAAATTAAAATTATAAAAAGTGTATCAATCAGCATTTTACGATTTCTACGAAAAGAAATATTATTTAAGAGACGACAAGAAAGGATGGTCTGATTTTCAATATTGGCCTACTTATTATGTTAAACATGAAGAAGGAGAATATGTTACTTTAGAAGGAGATATAGTTACACCAGTTAAGAAAATGGATAATTATAAAGATCCTAAGTACTTTGAAAAAGATGTTGATAAAATAACTCGTTTATTAGTAGATACTTATTATGAATCCGATGATACACCTTCATATCATAACACAGTTTATCTAGATATTGAGTGTGAAATATTAGGTGCTTTAACTCCTGAAAGTATTAAATTAGCAGAAGCAAAGATAACATCAATTTCTTTATATGATGCTAATCTTAAAAAATATTACTGTTTAATTTTAGATGAAAAACAAAAACTAAACAATTTAAATACTCCAGATAAAGAAGTAGTTCCGTTTTCACATGAGGAAGATTTATTAAGAGCATTTTTAGATTTATGGGAACAATTAGACCCAACTATTATTACAGGATGGAATAGTGGTTATTTTGATATACCTTACTTATATTATAGAATATCTAGAGTATTAGGCCAGTATGAAGGTAAGAGATTATCACCTATAAAAAAAATTAAAATGGTTGAATATGATGGAGAACAACCAGTAGTAATAGGAGGTATTAACCACTTAGACTATATGTTGTTGTTCAAAAAATTTATCATGAAACAAGAACCATCTTACCGATTAAATGATATAGGTATTAAATATGCTAAATTAGGTAAGGTTGAATATGAAGGATCATTAGATACTTTATTTAATACAGACCCAACAACATTTATAGAATATAATATTCGAGACGTTGAAATCATAGTTGAGTTAGAAAAGAAAATGAAATTCATTGAACTAACAGTAGCTATTTGTCATCTATGTCATACTGAATATGAGCAAATCTATTATTCAACTATGTTGAATGAAGGTGCTATCTTAACTTATTTAAAACGAAAAGGTGTAGTCTCACCTAATAAACCTACTACTTATAATCCTTATTTAAAAGAGATTAATCCTAAAAAAGCAGAAGCACTTTATCGTAGTGGTCAAATGACTAAAGAGGAATATGAGGAAATATTACTATTAGCAGGTTACGCAGGTGGTTATTTAAAAGATCCAGTACCTGGATTATATGATTGGGTTATTGACTTGGACTTTACTTCGCTATATCCTTCAATAATCCGTTCTTTAAACATAGGAATAGAAACATTAGTAGGTCGTGTAGTACATAGTGGTAAGTTTGATAATCAGTGGTCTTTACAGGAATTAAAACAAATGGATCCTGATAGAATAGTTAATATTGAAAAAGTTAAAAAAGATAGAACAATATCATCTTCAACTATAAAAGTAAAAGATTTAATTAAAATAATTGAAGATAATGACCTTATAATATCTGCTCCAGGAGTTATGTTTAGAAAAGACATATCAAGTGTTGTATGTGAAATTTTAGCTGATTGGTTTAAAAAAAGACAAGAATATAAGGCGTTAATGAAAGACGCATTTAAAGTTAAAAAAGATCCTGTATTAGGTGAGTTTTATAATAGTAGACAACATGCCTATAAAATTAAATTAAATGACGTTTATGGAGTATTTGCTCAAAATGGATGGAGATACACTGACGGAAATAAATTTATTAGTAAAGCTATTACTTTAACAGGCCAAAGATTAACTCAAGAATCAATTAAGTTTGTTAATGAATGGATGAATAAACAATTAGGCACAGATAAAGATTATATTGTAACATCAGACACAGATTCACTATTTATTCAAGTTAAAGATTTAGCTTTACATAGACATCCTGAATTAATACATGCTTCAAAAGAGGAATGGGTTAAAACAATTTTAGAGATAGCAACTGAAATTCAAAAAGAAGCTAATAATAATCTACATGCTTTAGTTAAAGATTTATTTAATATAAGCTATCCAGACGAACCTCATTACTTTGAATTAAAACAAGAAGTGGTACTTGAAAGAGGTTACTTTGCAGGTAAAAGAAGATACGCTATGTTAATTGTGAACAAAGAAGGTGTACCTGTAGAAGAACTAGTGATGATGGGATTAGATCTAATGAAATCAAATTTTCCTCCGTTATTCAGAAACTTTGGAGAACATATTTTAAAAGAAATAATGTATGGTAAGGATAAAAATGATATAGATGAACAAGTATTAAACTTTAGAGAATCATTAAGAACTATAGATTGGAGACAAATATTAAAACCAACTGGTTTAAAACAAATGGAAAGTTATATAGCTGCTAGACCTAATGCTGGTGAAATGTTTTCTAGATTAGGATTAAAATGTCCTATTAATACTAAAGCAGCTATTATATATAATGATTTATTAAGATTTAAAAAACTAGATAAAAAATATCCTACGTTTCAAATAGGTGATAAAATGTATATTGCTTATTTAAAACAAAATCCATATAAAATAGATGTTATTGGGTTTAATGGTTACAATGACCCTCCTGAATTAATGGAGTTTATAGAAAAATTTGTTGACCGAGACAAAATATTTGAATCGGTTATGAAAAATAAACTTGAAGGTGTGTATGAAGATTTAGGATGGGGACAACCAGTATTTAATAGAAACATCAATAAATTTTTCAAGTTTTAAGTTTGGAAATTAATTAAATTTTAATTATATTATAATCATATGATACAAAAATTAACTTTTAAATCCATTATATCTAAATATTATCTAAGTGGATTAATTGAACAAGTTAGATGGGAGATTGATAAAGAAAATTTAATCATTAAATTTAATGCCCCTAGTAAAGAAATGTTAGGAGAAGTAATTTATGATAAATTACCTTTAGTAGATTCCACATTTGGTATTAGTAATACAACACAATTATTAAAATTAGTAGATATTACTAATGATATACTTCAATTATCTGTAACTAAACAAGGTAAAGTTTGTTCTAAATTATTAATAGCTGATAAACAATTTTCTTTAAATTATGCTTTAGCTGATATTATTACTATTCCTAAAGCAGGAGTGTTACCTCAGGAACCTGAATTTGATATTGTAGTTAATTTAGAAAATGAGGATATATCATCTATGATTAAAGCACAAAGCGCTTTAGATAATAACGAAATAGTTTTAATTCAACCTGCATTGTCAAGTGACGCAGAACCAGAAATTGAATTTATATTTGGAGGTGATGTTGAATATGCTAATAAAGTATCTTATTATTTAAAGAATCCTATAATTAAAACTCCATCTCAATATAGATTATATTTTAACTCTACTCTAATTAAACAAATATTAAGTAGTAATAAAGATCAAGAACAAGGTACCCTATCAATATCATTACACGGTCTAATAAAATTAGAATTTAAAACTGATGGTCTAATCAGTAAGTATTATATTGTACAAAAAGAAATTTAAAATATATTTATATAAAATAAGGTTATGAAAGAAAAAGAATCCAATTCAATTATTATCAAGGACAAAGTATTAGAACCATTTTATGTTGTTAAAGACACTTACTGCTATACAGTAATGGAAGAAGCAACTCCAGATCAACGTTATACAGATAGTACTAAAAAATTACAAAAAGTAATAGGACATTACTCATCATTTGGTTCTTGTTTAAGACGTATAGCTGGATTAAAAACTAGTAATAAAAAAGAATATAATTTAAATGAATATATTCAAGAATTTAAACAAATAGAAGAAAAAATTAATAAATTAGTTAATATAGGAATATGAAATTAAAAGCAGTTTTTAACGCAGTTATCATTAAACCTAAAGAGGAAACAGAGAGTACTTATGGTTCTCTTTATGTACCAGATTTAGGTAAAGAAAAAAATCTATCAGGTACTATTGTATCAATAGGTCCAGGACATTTTTCAGTAACTGGAGAATGGATACCTACAAAATTAAAAGTAGGACAACAAGTTATTTTACCTCAAATGGGTCCAGTAAAAGTAGAACATGAAGGAGTTGAATATTATGTTTGCCCAGAGAATCAGGTTCTCGCCACTCTTGAATTAGATTAACAGAAAATCAAATCTTAGCTATTTAGGTATATTTATAATAAAATATTATGTATTATATTTATATATTAATAGAAAACGATATTCCATTTTATGTTGGTAAAACTAATGATTTACAACAAAGATTAAAAAATCATAAACAAAAATTTAAAAAAAATATTACAATAGAAGAAATAGATAAAGTTGATGATTGGAAATTTTGGGAAATTTTTTATATTGATTTATTTAAAAGTTGGGGTTTTAATTTATTAAATAAAAATAAAGGTGGTGGTGGTGTTACTTATCATTCATTATATACAAAACAACTTATAAGCCAAACTAGTAAAAATAATAAAGAAAAAAAAGTAAGCCACTATTGGAAAGGTAAATCTAGATTTAGAGATCCTAAAACTAATATAAAAATAGGCAAAACTCATACTGGAATGATTAAAAAACCATGTAGTATAGAAAGAAAAGAAAAAATAAGTAAATCAAATAAAGGTAAAAAATTTAATTTAGGAAAAAAATATAATACTATAACTTTTAAAAAAGTAAATCAATATGATTTAGAAGGTAATTTTATTAAAGAATGGAATAGTGTATGGGAAATATTAGATTTTTATAATAAAAAAAGAACTAATACATCTATATTTAATTGCTGTCAAGGTAAAACTTTAACAGCATATGGTTATAAATGGAAATATAAAAATTAAATAAAAAACAAACAATGAGTAAACAAATTATAGTAATAGGCTCAGAAGCAAGACAACGTTTAGTAAAAGGAATTAATACATTAGCTGATGCTGTTACTTCTACTTTAGGACCAAATGGTCGAAATGTAGTATACAGTGATGGTAATGGAGTTTATTCAACTAAAGATGGTGTATCAGTTGCTAAAAATATCAATAGCCTAGAAGATCCAATCGAGGAATTGGGTATTCGAATGATAAAACAAGCTGCAATTAAAACAGCAGATAAAGCAGGTGATGGTACAACTACATCAACTTTATTAGCTCAATCAATGGTTAATGCTGGTTTAAAACATTTAAACAATGGAGCAAACGCTGTTGAAATTAAAAGAGGTATTGATAAAGCAGTTAGTGAATTAATTGAAAAAATTCGCACTGAATTAAAAGAAGATATTTCAAGTGAAGAACAATTAGTACAAATTGCTTCTATCTCAGCTAATAACGATCCTGAGATTGGTAAGTTAATTGCTGAAGCAATGAAAAAAGTAGGTCGTGAAGGTGTAGTTCATATTGAAGAATCTAAATCAGGAGAAACATATCTTGAAACAGTAGAAGGTATGCAGTTTGACAGAGGTTATAAATCACCTTATATGGTTACTGATAATAACACTATGTCATGTGTTTTAAATGAAGTGTATATCTTAATCTTAGATAAAAAATTAAATCAAGTAAAAGAGATATTACCTATTTTAGAATCTATATCTTCACAAAATAAATCATTATTAATTATAGCTGAAGATATTGATGGTGAAGCATTAGCAACTTTAATTGTTAATAAAACTAGAGGTATTTTAAAATCAGCAGCTGTTAAAGCACCTGATTTTGGAGAACGTAGAAAATTAATTTTAGAAGACATTGCTATCTTAACTGGTGGTACAGTAATATCACCTGAAAAAGGAATGAAATTAGAAAAATTTGATTCTAATTGGTTAGGATATGCTCGCTCAATCACTATTAATAAAGATACAACTACAATTGTAGATGGTAAAGGTGATGAAGCTAAAATTGAGGCTCGTATAGATGAGTTAACTAAACAAATTGAAAATGCTAAATCACCATTTGAACAAGAAAAGTTACAAGAACGTTTAGCTAAATTTGTAGGTGGTATCTCAATTATTCATGTTGGTGGTAACACAGAAACTGAAATTAAAGAACGTAAAGACAGATTTGATGATGCCTTACATGCAACTAAAGCTGCTATTGAAGAAGGTATTGTACCAGGTGGAGGTGCTGCTTTATTACATATGCGTGATTTAATTGAAGTAAATAATATTGGAGCTGAAATTGTTTATAATGCTTGTAGCGCTCCATTAACTAAAATTTTAACTAACGCAGGTGTTGAAACTGAAGCTATATATGGTGTTATTAACTCAATTAAAGAAAGCCAATCATGGATTGGTTATGATTTAAAATCAGAAGAATTAGTTAATATGAAAGAAGCCGGTATCATTGACCCAGCTAAAGTAACTAGAACAGCTTTAGAAAACGCAGCCTCAGTAGCAGGAACAATTTTATTAACTGAATGTACTATTGTAGATAAGCCAGAAGATAAAAATTCAACTCCTGACTTTAATAGTATGATGAACGGAATGATGTAATATGAGAGAACATAAGTTATATGTAGAAAAATACCGCTCTAAAATATTAGACGAGTATGTAGGTAATGAAACCTTAAAACAAACAATAGAAAAATATATCAATCAAAATGATATTCAAAACTTATTGTTTTATGGACCTCCAGGTACAGGTAAAACTACCTTAGCAAAACTTATTGTTAACAATATTAATTGTGACTATCTATATATAAACGCGAGTGATGAGAGAGGTATTGAAACCATACGAGATAAAGTACAAGGTTTCGCCTCTACAGCCTCGTTCAAACCTTTAAAAGTTATTATATTAGATGAAGCTGATTTTATCACTATTCAAGGACAAGCTGCTTTAAGAAATATTATTGAAACATATTCTATAAGTACTAGATTTATTTTAACTTGTAACTTTATAGAACGAGTTATAGATCCTTTACAATCAAGATGTCAAGTACTAAAGATAGTACCTCCATCAAAAGGAGAAGTAGCTAAACATGTTGTTACTGTTTTAGAAAAAGAAAACACAGAATATGATTTAGAATCAATTAAAACTGTAGTTAACCAATTCTATCCAGATTTAAGAAAAATATTAAACACTTGTCAATTATCTACTCATAATAATAAATTAGTTTTAGATAAATCATTATTAGTTAATACTAATTATATAGATAAAGTTATAACTGAACTATCTAAAGCAACATCTACAAGTTGGAAAACTATTAAACAAATAATAGCTGATTCTAATATAAATGAGTTTGATGAATTATTCAGAGCATTATATGATAGAATAGACGAGTATAGTAAAGGTAATGATGCCGAAATTATTATTTCAATAGCTGAATATCAGTATCAAGCTAATTTTAGAATAGATAAAGAAATTAATATTATGGCTTGTATATCTAAAATTTTAAAAATTAATAAAAAACAAATTATATAAAAATGAACAATCAAAAATTACCCCAAACACAAATCGATTTAACAACTACAACTCCAGTAGTATCACCTGATGGAAATCATGTTTTTCAAGAAGGTGTTATCTTAAGAAAAGTATCTAGATTCATTACTGGTGGAGCGGAAGATGGTTTAATTCCAATTCCAGTATTTGTAGACATCAAAACAGGAAAAGTATTAACTGATTTACTTCCTAAGGAATTAAGACCAGAATACGAAGAGTTGAACAAAACACAAGACTAATGACACCTTGGGATTTTATTAAAGAGTTAACTGTAAATAAAAAAAGTTGGGATTCATATACTGAAGCAGAGAAAAATGACTTTAATTCATATATGATTCATAAAATATTAAGTATGGATGAAAATTATATTGAATTAGCTAATATAGTTCAAAAAATTAATCCTACTGAAAAACAACAAATATATAATACTTATTTGAATATTTTACCTAAAAAATCATTATACAGTAAATATATAAAATCTTCATCTAAACCTTATTCAAACGAATTATTAAATAATATATCATTTTATTTTCAATGTTCTAAAAAAGAAGCAAATGAATATATTGGTATTTTATCTAAAACAGATATAGAAAATATTTTAACTGAATTAGGTTTAGATGATAAAACAAGAAAATCATTATTAAAAGAAATAAAATAATATGGAAAACTTACCTATAGAATATAAACAAAAACCATCATTTGAGACTCCAGAAGCTATTCAACAACTACAAAAAGAATATCCTATTATAGCTAAAGGTTATGAACAAATTATTTTAGAACAATATGAGTTATTTGCTAAAAAACATTTAGACTATGGTATGTCAAATATTTCAGCTGGTACTCAATTATCAAATGATGAAGAAAAAGAGTTTGCTTTAACAGGTTTATGGTATAGATTAAGTGATAAGATTAATCGCTGGAAAAACATGATTATTAATAAACGTAAAGCAAATAATGAACCATTAACTGACACTTATCAAGATATTGTTAATTATGGAATTATAGCTCAATTAGTGGAACGTGGTTTGTGGAAAAAATAGATGGCTAAAAGTATCCCTAAAATAGTTAAAGAAATTAGAAAGGCACAAAAACGCCCTACAGATTATAGATTTGAGAAATCAATATCTTATAGCCAGTTGTCTGTATATCGTAGTTGTGCTCATAAATGGAAGTTACAATATAAAGATGGTAATTATGTTTATCAACCCTCAATTCACTTTATATTTGGAACAGCAATGCATGAAGTAATTCAAGCATATATTACTAAAATGTATGAAGAAAATTATACAGTAGCTGATACTCTTGATTTAGAAGAAATGTTTGAAACTAAATTAAGAGAACTATACAGTGAGGAGTATAAAAAGAATAAAAAAATACATTTTAGTAGTGCTGAGGAGTTAAGAGAGTTTTATGAAGACGGTTTAAATATTTTAAGTTATTTAAAAAAGAATAAGAAAAAATATTTTAGTAAACGAGGATGGTATTTAGTAGGTTGTGAGATACCTATATCTATAACCCCTGATAACCGCTATAAAAACGTTATATTCAATGGTTATCTAGATTTGGTATTATATCACGAACCTACAAATACATTCACTATAATCGATTTTAAAACGTCTACTAGAGGTTGGAATGATATGGCTAAAAAAGATGAAGACAAACAATTCCAACTAATACTTTATAAACAATTTTTTGCTGAACAATTTAATATACCTGTAGAGAACATTGATATTAACTTTATTATATTAAAACGCAAAATATATGAAGAGTCAGAATATGCTCAACGTTATATTCAAGAATTTAAACCAGCTGATGGTAAAGTCAAAATGAATAAAGCAAGAAAAGCGATAGATGAATTTATTGACTCATGTTTCAACCCAGATGGAACTTATAAAGAAGTAGAACATACTGCTAATCCTAACCCATTTAATTGCAAGTACTGCGCTTTTTCAACTAATAAATTATGTTCTTACGCTGTTTCCTAAATCCGTATATATTTATAATTAAATATCAATATATACATTATGGAAAAGAAAGACATGACACTTACAAGTGTTAAAATACAAAGTGACCTATTTGAAGAATTTAGGGTAGAATGTGTTAAGAGAAAATTTTCATTTCAAAAATTAGCTGATAGAGCTATTCATTTATATCTAACAGATGAAGAATTTAGAAAAAAGATTCACTCTCATAATACTTTAGATTTGGAAAAATAAAAAAATTTTATTATAATATAGTTATATGAATTCAAGTTTTGCTTATTTACCTCCTAATGAGAGGAAAAAAATTCTCCTAATATGTGACGACATCAGAGTCCATTCAGGAATCGCTACTATCGCTCGAGAAGTAGTTTTACACACAGCTCAACATTTTAATTGGGTAAATATAGGTGGAGCTATCCAACATCCAGAAGCTGGAAAACGATTTGATTTATCTGAAGACACAAACAAAAACACAGGTCTAAGTGATTCAAATGTAGTTTTATATCCAGTAAATGGTTATGGTGATCCATTTTTATTACGCCAAATGATTGAGTTTGAAAAACCAGACGCTATCTTTTTAATTACTGACCCAAGATATTTTATTTGGTTATTCCAAATGGAAAATGAGTTACGTAAAAAATTACCTATTATTTATTTAAATATTTGGGATGATTATCCAGCACCAATGTATAATAAAGCTTATTATGAAGCATGTGATGCATTGTTAGGTATTTCAAAACAAACAGTAAATATTAATAAATTAGTATTAGGTGATAAAGCTAAAGATAAAATCATCCAATATGTACCTCATGGTTTAAATCATGAATTAATGTTTCCTATAGATAAAGATCATGTTCAATATAATGACATGATGCAATTTAAGAAAAATATTTTTGGAGACAAAGATTATGAATTTGTAGTTTTCTTTAACTCTAGAAACATTCGTAGAAAACAAATTCCAGATACAATGTTGGCCTATAAATTCTTTATAGATCAATTACCTGAAGAAAAAGCTAAAAAATGTGCTTTTGTTTTACATACTCAAATTGTAGATGAAAATGGAACAGATTTAGAAGCAGTCAGAGAATTATTATTAAATGATCCTAAATATAATATTATATTTTCAGAACATAGATTAGCTCCTAATCAAATGAATTGGTTATACAATTTAACTGATGTTCAAATTCAATTAACATCAAATGAAGGTTGGGGATTAAGTTTAACTGAAGCTATATTAGTAGGAAATCCAATTATTGCTAATGTAACAGGTGGTATGCAAGATCAAATGCGTTTTACTAAAGATGGTAAATGGATTGATTTTGACGCTGATTTTCCTTCAAACCATAATGGTACAATTAAAGAACATGGTGATTGGGTATTTCCAGTTTATCCATCTAATAAATCATTAGTTGGTTCTCCATTAACTCCTTACATTTGGGATGATAGATGTAAACCAGAAGACGCAGCTGAACAGTTATTAACTGTTTATAATTTAGGTAAAGAAGAAAGAAAACGTAGAGGTATGTTAGGTAGAGAATGGGCATTAAGTGATGAAGCAGGATTAACATCTGAAAATATGGGTAAAAATATTATCGAAACATTAGATAGATTATTTGCCACTTGGACACCAAGACCTAAATTTGAATTTATAAACGCAAACACAGTAGAAGACAGAGTTATACCTCACAAGTTATTATATTAATCATGAACAAACCATTATTCGTAATCTCATCACCATTTGATACCTATTCAGGTTATGGTGCTCGTTCAAGAGATTTAATAAAAGCAATAATTGAATTAGACAAATATGATGTCAAATTAATTCCTCAACGTTGGGGAGACACACCTTGGGAATTTACAAAAGATAATCCTGAGTGGGCGTTTTTAAGAAATCATGTTTTAGCTTCACCTCAATTACCTAAACAACCTGAAATTTGGATGCAAATTACTGTACCAAATGAATTTCAACCTATAGGTAAATTTAATATAGGAGTAACAGCAGGAATTGAAACAACAGCTTGTTCACATGAATTTTTAGAAGGTGTAAATAGAATGAATTTAACCTTAGTATCATCTGAACATACTAAAAAAGTATTTCAAGATACTAAATTTGAAAAAGTAAATCCTCAAACACAACAAAAAGAAGGAATAATTGAATTAAATAAACCAGTTGAAGTATTATTTGAAGGAGCTGATACTAACATTTATAAAGTGTTAGATAAAATTGAAGCAACAGAAGACTCATTTATTAAATCAATAGATTCAATTCCAGAACAATTTGGTTACTTATTTGTAGGTCATTGGATGAATGGTCAAATAGGTGAGGATAGAAAAAATGTAGGTTTATTAGTTAAAGCGTTTTATGAAATATTTAAAAACAAAACTAAAGCACCAGCATTAATTTTAAAAACATCATCTGTTGGTTCATCAACTGTAGATAGAGAAGAAATATTAAAACGTATAAAACTTATTAGAAAAACAGTTAAAGCAAATACTTTACCTAATGTTTACTTATTACATGGTGAATTTACAGATGAAGAAATGAATCAGTTATACAACCATAAAAAAGTAAAAGCAATGGTTAATTTAACTAAAGGTGAAGGATTTGGAAGACCATTATTAGAATTTAGTTTAGTTAAAAAACCTATTATAACTACTAATTGGAGTGGACATACAGATTTCTTAGATAAAGACTTTACAATATTACTTCCAGGTCAATTAACTCCAGTTCATCCAAGCGCAGCAAATAATATGTTGTTAAAAGAAAGTAATTGGTTTTCAGTTGATCAAGCACAAGTAGGTTTCTATTTAAAAGATGTATTTGAAAACTATAAAAAATATACTGATAACGCTAATAGACAAGCTTATAAAAGTAAAAATACATTTAGTTGGAATAAAATGAAGGAAAAAGTAGATGAATTATTTACTAAACATATTCCTGATTTCCCTAAACAAATGGAATTAAAATTACCTAAATTAAATAAATTAGAATTACCTAAACTTACTAAAGTAGAAAATAATGGATAATTTAACAATATGTAAAAGATGTGGAAGTGATGCTTGTTTTGAACAAGAAATTACTCCTCAAATAACAAATTATTTTTGTTATGGTTGTGGTTTTCAAACTAATACCTTAATGAAAGAAGGTGAAGAATTTTTTGAACAACAAAAAGAAGTATTACCTG
>ERZ869925.1140-NODE-1140-length-13167-cov-29.557200_pt1 | contig 13167 bp, 13 predicted proteins | sample MGYA00579311_ERZ869925 | MGnify/ENA primary metagenome ERZ869925 (study PRJEB32216, sample SAMN09231817) | wastewater metagenome | place: USA: Maryland | collected 2016-07-30 | study: EMG produced TPA metagenomics assembly of the PRJNA472060 data set (Reclaimed...
GTGGTCCCGCCGAAGTGGTAGCCGGGGACCTGGTCGTAGCGCTTGTCCGGCATGGCCAGGGCGATCGAGGAGACGCCAGGCGGGAAGGCCAGGGAGGTCGGGTTGGTGATCGTGTATGTCCCGTTGATCAGCTGGGCGGCGTTGGTGCAGGGCGGGGCGAAGATCGCGCCGCCGGCTCCCTTGGGCTGGGTCGTCGAGGTGTTCTCGGAGTACTTCTCGAACCCGGTCCAGGAGCCGTCGCCCTTGGCCCAGCCGACAATCTGAGAGACCAGGGGGGCCGACTCGTAGAGGGTCGCCTGGGCCTTGCTCATGCCCGCGCCGCTCGAGGTCGGGTCGAACTCGCCATTGCGGGTCGAGGTCGCCTTGATCGCGATTCCCGTAGTCGCGAGCGTCTGGGGAATGTTGAGATTCTTGGGCTTCCGATTGGACCCGACGACCGGGAGGCCCTGCTCGGCCTTCTCAATCAGGGTGTTCTGCGCGGCGCCGGCGAGAACCGGGCCGCCAGGGCGCCCCAGGAGGTTCTTGCCGGCTCCGGCCGGGCCGGCAGGAGACAGGCCAATGATGTCGTCGGTCAGGACCCGGTAGCGACCGTCCCCTCCGTCCCCGCCGCCAGCTCGGCCTCCCCCGCCAACGGGAGGCGGCTTGCCACCCCCGCCCCCTCCGCCGCCGCCACCTCCACTGCCCCCGGCGCTCCCGACCCCGTTGGGCCCGCCGCGGACGATCGTGATATCCCGATCGGCCTCGCCGTCCTGGAAGTAGGGGACGAAGACCCGGAAGCCCAGGGAGTCTCCGCCGACGATATTGCAGTGGCGCTCGTAGCCGTCGAGGTCGAACTGGCGCCGGTCAAACGGGCCGTCGACCCAGACCTGCCCATTCGCCTCTGCGCCGCGCCACAGGAGTCCGGCATTCAAGTGGAGCGGCCCGAAACCAGGCGCAATGTTGTGCCGGTCGTTGGCCGGCGGGACGACGAACGGCCCGCCCAGGACGTCCGAGCCGAGGCCCACTCCGTTGCCGCCAATGAAGGCCAGCCCCTCGGGGCGGAAGGCCCCCACGAACGGGTCCAGCACGAGGCCGAGGGGCCTGGAGTTCCCGGACTGGCCGGCCGAGGGCCGGTCAATGACCTGGACGATAGACTGCAGCGTCCCGTACTTGTCCGGCGTGCCCGTCTCGTCCTGATCGAAGATCAGGGTTCCTGACCCACCCCCGCCGCGGGTCGGGGCCATGAGCCCCCAGAAGTCCGGGTGAAGGTTCTCGTACTGGCCCTTCTCGTCCGTCCCGCAACTGATCTGGGCGGTCCAGCCCGTGGGGAACGAGTAGTCAGCCGGCATCCACTTGGGAAACCCGGACTGCCTTCCTCCGGCCTGGGACTTGTCGCCCCGAGGGTCTGAGAACTTCTTCGGCTGGTAGCGGTCGTCCCACACGAGCTCAGCGCCGGAGTAGCGAAGGGGCCCCCACCCCCATGCGTCGGCGGCCTCTGCGGCCTGCTGGCGAGTGACCGTCTGCCCAGACTTGATCTGCTGCGTAGCCGTGGTCCCGACCCCAGACACCCCAACAGCGGAGAGGGTCGCGCCCGAGGCCGGCGGATTCCGAAACACGACGCCTGGGCCGGTCAGCCACCACGAGTGCAGCTTCTTCCGGCGGTCGTCCCTCGACAGCCAGAGCATGCCGCCCTGAATGTCCCCGTAGGTGAACTCTTGCCCCGGGGCGCCGCCGGACTGCGGCGTCTCGCTGCCGGTGGATTCGTGGAGCCGGACGGCGCCGAGGCAGTGCCGGGCCTCGGGCTCATTGGCCGGGTCGTGGTCCTGAAGGGAGAAGATTCCGTTTTGCCAGTCGAAGGGCTCCATTTACGCCAGCCCTCCTTCGCCGAGGTAGCGCATGAGAGTCCGCCTCGTGGCCGAGTCCATGAACGGCCACAGGTCTACGGGCTTCTTCGGCCCCTCGAAGTTCACGACGGTTGCCACCACGCCGCCGTTCATGACATGGCGCACGGACGACAGAGAGCCCTGGGGCTTGATCGTCGGATCCATGTCGATCTGAGCCGACCCAAGGGGCAGGTCTCGCCAGTTGGAGTAGGTCCGCTTGGCTGTGGCAATGGCCACGCTGCGCAAGAGGGTCTCGTTCAGCAACGCCGAGGGCGGGAATCCGGCCCCTCGGCCCCGGATCGCGTCGAGGATCTGCTGGCCGTTCTCGTCCGACCAGCCGTAGCGGGCCGTCAAGACACCAGGGAACACCCGGACGTAGACGTCGGGCCCCTCGGCCCCGGACTCGCCAGCCTCGGCCTGGCTAATCGTGATCTTGTGGAACCGGCGTAGGTCGTTCGGGGAGGCCGGGGAGGCCGAGAGGATCACCGCGAGCTTGAACGTCGACGAGAGTTCCACGCAGTCCCAGCGGGCGTAGAGGTCCTCGCGCTGGCGATTGGCTGCGGCGAGGCCGTCCTGTTGGGGCAGCGAGCCAGCCGGGGCCGACCCGACGGCGGACGGGTAGCCGAGCACCATGGCCTGCGTCAGCCCGTAGGGGTCAATCTGCGGGTGGACCCGGAACACTCCGGCGCTGGCGTCCTCGATCGTGACCGAGGCCGGGCAGACCTTGGCGTCGGCCAGGAGCGGGGCGTAGCCCTGGACCGCCCAGCCGTGATTCATGTTCGCTTCGGGCTTCCGGGCGTAGCCCTTGAAACTCGGCCGACGGGTCCAGTCGCAGTAGATCTCTGCCGGGGCGTAGAGGCCCGTCTGGGCGTTCAGCACAGCCAGTCGGGAGGCCCGGAGGTTCGTGATCCGCTGGACAAACGTCTCGTCGATCTGGAATGTCCGGCGCCAGTGTTCCACGGCTGTGGCCGCGCGCCGCTGCTTCACCGGGTCGGGCGGCTCGAGGGGGTTGTTGCCGAACTCCTGCTCGAACGAGGCCCAGCCGTGCTTCAGGGCGTTCTTGCGGAGAACGTCCGTCGACATCTGCCGGTTGAAGTAGCCGAATGCGCCCCAGGCCGAGAACAAGGACCCCAGGAGCACGTATGACCCGCGGGAGACCACCGTCCCGTCCGAGAGGGTCACCGCGACGTCAGGGGAGGGCGCCACGTTCTTCAGGACCGGGTCGTCTCGGGAGATCGTCCCGCCCTCGTTGAAGTCGTAGCGCGTCTCGGCCTCGATCGAGAACAGGACGTGCACGTTCTTCGGCCGCAGGGCGCGACGCGAGACGCTCTGCACGTCGCCGGGGTAGATCGCCTGCTTCCTCGCGAGGAACGGGTATGGGGGCTCGCCGCGAACCTGCGTCTTGATCGTCGGGGGCGGAAGCGTGCTGAAGACGACCGCCGTCCCGTCCAGGTCAATGTAGACGTCGGCGCCGCCGGAGAAGCAGCGAGCCATGGCCCGCTCGAGTGCGTCACCGCCCGTGTCGTCCAGGGCAAGGTCCGGAATCTCAATCTCCGGGAGAGTCCCGTCGACTCGGTAGGGCTGCTCGATCGCCTGGAACACGTCCCCGAGGATCTGGAGGCCGGTCCAGAGCGACCTGCCATTGTCTCGTGGATACAGGGACCACTTGGCGTATGCCAAGACGGGCTGAACGACCGCGTTCTCTATGTTCGTCGTGTTGTTGACGAAGAACTTATCGCCGGTCGTCCGCCTGACGTTGAACTCGCTTGCCACGTGGCGCCGAGACCAGAGCCAACGGCGGTCGGCGACGTGGAGCGTCCGCTGGTGAGGCGTCGGGCCCGGGAGAATCTCCAGGCAGTAGAGGTTCTGCCAGGTGAGCGTCTTGCCCTTGGACGAGCCGGAAACGACGAGGTCCAGCGGGACCCCGACGGGAATCCGGGCAGCTCGAGCCGCGGTGACGACCCAGAACTTCTCGACCGGCCGAACCCCAACGGCCATTTCGAACTCATACGAGTTCGCGCCACCGAGGTAGACGCCTCCGAAGCGGACGCTCACGAGTTGCCCGGTCCGAGGCTGGCGGTCGTGGCGGTCCGACCAGCCGAACGGCTACCAGCGCTGCCGCCAGAGGCGCCGCCCTCAAGATTCGCCTTCTCGAAAACGAACACGTGGGTAACCTGGGCCACTTCAAAGCCGTCGTTGGTGATCCCGACGTGCTCACGGGACTCGTCTCGAAGCTGCTCGACCTCCTCGAATCCGGCGAGAACGGGAATCTGGAAGCGCTCGGCCACTCCTGAACCGCCGGCCGCTCCGACCTTGGCGACCGTGAACCGGGTAACCGTCTTGACGTGGGTGGCCGGGCCCTTGTAGAGGTCCCGCGCGTATGGGTCGTCGCTCCAGACCGGCACCAGGATCTTCCCGTGCCTCAGGTAGTCCTGAGTCCGAAGCGATGCCGAGTAGAACGAACCGCCCAGGTCGGCCGCGACGTCCAGCACGACCCGGAGGACGTTCTCGGTCGGAACGTAGGAGGGGGTCTCGCCGGTGACCACCACGGTCCCGCCAGACACGTTCTGGAGCTCGGCCAGGAGGAGCGGCCGGACGGTGGACTGATACAGACCGGCAATGTCCGTCACCGACCGGTCGACCGTGGCCGAGTAGGAGGCCCGGAGCCGCTCGAGGGGGCGCACGCCGAACCCGGACGGCCCTCGGTTCTCTGGCGTCGTCCGGTCAATGTTGATCTGGGCGCCCTTGATGGAGGCGTGGTCGCCGCCGGCCAGGGACTCCCGGTAGAAGACCTCCTCGTAGACCCGCCGGAACCTGAGGACCTTGTTCTGGTCGTCGTAGCTGAATCCGCCCTGGGCCGTGCCGCCCTGGGAAATGAGGTTGTATGTCCCGCCCAGGGCCGTGATGACCGTGTCGCAGTAGGTCCCGGCCGCGGCGACGAACTGAGCGTAGGCCGAGTTGGACGTCAGGGCCGTGTAGGTCCCCTCAATGACCACGGTGCGCTTGCCGGCCGGGGTCGCCTCGACGGTGACCGTGGACGTCTGGCGCCCGTCTCGGCCGGATAGGTCGGCCGGGAGTTGGACCGTGATCCCGATTCGGTAGAGGGCCGAGTTCGCGGTGTTCAGCTCGCCGTCGACCTTGGTGCACGTCGGCCGGTGGGAGAATCCGGTGTTGACCGAGGAGGACGGGTCGAACGTGTGCCGGGTCGTGGCGCCGAGGAACACTTCCAGCTTCTGGTCGGGCTGGCGGAAGGCCGCGAGTAGCGCCGCCTCGGACGTGAGGAAGGTCGCGCGGGTCGCGTTCCGAACGACAACGTCAAAGGAAATCGAGAACTCGGTGTAGCTCGACACGACCTTGTAGCGGTCGGTCAGCACGTAGGACGTGTCCGTCTGGTCCTTGCCAATGACCAGCGGGGAGCCGCCGTTGCCGTACGTGATCTTGATCAGGCGGGCCATTACGGAGCCCCCCCGCGCGCCACGATCTTGCTCTCGATCGAGCGAAGAACGCCGAGCATTGCGTCGAAGACGGCACCAGCGCCCTCGGGCCGGGCCCGCTCCAGGGCCTCAGTGGACCCGAGGAGTTCGGAGACTCGCCCGCGCTCGGTGGTGACTCGCTTCTCCTGCTCCAGGGAGACGTCCGAGAGCCGCTTGCGGAACTCGTCGGAGACCTCGACCCCGTAGCGGGCCAAGTCCTCGGTGACCGCCCCGACTCGGCCGGCCGCGCGCTGGGTCGTCTCCTGGGCCGCGGCCACGCCCGAGCCGGCCAGAATGAGGCCGCCGATCGCTGTCGAGCCCACGGCCCCAATGAGCGACTGATTCACGGCCGAGGCGACGCCCTGCGAGGTGCCGGTGGTGGCGAAGGCATTGGCCGCAGGGGTCAGGAACCTTCGAGCGCCGTCCAGCGCGTCCAGGGCAACTCCTGCGCCAATAGCGGCGATGCCGGCGGGGCCCGGAAGCGCTACCGCCGATCGGCCACCAGAGACCGCGCCAAAGACACCGGCCGCTGCGGACCCACCCGCGCCAGCCCCAATCCCCCCAGACCCGCGAATCTCGCGGGCAGCGGCGTGGAGCTCGCGGGCGGCGACGGCAAGGGCCTCGGCGAAGCTACTGGCCATGGCCTAGCCCCCCCTGTCTCTCGCGGAGGACCTGGGCGACCTTGGCCCCGACCGTGGCGGCCATGAGGCGCGCCCATGCCCTGCCGCCGTCCACGGAGGCGTAGCGACGGGCCGCGGCGACGTCCTGGCCTGCGTCCGCGAGCGCCTGGGCCTCGCGGGTCCTCTTGGCCGCAATGAGCCTGGCCCGGCCCATGATTCCGAGGCCGAGCCACTCGTCAACCGAGGCCAGCCCCGACTCGGCGAACAGGGAGGCGGCCTCGGCCGGCGTGACCTTGTCCACCTCGGCGATCTGGTCGAGCGGGCTCACAGGGTCAAGTCCGAGAACTTGGCGAGCTTCCCGAGTCGGTCCGAGGAGTCTCCCGGGACGGCCACGAGGACGGCGGGGACCTCGAGGAATCGATAGGCCGAGAAGGCGAGCGCCTGATTCAGGTCGGGCAAACCGGCGGCTCGGTAGATCACGAAGCCCTTTCCGTTGGTCAGGTCCCAGGGGGTGAAGACAACGGACTGGAGAGGGGTCACCGGGGCCCCGGCCACGTAGTCCGAGCCGGGCCACTCGACGATCGTTCGGCCGCTGGACGTCGCCGTGTTGGGATTCAGGGCCGCCATAGCGGCCTCGTCCCAGCCCTCCATGGTCAGCGAGACCACGAGGTCCCCGCCGAGCCAGAGAACCTCTCCCGTCGAGTTGGTCTCCTCGAAGGTCAGACCGGCCCAACGACGCTGGGGGAAGAGGAATACCTGCCCCACGAGGCCAAGACCCGTCCCGCCGTGCGGCCAGACGGCAGAGAGGTCCGTGCAGCCGTAGGCCAGACGTCCAGCCGAGAGGGTGCCGGTGTTCTCGTCAGGGGCCCCCACGAATCACGACGGATCCGCGATCGACGGGCTCCCGGACGTGGGGAACCAGCCCAACATGGGGACGACGAGGTCTCCGTAGGCCCGCCAGAGCCAGTAGTTGATGATCGCGGTGGCGCCTCGCGCGTCGCCCGAGAAGATCCGGGTATCGCCCTTGAGCCAGGGAGTCGCGCCCCCGGTGACGGCCCACCAGGTCCCGTCCAGGTTGACCATGGGGGCGAGAACGACGTCGTCAATGACGACCGTCCCCGTGGCCAGGGAGGCAACCTCGATCTTCACGTCGAGGTCGTCCTCCTTGAAGTTGTCGTAGAAGCGCGAGGAGTCCAGGTCGAGTTGCAGGACGTTCCAGACGTCGTTGGTGCCCGTGCCGATCGCGACGGTCGTCGACTGCGAACCCAGGTGAATCGTGAGATTCCCGGTTGCGCTGGCCTTCCGCTGCCACGCGATCTGGAAGTGGAAGGGGGTCTCGGGCGGGAAGGTGGCCCCGGGGTTCGCCGTGAGGACGACCTGGGTCAGGGTGTCGTCGGCCGTGCACTCCAGGCCCCAGAGCGTCGAGGGGGCGCCCGGGTAGCCGCGGTAGTAGTAGCCGGACGTGCTCCTCGTCTTCCAGTTGGCCGCTGTCGTGGCCGTCCACCCAGTGATCTGGGTTGTGGTCGCCAGGGCCGTGTTGGTCGTCAGGGCCCCTTCCTCGAAGGAGGGGTTTCGGAGGATCGGGGAGGACTTGCAGTGCAGCGAGTCGACCGAGAGGGTCCCGCCGGTGCCCGTGAACTGGAGGCCCGAGGCGTCCAGTGGGCCGAAGCGGAACTCAAAACGCTCGTTGTGCTTCTGCCGACCGTTGTTCTGGTCCAGGTCGCAAACGAAGGTCTTCGTTTCGACCCCGAAGCACTCCAGGTTGTTCGAGTCCTTGTCGACCGTGAGGCGCGAGATTGCGCCAGTCCCGGTGACCGTGCCGGTGGCGCTCGTGTCGAACGTGGGCGAAGCGGTCTCGATCGACTCAGTATTGTCCTCCATGTACTGGCGGATCACCCGAAGGGCGCGCTCGTCCGAGACGTTCCGCGAGAGCTCCTGCGAGGAGATCGTCCGCAGCACCTCGAGCAGGAAGGGACGGAAGACCTGCCGGAGCGAGTCCCTGGTCAGGCCGGCCGCAACTCGGCTGCTGATTGCCGCGCGCACGAGCTCGAGGGCCCCAGGCGTGAACTCGCCGTCAAGGATCGTGGTAAGCGCGTCCTCCATGTCGAGGAGGTTGGGCGTGTTGACGCTGCCGAAGTTCTGGGCCGCGTCGACGATCTTGATGACCGCGGCCCACTGCGCCCAAGCATTCGCGAAAGTGACGTCAGAACCGGCCATTGGCTACGTCCTTTCGATCCTGGACAGACAGAGGGACCTCACCCACCCATGGCGGACCTTCACGTCTACAACCGTGAGGCGAGTAGTTCCTCCCTCGCGCAGGAAGTGGTGCTGGCGAGCCACGGCCGAAGGAATGTCTTCTTCCTTGGCGTAGACGATCGCCCTATCGGTGTTGTCGAGAGCCCCGACCTGGACCACGACGGCGATCGAGACAGGCGTCTGCGTCCCGGACTCGTCGACGTGCGTTCCGGCCTCCCCACGCTCGGCGAGGAGGTCGGAAGCAGCGTCCGCCCAGTCGACGTCAAACTCGGTGGCCATGGGCCCTCGTTAAGGCACCCACCGCGAGTGCAGTTCGAACCGACTCCCCGCGCTCCTGGCCTTCGCCGCGTCGACGGCCTTGCGGAGAGCCTCCAGCGACTGGCGGCGAGTGATAGCGGCGCCGTCGATCTGGCTGCTAGCCGCGAGTCCGGCCAGCTGAGCGTCGGCCAGCGAGAGCCAGCGGTACGCCTCGGACCAGTTCTCGGCGGCCAGGGCGTCGTAGACTTCGCCCAGGGCCGCCTTGAAGTTCTCGCTAGAGATCGCGGTAGCCACGGGCGGCTACTCCGACCGGAGCCCGCCGCGGCGCTTCCTGGGCTGGTCCTGCTCGGCCTCGGCCTCCTGCTGGGTGTCCGCGCCCTGGCCGATCGTGGCCATGGAGCGGAGCCGCTTGCGGGCGGGCTGCTGGACGACTTCCTCGCGGGCCTTGGCCCCAAGGGGCGGCCCGGCGTGAATCACGCCACGCTCGCCGGTCGCGTCGCCGACCTCCGAGGACACAAAGTCCGCGGTCGAGTTGCCGATCCCGAAGGCCTCCCGGAAGAGGCCCTGGGCGTCGTGCTCCGAAAGGGCGTTGACCTCCACCCAATCGCAGAGGAAGCCGGTGAGGTCGAAGCGCGGGCGGACCTTCCCACCGATCGTGGCCACGGGGCGCGAGTAATACTCGCGCTTGTCCGCGTCCACGAGGACGGTGATCGGGTGCCTCCGCAGGCCGACGCGGTACTTCTTGGCCGCGGCTACCACGCGGTGGACTCCAGGCGGGCGACGTAGCGGGGCTCACGGACCGCGGCGACGCCGTAGTACGAGGCCTTGAACTGCATCTCCACGTCGCGATCGAAGCCGTCCTGCGAGTCGCGCCCGCGCTGGACGAGCTCGAGCGGCCAGCACTCGTACCAGGCCAGGGCCTTGGTCAGGTCGCCGAGGAACCAGCCATCGCGGGCCGTCGCGGCCACCGACTCGGGGCCCGCCAGCACGCGGCGGTAGAGGCGGATCGACGAGAGGAGCTGGAGGCCAAGCGCCGTGATCGGGTTCGGGCTGATCGTCTCCTCCGAGCGAGTCCCGGCCGCGGCGTTCTGGGCCGTGCGGACCTCGGTCGCCGAAATGATCCGGCGGGCCGTGTGGACCTTGTAGGGCATGACCACGAGATGCTTCGGCTGGAAGCTGAGGGGCTCGCTCGTGTTCGGGTCCAGGATGTCGACGAAGAGCTGGAGGGCCGCGTCGACGTCGGTCCAGTCCTCCAGGGCCAGCGAGGACTGGTTGTTGATGTAGGCGCCCGCCGTCAGGTAGGTGTTGGTCGGCGTCCCGTTGCGGCTGTAGTTGTTCGTCTGGCCGATCAGGGCGTCAATCACCGCGTTCTCGCGGGCCGACCCGAGGGCCTCGCCGATCTTCCGCGCGGCGTCGACGAGCATGGCCGTCTTGTCGTGGAAGATCGCCTCGCGGGTGAGGTTGATCTTCATGCCCTTCTTGGTCTTGGCCGGGAGGGTGAAGTACTCCTCGGTCACGCCGACCGTCGGGTACTCCTGGCCCTCCAGGACGTCCTGGGCCCCGTCCGGGTCCGGGTTCGTGATCGAGGGCACGATCTCGGCGTCGCGGATCGTGCTCTTGATCACCGGGACGATCGGCGAGAACACGTTCGCCTCGGCCATGAACTGAGCCCGGATCTCCGAGAAGAGGAGCTGGCTCGTGATCTGGGGGAAGACCGACGAGGTCACGGGGAACCCGGCCTCCCGGAGCTCGATCGACTCCCTCAGCGAGAGCTGAGTGAACTGCTTCTCCCAGGAGTCGCCAAGGAAGGCCTTGGCAATGTCCTGCACAGAGAAGTCGGAGAGCCGCAGCCGGCCCTCCTGGCAGGCGGCCTCGAAGAGGTCGAACGAGTCGCCTCGACGCTTGCCGTCCGAGTCGAACAGGAGAGCCCGCAGCTCGCGAGCGTTCTTCGGCTTGTTCGCGGTGAGCATGGGTCCTCCTACTAGGTGTTGGCGCCGACGCACGACGCCCAGGCGACGCCGTTGCAGACGAAGATCCCGATCTCGTTCTGGGAAACGGTCCCGACCGTGCCGGCGGCGTCGTTGCGGACCGTGAGGTCTTCGGCCGCGTCCGCGCGGTTGACGATCACGAACATCAGCCCGTCGCTCTCCTCCTCGGCGGGGAGGTCGACGTTGCGGCCAGCGCCGCCCGGGTCGAGGAACTGCAGCTGGTTGCTGTCGTGCGTGAGCACGAGCGCGCCGGCCAGGGTCGAGGTCGTCGACTGGAAGCGGCTGATCTTCTTGTCCGCGGCCCAGGCGACCGAGCGGATCATCTTGCAGCTGGCCGTGGTCTGCGACGCGCCGTACTTCGACACGGCGAAGATCGCCAGGTCCTGAGACCCGACGGACTCCAGCTGCTGGTCTTCCAGACCGTCGCCAGCCGCGTTCTCCGAGGCGCCGAGCAGGTCGCCCACGTCGATCGTGGTCGACGGGATCGTGTACTCGAACTCGTAGCTCGGGTCGACGCACACCAGGAGGTCCGTCGTGCTCCCGCTCGGGCTGGCCGTCATGGCCACGCCGAGGAAGAGGCGGGCGGCCTCGGCCTGGTTGCGCTCCTCCGACGTGTTGTCCGTCTGCGAGGAGAACGGCTTGGCCTCGTTGGCCGAGCCGTCCCAGTAGAGGAGGTCGCCGACCTCGACCACCGTCGAGGAACCGACGGGCACCCGAATGGCCCCGTCGCTGCGCTTGCCAGTGAACGTGTTCGCCATGGGGTCCTCCTAGCCCAGCCGGGCCATGAACTCGTCGACGGTCTTGGGGTCGGCCTTCGCCTGGCCGCTCTGGGCCGGGGGGCCGGAGACGGGGCGCTGGTGGGCCACGAGCCGCTTGCGCTCCTCGATCAGGGCCTTCGCCTTCGCCTCGTCCTTGGCCTCGCGCACGGCCTCCCGGAGGAGGTCGGTCACGGCGACGGCCGGGAGCTTGGCCTCGGCCAGGAGCGCGTCGCGCTGGGCGACGCGCTCGGCCGTCTCGCGCTTCGCGCGCTCCTCGGCCAGGGCGGTCTTGACGTCGTCGAGCTCCTTGCGGAGCGACTCGGTCAGGTTGCCGGTCTCGGCCGGGGCCTCGGACTCCTTGGTCTCACCGGCCGCGGGGGCCGGGGCCGGAGTGGGCGCGGGGGCCTCCGAGACGCTCTTCAGTGCCTCGACGGCCTTGGCGATCTTCTCGGCCGGGTCGCCCTCGGCCGTGAGGGTGTCCAGGAGCGCCTTGTGGTCGAGCATGCGAGAGCCCTCCCGGGACTCGAAGAGCGAGCAGGTGGTGGCCCCGGCGCTGACCAGGTCCACGCTGTTCACCTTGGTGATTGCCTCGATCAGCCGGGAGCGGCCCTGAGCCCTCCCGGTGCCGTTGGCGTCGTGCGAGAGGCCGAGCGAGTCGGGCGCGTTCTCCGCGTCCCAGGCGATCTGCTCGGCGAGCGGGTGCCGCGGATTGACGTGGAGGCTCCCGTAGCTGCCTGACTCCTCGGCGCGGACCTCGCGGAGTCGGCCGAGCTTCTCCTGGTAGCCGCGCTCGGCCTTGGAACCGGGGGCACGGTGGTTCAGGTAGACCGACACGCCCTCGTAGAGGGGGAGGGCGGCCTTGCGGGTGGCGGTCGGGTACTCGTTCTTGGTCCCGTCCGCATTCGTGTTGACCGAGTGCGTCCCGAGGAACTTGACCCCCTCCAGGACGAGAGCGGACAGACGGCCAGAGTCGTCCCGCGTGACGCGCACGCGGGAAGGCTTGGCCGAGACGCTCTCCTGGAGGTGGATCAGCACGCCCGGAGGGTAGGCCCGGAGGGCGTCGGTTCCCTGCTATAGATTCTCCAGCGTGGCGCTCAAGTCAGAGAAGAAGCGGCACCTCGTCACGACCTGTGTAGGCGATTCCACGATCAAGCGGATTGAGGAAATCATGGACCGCGAGGGTCGGCCCAGGTCCGTTGTGGTCCGGCGCCTGGTCGAGGCTCAGCTGCAGGAACAGGCCAAGAAGAAGGCACGGGAGAGGGTCTGATGGACCTCCTGGGCGGCCTCTGCGGGACGCTCTTCGCCTCACTTATTGGGTCCCAGACTGAGGCAGCCCCGCCGGTCACCTACGAGCCCGGGGGCGGGGTCGGGTTCTTCTGGCGGCCCGAAATGGACAAGCCGCGCCCAGACGTTTCCGCCGACGAGGAGGAGGAAGAGATCCTCTTGGCCCTCGCACTCCTGGACCTCTAGGACCCGTCCAGAGTCGTCGCCGTCCTGTTCGCGTTCTCGTCCTGGACGGCCACGAGCCGGTCCTTGCTGTCGTCCACCGCTCGGACGGTGCGGGTCCCGGCGCCCGAGGCAAAGCCGCTCGTCTTGCCCGCGAGGACCGCCAGGCCGATTCGCAGGGCCTCGAGCACGTCGAGCCCGTCGACCGAGCCGGCCTCCAGGAGGTCTCCGATCAGCTTGCCAGCCGTGCCCGAGCCGTAGGAGCCAGGGAGTTCGGTGCCCCACGGGTCCCCAGCCGAGCCGGCCCCGTTGAGCGCTGCCCCGGTGGTCCCGCTGGTCAGGTGGCCCGAGAGGACCTCGTCCCAGACGGCGTCGGCAATCGCCCCGACGGTAAGCGTGGCCGTGGCGTTGACGTCGCTCGCCAGCGCGCCCTTGGCCGTGATCCCGGCCACCACGGTCGCGTCGCCAGAGAGGGCCGCCACGAGGTCCGCCAGGGCCCCCAGGCT
>ERZ869925.1141-NODE-1141-length-13139-cov-4.760777_pt1 | contig 13139 bp, 14 predicted proteins | sample MGYA00579311_ERZ869925 | MGnify/ENA primary metagenome ERZ869925 (study PRJEB32216, sample SAMN09231817) | wastewater metagenome | place: USA: Maryland | collected 2016-07-30 | study: EMG produced TPA metagenomics assembly of the PRJNA472060 data set (Reclaimed...
ACACGACCGGTTTTGCCATAGCCAATTTCGCCACCCAGCTTGCGGTGAGCGCGACGGACCCCCTCAACATCGCCTCGGCCTTCATTCCCGTGATCGGCGAGGCGCGTTACGGCCTATGGGCCGAGCGGTATGGGCGCACGGCGGCACGGTTCGCCCGCGGCGGCATCGAGGGCGCGGTTGGTGCCACGCTGGTCGAGCCCATCGTGTATGGCGCGGAGCAGGCTTACCAGGGCGATTACGACCTGATGGATTCGTTCCTGAATGTCACGGTCGGGACGGTTCTCGGCGGTGGCCTTCATGCGGGGTTCGGTGCGATCTCGGATCGTCTCAACCGGACCGATTTCTCGACCCGGGAAAGCGCCTTGCGCGCGGCGGTGGCGAACATCGCTGAAGGTCGCGCGGTCGAAGTCGATCACGTCATCGCGACCGATCCCAAATTCTTCGACCGCTTGCCGGTGATCGATCAGACCGAGTTTCGCCTGACGGCAGAGGAAGCCCGCCTGCGGTCGGAATCCGATGCTGTCGGCCAGCGTATCCAGTCTCTCCCGGCGCCGGACACGCAAGCGCAAGACGCTCTCGCCCGCCTCGACGCGGTGGAAGCCCAGCTCAAGGATGAGAATATCGACCCCGCCTTGCGCCGCGAGCTTTCCGCGCGCCGCGACGAATTGCTGGCGGATACCACGCCCGAGCAGTTGCGCGAGCGCGTGCGGCCAATCGAGGAGCGCCGCAATCTCGAAAACCAGCGTTCCAGCCTCGAAAGCCAGATCAAGGCGACGAATGAGGCGCGCACCAGCCATGCCGTCGAGAATGTCCTTGGCCCGATCCGTCAGGCGGTGGAAGCCGGCGCGCGCGAGAACCCCCGCTTTGCCGAATTGCTCCGCCAGCAGCACGAGGCCCCGCAAGCCTTCATCGACCGCGCCCGCGAGATTCAGCAGGGCGAGACCCCGGCTATCCGTCAGGCCGCAGATCGCGCGCTGGACCGCGCTCGGACGCGCACAGAGGCATTCGGCAGGAATGAGGAGCCCAGCACCGCGACTTCGCCGGAGGCGTCAGAAGCCGCCGAGCGGATCGTGAAGGAGAAGACTGGCGACGATATCGCGGCGGAATATACCGACGCCTTGCGCGTGATCGACGAGATGGAAAAGCAGGGCGCTCTCACCCCGCAGGAAGCGGAGTCCGCGCGGTCGGGCAAGGACGATCTGGCGCTCGCCTCCCGTGACAGCAAGGCCGCTGCCGCTGCCGCCCGCTGCCTCTTGCTGCATCCGTAGGAAAGACCATGGCCCTTGCAGATTGCATCGCTGAAATTCGTGCCGCCGCCGGGGATGACCTGACGGACGAGGATATCGGCGCGATCTGGGACGATATCCAGCGCCGCGCGCGCGCCAAGAAGGCGAAGGACGGCCTGCTCAACGATCAGGAAGCCTTGGACGCCGCCGCCAAGGACTTCGCCACCGATGCCGATCTGGCCGCCCGGATGGAAGCGCGCAACAGGGCGCTCAACGTGCTGGCCCGCAAGCGCGTGTCAGAGTTCATCGATATGGCCGTTGGCAAGGGCGTGAGGGCGGACAAGGCATTCGAGGCCCTTGTGACCGGCAACAATATCAAGCTGCCCGGCGGGCGGCTTTCGGTCGATGCGCGCCAGCAAGCTCTATTCAAGGAATTTGCGGGCGGACTCATCGCCGATCTCGAGCGCGCCGGCCTGCTCGAATACATGACGCGCCGGCTTGGCCTTCTTGGCCGCGATGCTGGCGTGGCGGATAGGGATATCGCCCGCGCGCTGTGGTCCATCGGCGAGAATGGGAAAGTCACGGCGGACGTGCCGGGCGAGATCGCCAAGATCGCGGAGATCATCAACAAATGGCAGGAGGCCGCACGGCTTCGCTCGAACCGCGCAGGATCGTTTATCCGGCGCATGGAGGGCTATATCGTCCGCCAGTCGCATGACAGCATAGAGATCAGAAAGGCCGGTCGGCAGGCTTGGATTGACGCGATCCGACCCCTTCTCGACGCGGACAGGACATTCGGCGGAAGCGATCCAGAGAAATTCCTGAGTTCGACCTATGACGCGCTCGCTTCTGGCATTCATATCAAATCGCAGGGCGCTGTGGACGATCTGGCCTTCAAAGGCCCGGCCAATCTTGCCAAGCGCGCCAGCCAGGAACGTATCCTGCATTTCAAGGATGCGGACTCATGGCTCGCCTATAACGAGAAGTTCGGCACGCGCTCGCTCATCGAATCCGTGTTCGGCGGTCTGGAACGTACCGCGCGCGATATCGGGCTGATGGAGACCTTTGGGACCAATCCCCGCGCCATGTTCGATGACATGCGGGCGGCGAAGGCTTTCTCCTACCGCGACACGCATCCTGAGTGGGGGCAGGCTCTCCGGGCGAAATGGCTGGACAACCGTTTCGATGAGGTCGATGGGACCACCCGCCTCGTCGATAATGCCAGCATCGCTCAATTCTCCGGCTTCCTTCGCGCGCTTCAGAGCATGGCGAAACTGGGCGGGGCGGTGATCTCATCGATCACGGACGTTGCCACGGCAGCTTCCGAGCTTCGCTATCAGGGTCAGAACCTCGGCTCCGCCTATACCGGTCTCCTCGCCAATCTGGTCGAGGGTCGTTCAAGCCGGGAGCAGAGGGCGCTTGCCGCTGAGATCGGCGAAGGGCTCGATGGCGCTCTCGGCGCTGTGGCTGGGCGCTTCACCACCCATGACGATCTGCCAGGCACGGCGTCTAAGGTCATGCGCCTTTTCTTCAAGGCGAACCTCCTGACGTGGTGGACTGACAGCATCAAGACCGGCGCCGGCCGTATGATGGCGTGGCGCGCGGGTCAGCAGGCGAATTTTCCATGGGCCAAGACTGATGCTCGTTTCCGTGAAGTCCTTTCGCTCTACGGCATCGACGAACCCAAATGGGAAGTGATGCGCAAGGCGGCTGAAACGCTTCCTGAGAATGGCAAACCCTATCTCACGCCAGCGGCGATCCGCGCGCTACCGGACGATGCTTTCAAATCGCTCGGCGGACGCGCAGCCTCCCAGCGGGACGAACTGGCGACGGCGCTCCAAGCCTTCTATTCGGATCGTGTCGATGTGGCCGTGGTTACGCCCGGCGCCCGCGAGCGATCGATGATGAACCAAGGCACGGGCCGCGGGACATGGATGGGCGAAAGCATCCGCTTCCTCATGCAGTTCAAGGCGTTCCCGCTGGCATTTGCGACCAAGGTCATCGGTCGCGATCTGGGCGGCGAAGGGCTGGTGAATGGCTTACTGAAAGGCAGGGGCGATCTCCTCGGCCTCGCGCACACCGTCGCTGCGACCACGATCCTCGGCATGATCTCGATGCAGGCGAAGGAAATTCTGAAAGGCCGCGAGCCGCGCGACCCGTTCGGCGACAAATGGGCTGGCGCATGGAGCGCCGCATTTGCCCAAGGCGGCGGGCTCGGCATCTATGGCGACTTCCTGTTCGGCGAAACCAACCGGTTCGGAAACGACGTACTCGAAACCGCAGCGGGCCCAACATTGACCACCGCTTCCGATGTGGTCGCAATCTGGAATCGGATCAGGACCGGTGAGGATCCCAGCGCGGCGAGCATCCGTTTCGTGGCGGGCAACACGCCGTTCCTCAATCTGTTCTATACGCGCGCGGCCATGGATTACATGATCCTCTACCAGCTTCAGGAAGCGGCCAATCCGGGCTATCTGCGCCGCATGGAGCAAAGGCTGAAGCGCGAGAACGATCAGGAGTTCATCCTGCCCCCGTCAGAGGTCATCCAATAAGCGGTGCGTTGCGAGCGAGGGGGCTTCGGCCACTCTCCCGCCATGGCTACAAATCCGAATATCGGCAATGTTGATCGCGTTTTGGATTCGACCCCGGCAGGCACCGAGGATGAGTTCGATATCACATGGCCGGTCTATGTTTCGGATGGTGGCGACCCGAAAGACGATCTGCGCGTCTGGATTGAAGGCACTGGCTATCTCGCGACCACCGATTTCGAGTTCACCGGGACCGCGATTTCAGGTCTGAGCGGCGCCTATAACGGCGGCACGGTCACGCTCGATACGGCGGTTTCTGCCGGCACCCGCGTCATCATTCATTCCCAGCGTGATCCCCGCCGCATCGGCGCCTTCCTTGAAGGCAAGGTGCTGCCCATGACGGAGCTGGACAAGCTCCTGAATGACCTTTTTGCGCAGATGCGTGATCTCGACCTCCGCATCAAACGCGCCCCATCACTCTCGATGGAAGACTATATCGACGGCGAAGATGCCGATGCGATGCTTTCGAATGTTGCGGCCAACGCCACGCGCGCGGAAGATGCCGCTGACGCCGCTGAAGCATTCGCGAATGTCGCGGTTGCCAACATAGCGGCCGCAAAGGCTCTGAGCTTTACGGCGGGGCTAGTGGGTGTCGTTATCTATGTGGAGTGCTATGCCTCGTCCGGTGACGGCGGTGGCGGTCATTTCGAGATCACTTCATCGCTTCCCGCATCTGCCGATAACGGTCTCTACTTCAATACAGACACGTCCGGCTATTATCTCGTCCGGCGCTTCTTCGGTGCGATCAACAGCCAGTTCTATGGGATCACGACGAGCAGCAGCGACGACGCCCAGAACGCAACCCGGATCAATGCCGCGCTCACGGCCGCCAACGCGCTCGGTCTCGCCTACCACCACAAAGCTGGTCAGGTCGTGCCGGTCGATGCGCAGATCACCATTCCGCCTGGCATCGTGGTTCGCTGGCATAACGCCACGCTGGATTTCACGAATGCGTCCGGCTCTTTCGCCAATCACGCGAACGTCTATTCCGCAGGAACATTCACGACGCTTCCGGCGCTGAATGCGAACGTCGCTGCAGGAGCTACGACTTTCGCTTTTGCTTCGACACCTTCTGTCTCGCGCGACGATGTTATCTTTATGACCTCAACCGAGGTCTGGAATGATGTGGGCACCAAGCAGTACACCAAGGGCGAAGCGTTCATTATCTCGAACGTGTCCGGCTCGACGGTGCAACTCGCCTCACCGCTGATCGACAGCTATCTGTCCGCCGATTCCAGCCTCGCGAAGCTCACGGAAAACAATCTGGTTATGTCCGATCTCCATGTGATCGGTGACACCAGCGGCAGCAATACCCAGATTATGCTCTACGGCCTTGGGCGCCGCTCCGATGTGCGCAATATCTCCTATGATTCCGCGCGCGGCGTGCAGGGCTTCGCTGTCAGCCGGGGCTACGGCGTGAATTGCTGGAACATCAATGGGCACCGCAAATATACCTCCGGCGGAAGCTCGACCTACGGCGTTGTCCTCATCAACTGCCATGGCGTGAATGTCTGGGGTGGCGAGAACTGGTCGCTCTGGCACGCAATGGCGATTGGCGGCGATAGCGAAGACTGGAACATCATCAATCGTTTCTGCGTCGGACGCGGAATGACCCTCCGCCATGATCCGCATGGTGTTTCTGCGGTTGTCGCGGCCGACACGCATGGCAACTGCCAGTTCTGCGGATACGAAGGCGGATATATCGACTCGGTGTCGCTCGGTGGCGATCAATGCTTCGTCACAGGCAAGACGCTGATCCGTGGCGGGTCTGCCTATGGGCTGTCGTCGATCGCCGTTCTGATGAGCGAGCCTAAGTCCTTCAACCACTATGTCAGCGAAGACGTGACGGTGGACGCCCACGGCATCAATTCCGCCGACTATGGCCTTTGCTTCGACGCTGACACCCCGAACGGTGGCGGCCTTGCCTCCAATCTCGGCGGCACGATGCGCTTCTATGCGAAGTGCGTTTACAAGCATGTCGGCGCCAGCGGCGGGACACCGACGCAATACATCGTCTCCATGAAGATGGGCGATTGTGTCGCCAACAATGCCGGGCTCGATCTTTCAAAGGCGGTCTTTGAATGCGCCGGCACGGACGCCAGTATCGGCGGCGGTATCCAGGTCATCGGAACGAGCGGCTACAATATCCGCCATGTGACCTTGCCCAAGACCCGCAGCACCTATTTCTCCGATATTCGCCGCGTCACCATCCTTGATGCCTCGCACACGCGCGCCGACTGCGATGGCCTCGATACACAGGTCACAAAGACGCAAGCGAACCACACATTCCTTCTTTGCACATCGGTCAACTTTTCCGGTGCGGAGGGCTATGGCGGCGGCAAGGATTTCATCTTCTGCCCGACCGATGCCACCGCGACCGTGATCTCCGCGCAGGGCATAAACATCGTTGGCACATATGGCGGTGTGGTCCTGAAGATCGACAATGCCGGAAACATGAACTCCGGCAACGGGAATTGGAGTGGCCTCGGTGCCACGCTCGCGACGCTCGACACTGTGCGGCATATCCCGGGGCCGAATGACGGCTCGATCACGCACGGTTCGGTCAGCAACTATTACACGGCGACCTTCGCATAATGTCCAAGAAACTCTCCGACCCCGGCATTCCTTCGGTCTCAAGCGGACTGCTCGTGACCGATCTGTTCTATCTCTACCGCTCCGCGTCGGCCGCGGGGTCACGGGATGCGAAGGTGCCTGCAACGGCGCTTCAACCCGCGAGCGATATTCTCTCCGCATTCTCGGGACTTACTTTCGCGGCCAACAAGTTTCCCTATGCCACGAGCAGCAGCGCTCTCGCCTTGGCCGATATCTCCGCTTTCGGGCGCTCGCTGATTGACGATGCCAATGCGTCCACGGCGCGAAGCACGCTCGGCCTCGGCACGATTGCCACGCAAAGCGCCGCGAGCGTCAGCATTACCGGCGGAGATATCGTCTCATCTTCCATCGTCGGCACGTCCACAAACGATAGCGCCGGAGCAGGTCGGGTAGGCGAATATAAGGAAACCGAGGTCCTCGCAGGATCGGCGGTTTCTCTCACGTCTGGGAATGCCGCCGATGTGGCGACCCTCGACCTCACGGCCGGTGATTGGGACGTTCATGGGAATATCGTGCTTGTTCCTGCAGGAACCCCTACCGCAATGGGCGGTTGGATAAGCACAACGTCTGTGACCGCGCCGACCGCGCCGAATAAGGGTTCGCGGTTTCTGTTTCAGGGCACGATGACAAATGCTGAAAGCCAGATGTTCCCCGTTGGCGCGCGCAGGATTTCGCTCGCATCACCCGCTACCGTTTATCTCTCGACGCTTTGTGTCTTCGGCAGCACGGCCGCTGCTCACGGGCATATCTGGGCACGCAGGGCGCGGTGATGCCAATGCTCTCGCCCCACTTCTCCTCGGAAGAACTGACGCGCACACACACCGGCATCCCGAACATGCCGTCCGGCGAAGCGTTGGCGCGTCTCAGCGAGACGGCAAAGCAGCTTGAGAAGGTGAGGGCGCTACTCGGCGGCCCGCTCATGATCTCATCGGGCTATCGCTCGCCGGCCGTGAATAAGGCCGTGCGCGGTGTCTCAACGTCCGCCCATTGCCTCGGCTATGCCGCCGACTTCGATCCTCCGGCAGGAATGAGCCATTACGATGCGGCGGTGAAGATCGCGCATTCGGACATTCCGTTCGACCAGCTCATCCTCGAGTTCGGCTGGATCCATATCAGCTTCGATCCGCGTTTGCGTCACCAGATCATGACGAAGAAAAGCGCGTCTGCCCCTTACGAGATGGGATTGAACAAATGAAACTCATCGACGAATGGCGTTCGTCTTGGCGCTGGCTCTCTGTGCAGTTTGCGGGGCTGTCGGCGGTTATTCTGACGGCATGGCTTGCGCTGCCCGAGGATATCAAAGCCGCCGTCCCTGATAGCGTGAAGGCGATTGCGGCCTATGTCGGGATCGCGGCTGCGGTGCTGCTGCGGCTCGTGAAGCAGAAGGACAAGTCATGAGAGCGCTTCTGCAGTCTCTCCTCGGCGGGGTGTGGGGCTATGTGGCCGTGGCCGGATTCGCCGCGTCTATCGCTGTCGGCGCCACTCTCGTCGTGAAGAACGGGGAGATCGCCCGCATTGAGCGCGACCAGGCGAAGGTCGATCTGGCCGTGACGCAAGCCGCGCTCTCACAATTCCGCACGGTCGCGGCGACCATCAATGTCAAGGCGCTGGAATTTTCCGCGATCCGTGACACGCTCAACTCCCGGCTCGGCACAATCTCGAAGGACCTGAAACATGCGATCGCCGCAAATCCTCTGCCTGACGGTTGCCGCCCTGATGCTGAGCGGATGCGCAGCATCGAAAGCGCCATCGCCGCCGCAAACGCTGCCGCCGCTGGACGCTAGCCTAGCGGAGCCGTGCGCCCCTCTGGCGAGTCCGTCTGCGGCGTCTTTCGATGATCTGCTTGTCTGGATCGTCGATGTGGCTTTGCCGGCCTACGGCTCTTGCGCAGCCCGTCACAGGAAGACGGTCGAGGCATGGCCTAAATCGTAACGAACGCCGGGCTCGCTCTCCCGCAAAGAACAGCGAGACCGACTTCCACAACCCAACCCTCTAAGAGGTTGAGACATGGCCTTGGAACATTACCAGACATTCGGAATTAACCCATGACGGTGGATCAGGAGGCCCGCGACTTGGCTCGGCAAGCAATCGCGAGAATCGAGGGGCATGAGGACGTTTGCGGGGTTCGATGGAAGGGCGCCATGGACCAGATGGCAGAGGTGAAACGCGCGGTCTGGGCGGGATTCGGCCTGACAATAGCTTCCCTCATCGGCCTAGTAGGCTGGTTGGCGAACAAGGCGTTTTAGTCTGCCTCAGCACATTCCCATTCTACGAGCCCGGTGGCGAAAGCTGCCGGGCTTTTTGCTTTTGTGGCTGGATATACCTATCCCTTTATGTGTTTCGGGTGGGGTAGGATTGCCGCCCGTTTTGTTCTTCGGTCCCTGTTCGTCACTGCGGAATCGCCCGGAAATCCCCGATGGTCATGGGGAAATCGTCTCGGCAAACATGGGAATGAGGCTGTTTAGGAAACCGTTGCTCTATCCGGCTGAGCTACGGGGTCTTTCGTTTTAATTCAACATCTTATGGCCATCTTTTCAAGTTGACGTTCCCCAGCTTTTCCCCGCTTATTTCCCCGCTTTGTTCACGGCCTGCTGCCGGAGCTTTACCACGTTCTGCGCCGCGCGCACGCCGCCGCGTGAATACCGGCGCGCCATGGCTTCCGTTGACCAGCCGCCCGCTGCCTGAAGATCCTTCATCGTCACGCCCTGAAGGCCGTCGATCTCGGTGGCCGCGCCCGCGCGCATATCCATCGACCATATGCCATCCGGCATCCCGACCTTGCGGGCTATGGCCCGGAACATCTGCGCGTAATGGCGCTCCTTCCACGGTTTGCCCGTCCGCTCGCACACGATCATCGGGCCGACGCGCTTCTCCTCCGGTATGCGCTGGATCAGTTCGAGAAGCGCCGGGGTGTCGTGCAGATCGAACTGCCGCTCGACCCTGCCGACCTTGGTCTGATGGTACTGGATCACCCAGTCGCGCGAGACTCCGGTCCATAGCCAGCCCGGTCGCCATTGCCAGCCATGGCCGGTGGGCCGTTCCCATTCCCCGATGATATGCGTCCGCCGCTCTGTGAACTCGAATTGCGCAAGCGTGGTGATCGCCATGGAGAGCAAGCCCGCATTCACGCATTCATTCACATGGGCGAGAACCATGTCGCGCTCGGGTGCGGCTTCACGGGCCTTCGGTGCCGATATGCGGATTGCTCCGGCCATGTCGCGCAAATCCTTCGCCCCTGGCACGCCGCATTCGATGGCATAGGTAAAGAGAATGCGCAGCATGGAGAAGGCATGCCACGCGCGGACGGGCGCCGTGGGCTTTCCCTGACCATCTGGCAGGCCCCAGAGATAATGCCATTCGCGAAGTTGCGCGCCGTAAAGAGCGGGCCGAAGAATGCCGCCTTCGATCTGCGCGTCGATCGGAAACGAGCCGACCGTATCATCTATGATCTTGATGGACTGATCGTAGCCCGCGCGCGTGCGCTGCTTCAGGCTGTGATAGGGCGAGCGCTCGTCGGTCTGATAGCGCCAGATCAGCCAGTTGATCGTGTATTTGATCTTCGTCGGTTGTCCCGTGCGCCATGCTTCCAGCTCGGCCCAAAGCTGCTGACAGCGCTCCGCGATCTCCTGCTCTCCGCCTTCCAGCTTCACGCTGCGAACTGACCAGCCCGCCTTTACGAGGCGATGCGGCGGGATCCAGTAGCAGGCGTCAGCCGAGCCAGCCCTCTTTCGTCTTTTTAAACCGGGGGCGAATAACGGGTGATCGGGATGGTGCGCCCCACTGGCCTTGTGGTCGGACATAATTCGATTCCTCGTTTGCAGCATGGGATTGCGCCCGCATGCCCTTTATCCTGTCAACCTCGCGGGCGTTGAAAGCGAGGATCGAGGGCACATGACGCTTGTGGCGGGACGGACATATCGGTGGAAAACCACGGGCTTCAAGATCGGGCAGGGCGCGTTTGAAGGCGCCGAACTCGTAGCCCGCCAGTTCCGCGGACTCCTGCTCGTTCGCCCATTCGAGCGGCCGGCCACGTGCGGCCAAGCTCTCAGCGACCTTTGATCTTGGGGTCGTCATCCCACCCCCTCAGAGCGTGCAGCGCGCCTGCTCATGGCGTGGTCCGGGGGATGGGGGTTTCCAGCCAAAAGACGTTCTGACAGACGCGGCCCCTTTCATAACCGTGCGGCCCGCAGTTGCAGGCGTCGGGGTAACACGGCGCATCATCTTCTGTTCGCTCGCAACAAATCCTTTGCAGCTCATCGACAGACTTGCTCGCCAAGAAATCTTGGAGCCGCTCGCCTTTTTTCGTGAGCCACCCGAATCGTGGTGAGGTTCCGTATTCAAAAATACCAGCGCGGCATAGAATGTTGATTAGGAGCCATGCGGGAACATGACCGACAGCTTTTTCTAGCGCCCGGTAATCGTAGGTGCGCGGCACTGGACCAACTCCGATTGCGGCAAAAAGGGCCTTGAGTGCCGGAAGTATATAAACCTCTCCGGTCCCATAACCGAAGCCGAAGTTCACCGCCTCCCAATCCGCAAATTGCTGTTCTAGTGTTTTAGCCATCACCTCTCCCCCTGTGGGGAGGGGCGGTCGCAAATTGTTACTGCGGCATCAAATGTGCCGCTGTAACCGATGTGATTGGCAGTGGTCAGATTCCCATCCTCGCTGAAATAAATATCCAGCACGGAATTTCCGTACTTGCGGATGATCGTCCATGGCCCTCGCGTCCAACGAACGCCCTCGAAACCAACTTGCTCTCGAAATCCGTCAGCCATCACCCTTCCTCCTGTGCAGGTGGTGCGGGGAGGGGCATCCAGCGGGTTGGATGCGCAGGAAGATCAAACGCAAACGTGCCGCCGACCATTTTCAGGTTCGGATGGAATCGAGCCGTATGAATGTTCATCCCGAAGTGCTTCTCGGGCAGCCAGACTAAGAACTGGCCCTCCTTCGGCGCACTCTCCATCGACCGCCATCCTGATCCCTGTGCGGTGGTGACTGGCTGTTTAGGCGCGGCTGCGAGGGCCTTTCCAATTCGCTCCGAAATCCATCGAGCGCACATCTCAAAACTCTCGCCGCTCTCCCGCATGTCTTTCATGGCCTGTAGGGCGATGCTGCGATAGTCCGGCACAAGCTGGAAGCCTTCGACCTGTGAGGGGGATAATTTCCCCGGATCAAACGGAAGCGGGTCCTTCACGCCTTCTTCCATATTCAAATAGCTGAGAAGGCTCTGGCCTTCGTCTGTGTCGAAAGCCCCGATGTGATCCAGAAGTGCGCCGACAACCTGATACGCAACAGCGAGCCGATATTCGTGCGTATTCTCTTCGACCTGTGAGGCCATTGCTGCGAGGCGCTTGGAGACTTCTTCGATGAGTCGTCGCTGATTATCAGTGAGGCACAGATTTTCCTTTGCAATCTTAGCAGCCAACTCCGCGTCGGTCATCTGTTCTGGCGTGGTCATGGGCCAATCTCCCGAACGTCAACCATCACGACGCGGCAACCGGCGCGATAGGCGTTCTTCCATTTTCCTTTGAAACGATCCGCAATGGCGCGCCGAGCGGCAGCGCGCGTGACATGGATGCCGGACTTTGAGAAAAGAATGCCGCGCCCATCCTTGACCATGAAACCCACCGCTCCGGCTCGATTTCGCTTTGCCATCACCCCTCCTTCCGCCGCAGTGCTTTGGTGGCGAGAAAATCTTTCACGGCTTTCAGCGCATCCTCTCGGCCACTCAACCATCCGCAGTGATACCCATGCGTCGGGTTTCCGAGAGGATTTGTCAGACCGCGAACAACACGCTCCAACTCCTCTGCCAAACCTTCCTGCGGCTGCGCCGGGGCTGATACGCTGGCGCGGCGCATGGCTGTGTTCAATTCTTGGAACGCCGCCTCAATGCCGGGGATCGCTTCTTCAGTAAGAGACACCTTCTGCTTATCAGTCAGCGTTCCATGTTCGATATTCACCCGGAAAAAAGTGAGCGCATGACTTAAAGCACGACGTGTTGCACTATAGCCACGTGCAGGATCGCTCTCCTCCCGCGCCTTCTCCTCCGTCAGCGGTGAGGGATCAGCGCCTTGCGGGAGTGCGAGGGCGGCTTTGGCATTTTGTAGCGCATCAGATGCCTTCACGAACCAAACGGTCTGGCCTAACTGCACGCCGTCAGAAAGGTTTAGAAGCCCAGCAGCTTCGATAACCTTCACAAGCTCATCCAGCGCCGCGCGCATTGCTTCTGTGTCTGTGGTCATGGGGTTGGTCCCTCGATTTGGGGAATGAGATTCATGGTCGCCAGTTTTTCCAGAAGCGGCGTTCCGTCATGGGTCAGGGTGTAGGGCATAAAGACAGCCTCAAATTGAAGGATTCCGCATTCGACCGCTGTCACTTGGCCCTTGACCCAATCACGCAGGATCGAGTTAACGGCTATCAGTCCTTGCGCCATGGCCTTCTGCTCGTAATCAACGCGCGCCCCTCGGCTGTAGCGCGAATTGTACGGCTTAGCCTTGAGATACATTTGCGCCCAGCCCTTTGCGGAGGCGCGCAGTTGCACCTGCCGCCCACGGTGACGGAAAGCGAGTAGGATTTCCTTCTTCTCGAAGTCGTCCATGAACCCGACGCTTTCACAGCCGAACCGGCGAAGCAGCTTTGTAATCTCGTCCCGTGCCGCCGCGCCGCTCGTCGCGTTCTCATACGGCACCCCAGTCTTGCTGCTCATGTCTC
>ERZ869925.1144-NODE-1144-length-13130-cov-4.082600_pt1 | contig 13130 bp, 14 predicted proteins | sample MGYA00579311_ERZ869925 | MGnify/ENA primary metagenome ERZ869925 (study PRJEB32216, sample SAMN09231817) | wastewater metagenome | place: USA: Maryland | collected 2016-07-30 | study: EMG produced TPA metagenomics assembly of the PRJNA472060 data set (Reclaimed...
AAATATGAATGCCAAAGGGTAATATGAATCCGAAAGCTGAAGAATATAAATCATACTTATTGGAGCAATTTAACAAACGCCAGGGGAAAACTCAGGGTGTAACGTCTCCTATTCCAGAGATGAAAAATCCCCTTCCTGGAGAAACGCAACCTGATTCCTTTCAGCAGTCCTGGATGGATACGTCAAATAAAATCGAGGGAGCTAAAACAAACGTAAAAAATACAGTACGGAATATCCCTTCTATGGTGAAGGAATCTCTTCCTAAAATAGCGACTCCATCTTTTTCTCTCCCAAAAGTATCTCTTCCGAAGGTGAGTTTACCGAAGATACAAATTGGGACGACGTTAAAATCAAAACCAAAAGCTACTCCTACGCCAAAAAATGTTCCGGTACAAAAATCAACACCAATACCGACACCGACATTAAATCCAAAGGCTTCATGGAATAACTTTGTTGATTTTGTTATGCGTGAGGGTGGGAAGCGTGGGTATAGTGGAGTTGCTTTAGCAAAACAAAAGGCATTGGAGTCGGGTTTTGGCGAATCTCCGTTTGCAAAAGAACGGAATAACTACGGAGGCATTGGAGCGTATGATTCCAATCCTGATAATGCATTTTCTTTTAAAAGTCCAGAAGAATATATGAATTATTATTTCGATATGATTAAGAAACGCTTCCCAAAAGCGTACGCAAATAGAAAAGATCCTGAGAAGTTCGTTCAGTCTTTAAAGGACGAAGGATACGCTTCTGATCCTGAATATGTGTGGAAGGTGTTAAATACGAGTCCGTGGAGATAATATGGCGAATGCGAGATTACAATCATTAAGCGAACAACGCTCCCAATACAGGAACCCTCTTGGCGGGAACTCCCGTCGAGTGCTCGCTCCAGCCTCGACGGGGATTTCTTCGATTGCAAAACAGAATGCAGCGAATGAATCTGACATCATGATTACGAGATATAATGCAGGTCAAATTGGGAATGCGGAGATGAAATCCTTCTTTGAAAAGCAGTTAAAAAGTCCGTACGTAACTCAGAGTGATAAAAGCGAAATACAGACAAAAATGGTTGATTTCGATCAGCTCATTGAAAAAGACCGACTTGAGTCGGTATTCAAACAGGCACCGGAAAACTCGTTGGCAAAGATGAATGCCGCAACTGCTCTAGCAGATTTTTATAATGCTCGTGCATCTTCTATGGTGGCGGGTACTCCGGCGCATTCACAGGCTCTTGAAAACGCTGGCGTATGGCAGCAAAACGTCAAAACGATTCAAGATTCCGTGAATAAACAGCAACGAACAAATTATCAAAATATAAAGTTGCAGGATATTAATCAACTTCCCACGAGTTCTTCTTCAAAGTCTTCTGCTCGTGCCCAGATGTATAAAGGACTCTACGACATGGCTGTCTCTCAGGGAGATACGGAAGATGCGCAGAAATACGCTGCGCTAGCCGAGCAGGAAAATACGTACGCACAACAGTTTCAAGAACAGGAAGCGCAGAAGTCAGAGGCTCAGACGATGAAAGAACGTAAAAAACTATTAACGGATACGATTAATTCTACGTTGGATGATTACCATGATGGAAAGTTAAATGAACCGGAAGTTTTAGGTATTTTTGCTCAAATTGATCCTGAAATATCTTCTTTTGGAGACACATCTTTAATGCTTTCGTTTAATAGAAATATTGATACGATACAGAAGAATCTTGAAAAAGGTGGTCTAAATCGGGCAAAAACATCATCTGGATTAACAGCGGTTGTTGGAAAAGGTAAAGGTGGTCAGGATATAACTGGGTATGATAAAGCGTCGTACGATAATGTTGCTCAAATGAGGGAGATTCAAAAACAGTATCGTGCGGGGGAAATAGATGCGCTCGGTTTTCAGGAGTCTATGGCATACCTGATTAAGGATAAAAATGAATTAATTGAAAAAACGATGACTGAATATGAGACTATAGCTTCAGAGAATCCGAATGCAAAAGCAGTATTCAATGGACAGAAGACGAGAGTTGCTTCTATCCTCGATTCGTTGAATAAGGAGTATGAAGATATCGCTTCTCAGGTAAGTGCGATACGGAATGGGACATTTGGTTTAGTTGAAACTCCTGCATCTGCTTTAGGTGAGGGAGGAAAATCAGTTGCAGATATAAAAATAATTAATACGGAAAATCTTGATCCTAAGTTATATGCGCAGGATGATTCCGGTTTATACCATCCGATTCAAAAGAGAACGAAATTTCTGACCGAATTAGGTCTTTCTGAAGCGGAAATGCAAGCTGCTATTTCTTCTGGTGGATTTGTTGATCCAGCTACAAAACAATGGACACAGGTTGCAATTGATAAAGCAGGAAATCCTATTTATTACGATTTGAAAGATCAGTACGTGAAAATCAGTAATCCTGAGGGAAAAGTGTATGAACAGCCGATTGGGAAGAATATCCCTTCGTATCAGAAGATTGAAGCGGATATGAAAAAACAGAGTGAGGTAGCAAAGGAAGCGGAAAAAGTTAAACAGATTGAACTTCAAAAACAGACGAAGAATGCGGTACAGTCTCCTCTTCCTGAGAATCTAAAAATAGATCCGATAGGAGCAACTTTGAAGAAAAATGATACGTTGCTTCCTGGTTTAACGAAGGTTCAGCCTCAGGTTATTCCACAAACACCGTTGGCGCAGGTTGGAAAAACAGTTGATGCGGTGAAGAAAGCTGTGGAACCAGTGGTTGAAACTGTGAAGCAGGTTATAAATCCTGTGAAAACAACTGCGCCTGTACAGACTCCTGCTTCTTCCATGCCTGGTTTAGTCTCAAATCAGCAAGTGCCGAAGTTTACGGCTGCTCCTTCTACTCCTCAAACGACAGTGAATGTCGCTCAGGCAGTAAAATCAGGTGGATTGGTTACGACTCCAACTCCTGCTCCTGTTGTGAAACCAGCAACGGTGAGTGCTGGTATGGCAAATACGATTACTGTGAATAACAAGAAAAAAGTGAAGCAATACGACGTAAAAACAGGGAAGTTTATTTATGTGTAATTATGGATACAAAAGCGTTTCAGGAAATGCAGGATAGGATACGGAAAGAAAGTGCTGCTCGTGCAACTGGGCAACCTCTTCCTGTACAAAAAACACCAGATACGATTCAACCAGCTCAGAAAGTATCTACTGTTGAATCGGTAAAGCGAGTTGCTACGGCAGGTTTAGGTGCTGTTGGTAATGTACTCTCAGCTCCTCAGAAGTTTGTTCAAAGTACAATTACAGGGGGAAAAGGATATGAGGATTTTTATACGAATAATCCGATTGGGAAAAAGATTGTCTCTACTGCTCAGAATCCAATTGTAAACAACGCAGTTCCGATTGCAAAAACATTCTCCTCTCCAAAGGCTGCTGCATTTACCTCAGAATTAGCCCTCGATCCGTTGAATTTAGTTGGAGCAGGTCTTCTTTCTGAGGCTGGAAAAGTAGCAAAAATACCACAATTAGCCTCAAAAATATCGACTGTTGCCAGTAAAATACCGGCAGTTCAAAAGGTGAAAGATATTGCTGGAGCCTTCAAATACGGGTATGGACTACAGCCAAAGTTTCTGAAACAGTTGGAAACGGTGAAAAAAGGCGTGTCAACGGCTGGTGAATATGCAGCAAATGTCGCAAAACCGTTAAAATATGGTCCTGATGGGAAAGAACTCCCGAAACAAGTACAGACTGTTCTTGGTGACATTATGAGGATGAGGTCTGAAGGATCTAATCGTGCATTAACTCAGGCAGACCTCGCTCTTCTTAAAAAATACGAACCAGTTGTTCAGAAGGTCTTTAATGATTTTGACAAACTGGCGAAACAACAAATCAAGGCTGGAGTAAAGCCGGAAATATTCTCAGAATTATCCGGTAAATACGGAGGAAAACGTATATTCTCAACGAAAATAACATCCCCTTCAGAAGTTCCAGGTGGATTGAAGTTGGATGTAGGAACGTATCAAAAAAGACAGAAACTTTCTGACGATACACGGAAGGCTCTAGGTGAGATACGGGAGCCAGCGTATGGTGCTGCTACAGCAGCGTATGCTGAAAAGAGGAATGTAGAGATAATGCAGTTCTTCAAAAAGATTGCGAAAAATAACGCTGTATCAGATCAGAAGTATAAAACTCTCAGTTCTGCTGAAAGAGCAGGATATACGTTTATACCAAAAGAAACGAAATATGGTGTATTAGCTGGTTCATACGTACCAAAACAGGTGGCTACGTATATACGGCCTTTGGTAGAAAAAGGGGCAACTGGTCTAGGAAAGGTTTTTGAGACTGCGACAAAGATCTGGAAACCTGTGAAAACGGTTCTTTCTCCTGGACAACTCGGAAGGAATACGATTACTTCTCAGATTCAGGCGTATTTGGAGAATCCGATGTCATTATTATACCTACCAAAGGCTATAAAAGAAGGAATAACGAAAGGGAAGTATTACAAAGCTCTGAAAGATACAGGTGAAATAGCTCAATCCAGTACTGCGCATGAGTTAGGGAAGTTTATACCAGAGGAGATCAGTAAACTCTCAAATTCTCCTAAAGCAGTCCTTTCCAAAGCGTGGGAATTGATTAAAAAACCTGGGTCTGCAATACAAAATGCAAATGAAACAACAGCAAAACTACAGTCATTTATGGCTCGTTTAGCAGATGAGGCTGGTAAGGCACGTATTACGCTTGATGAGGCATTAAAACGGAAGGATATAGTAGAGTTGGCTCGTCAGTCTGCTGAATCCTCTGGGTTTAATTACCAAAAAGTCTCTCCATTGGTTTCAAAGCTCCGAAAAGGTCCTATTCCTTTTATCACATATCCTTTAAAGGCTGCTGAGTTGACGGCAAAAACGGCAGTAAGACATCCTGAAAGGCTTGCTGCGCTTCAAAAAGGTGAACAGGCTGTACAGGATCTTACTGATAAAACAAAACCGGACGAACAGTATATGCCGAGTTATCTCAATCAGTCTGTTCGTGTTGGAAACCCTGATAAAAAGGGTGCAACACCCTATTTAAACACGAAGTATCTCTATCCGTGGGGGAATATGACTGATGTTGTTTCAGGTGAGGGTGATTTTAATCCATTTACGAACGTAGGTATCAGTCCAAATCCATTTTTAACAGAAGCATATTCACAGGCATTTAAGAAAGACATATTCGGAAAGGATATAACTGATCCCGTAAGACATGCTGCGGAAACATTTGGTCCTTCAACGGTTCGTTCTGCCTACAGGATGAATGATGCGCTAACGAAAAATCCGAGTTCTTCTACGGCAAATACACCGAAGGAGATTCTTCTCAAAGAAGTAGGTGTTCCTCTTTATAAGTATAATCCTACGGAAGGTGCTTCATGGAAAAGTTGGGATAAGAAGACGAAAATAGACGAATTGAAAAAAGCACAACGGAAGTATTTGCGTGACTACAGTGGGAAGAAATCTACGGAAGAAATAAATAAAAAAATGAAATGGTACGGAGAACAGATCGTAAAAGTGAATCAAGAATAACGTCTATCTAATACTCAAACTATACTTCTTTTGATATTAACTGAATCATTCGTGGCGTAGCACGTTAAACACGAATAGAAAGAGAGCCGTCTATGGATGACGTAAACCCAAATGCGGAAGCTATTACAGCACCAGTAGAGCAAGAAACTACTGCACCTGAAACGCAACAGGAAGAAAAAACTGAAGTTGTTGTACCTGAAAAACCTGCGGTACCGGCTGAAAGGACTATTCCTTACAGTCGGTTTCAGGAAGTAAATAAGGGGTATAACGATTTAAAGCGAAGGCTGGCTGAAATTGAGAGCCGTACGAAACTTGGACAGGTTTCTGAAGAAGATCAGGCTGCGATTATGTCGCATCCGTTTGTTCAGGAATTACTGGTCAAACAGGCGAAATACGAACTCAATGAGTTTACGAAGGGAATGTTGGATGAACATCCGGAAATCCCTGAGGCAGTCAAAAAGGCAATGCTCGCAAATGTTCGTGGATTCGTAAAAGAAACCACAACAGATGTCGAAAGTGCAAAAGTAGATATACAGGAGTATATTGATTCTTACGCAGATAGCCTTGGAGAGGAAAAACCACAGCCAAAAACGATTCAAGTTGCGTCTACTCAGACGAAAGAATCGGCATCAACCGCTCGTCCAATGGATATTCAGAGGATTTTGGATAAACCAATAGACGAATGGACTGATGATGAAGCGCAAACAGTAGACAAGTATAAAAAATCAATGCCTACTCGGTAGGCTTTAAGGAGATACTATGGCAGCAATGACATTAAGCTCTTTGACTGATCTTCAAAAGACAGATTATGTGCGTGAAGGACTTCCGAATGCGAAGCCAAAATTACTTTACTCACAGTATGCTGTCAAAGATCGTGTAGCAAAGAGGGAAGGTAAAACACGACAATGGTTCCGTATGACGAAACCTGGATTGACATCTCAATCTGGTGATTTCTCTGGAACAACGTATCAATACGTGAAAAATACGACTGGTGCAAGTCCGACATGGACGCCAGCAACAGCAGCGGATACGACCGTTACTGCGCAAGTAGATTTCATATTTGGTCAGGGTCACGAATGGAACGATGGACTTGAATACACGTCTTTCGCAGATATTCCGGCTGAGCTTCGTAAATTGAACTTCATGCATGCAGGTGAAGCGATCGATACGGAGGTTCGTTCAGTCGTTGTGGCTGGGACCAACGTGGTCTATGCAAACGGTAGGTCGACACGACCGAATCTTCTTTCAACCGATCAGGTTGATATGAATGATTTCTTTGATGCATCGACGAATTTAAGAAATTCGGATGCACCGGAGATTAGTGGTATGTATCGATCAGTATGTTCGGCAAACGTAATTGCACAACTCATGAAAGACACCACATTTCAGAGTGCAATTCAATTCCAGAAACAGTATTTGTTTACCGGAACGATTGCAGAGCTTTACGGAATCGGTTTTGGATGGACATCAAGGGCAGCGACTTCCACCAACGGAGGTTCGGCTTCGCAAATTGCGACAATCGAACAAACGATTATCACAGGCGACAACGCTTATGGTAAAACGGCATGGATGTTAGATGACTTTGATATAGTGTACACGCAACCAGGAGGCTGGGGTGACGAATGGGCAACTCGCCATGCTATGACATGGAAGTATATGTTCAAATCAGTCATTCTTAACCAGAATTGGTTAGTGAGACTCGAAAGTTCAAGAGCGTAAAAGAATCGGGAACAGTAAGAGAAAGAGGACAGCAATGTCCTCTTTTTCGTGGTTGTGATAGAGTGCTATAATCACGGTATGAGTATCCGTTGTCAGGCGTGTAAACAAACGGGAAAAGGTCGATATAGCAGCTTCTATCATGAGGGGAAAATCGTAACCGTGTGCGACGACTGTCGTTGGGGAAAAAAGCCTGGTAAATCAGATGACCAGCGTTTTAATGAATTACAAATCCCCTTCTGGAAGCTCATGGGACAGAAACCAAAACCAAAAGATATCGCATACGAGAAGTATTTAAAATCAAAGAATATGACGTATGGTGATGCTGTTCGACTTCGCAATCTTCGTGCAACAAATCCAGGAGAAATAAAAAAAGTAGAAAAATATTTACGATGAAATCATTAAAACCAGTTCGTCCTTTAGATGATCTTATGGGGAAAAAGACATTTTTCTTCCCTGATAATTTAGCCAACGAAAGGGTTCAGGATACGCACGAAAAGTGCATATTTATTCGTGTAAATGGTATCTCTCATTATGTTTTAACCGGAGTAACCGTTGAAATAACACAACAGCAGTTTTCTATATTAAAGGATGCAGGAATTATAACAGCAAATTATACGTATTCAACTCGACCTGAGTTTGATCCTGTATTGCGACCGTATGAAATTTAATGAGATAAATTGGTGGGGGTGGTCTAACCCAACTTCAGGGTATGGTATTGTAAATTTAGAGTACGCTACGGCACTTCAAAGGATAGGTGTAGATGTGTCGTATGGGTGGGAACGTCAAGAGGATATTGATCCTCATCTTTTTGAGACATTTACTCTTGAGCAGCGACAGTTATTGGCAAAACCGTTTGTTAAGAGGCATATTGGTATTATAAAAACTACTCCCGAAATGTTTTCTCATAATCAGAGTGAATTTCGTATTGGGTATACAATGGTGGAAAATACGAGGATAGGAAAAAAGTGGACAGAATGGTGTAATAATATGGATATGATATTTGTTCCTTCAGAATTTTTAATAAACGTATTTAAAGAAAGCGGTGTCCGTAGACCGATTATTTCGGTAAAACAGGGAGTTGATTCACGAAAGTTTCCGTATATAGAGAGAGTACGAAGACCAGGCTCAAAGTATGTTTTTGGAACAATAGGGTATCAGGATGAACGGAAGAACTGGGAAGATCTCGTTACCGCTTTTTGTAGTGAGTTTGACCGTAATGAACCTGTAGAGTTATGGATTAAAAACTCAAATCCGTATTGGGCACATAAATGTTTCTCTGATGACCGGATACGGATTATAAATAGAATGTATTCTTTTCCAGAAATACAGAAACTCTATTCATTTTTTGACTGTTTTGTGTTTCCCTCTCACGCTGAGGGTTCTGGTCTTCCTCCGAGAGAAGCTATGGCTACGGGCATTCCCTGTATTGTTACAAATTGGTCAGGTTTAACTGAGGTTGCTGACCCTGCATTTTCGTTTCCTCTCCAGCCGACTACTATAGATATGCCTGACGTCCGTGGAGAAGAGCAGCCTGGATATATGGCTCGTATTGATGTTTCAGAACTGATGTATTGGATGCGGTATGCGTATGAACACCCTCAAGAGTTGAAGGTGAAAGGAAAATTGGCATCAGAATTTATTCATAAAAACTATAATTGGGATGAGTGCGCAAAAGATCTTAGAGCAAAAATGGAAGCAATATAGTATGACACCAAAATTTGGACATATTGTCACAAAAGAAACACGTGAAAAAATTAGTAAAAAAAACCATATTAATATGATTAGGTATCATAAACTTCATCCAGAAGCTAGATTAAAAACTGTTTTGGCTTGTAAAGGAAAAATTCCGTGGAATAAAGGTTTACCTTCTCCTAAAAAAGGAACTCATTATACTGAAATAGAAAAAATTAATCATTTAAAAAGCATTCTGAGAGGAAGTAAAAGTCCATTATGGAGAGGTGGAATATCAACTGAAAATGAAAAATTGCGAAAAAGTTTTGAATATAAGTTGTGGAGGAAATCGGTATTTGAACGTGATAATTATACGTGTATTTGGTGTGGTCAAATAGGTGGAAAATTACATGCAGATCATATTAAACCATTTTCGTTGTATCCAGAATTAAGGTTCGCAATTGATAACGGAAGAACATTATGTATAGAGTGTCATAAAACAACAGATACTTATGGTGTAAAAACTTTTAAAAAGTTAAAGAAAGTAGAGGTATTATGAACGTGAATGAATGGATTTCTCAATACAGAGAATTAGATGGTCGATATGAGACGATGAGTCGAGCGTTGGAGCTTCTCTCTCGTAAAAGTAGCCACAGGATTGTTGAAACAGGAACAATGAGGATGAAAAACGATTGGGGAGCAGGAATGTCAACATATATATTCGGATCGTTCTGTGAGACGTTTAACGGTCATATATATACTGTTGATATCAGTCAGAATAATATGGACGTGTGTAAGGAAGAGACAGAACGATTTAGCGAGTATATTGATTACATCGTCGCTGATTCACTGGCGTTTCTCAATATGTTTAATAAAAAAATAGACTTATTGTATTTAGATTCTGTTGATTGTCCGATAGAGATTAAAGATGAAAAAGATGAAGCTGATCTCCGTTTTGCACAAAATCATCAGTTACAGGAAATAACGCTCGGACTACCTAAAATGACGGATGATGGTATTGTCCTTTTAGACGACGTAGGTTTTTCTCATGGAGGAAAAGGTAAACTTTCAAGAGAATATTTAACAGATATGGGGTGGAAAGAATTGATATGTCAACAACAATCTTTATGGATTAAATAATATGCCAAAAGGAATACCAATAAATGGAGTAAATAGGGGATGGTATAAAAAAGGTCAAAGATCTTCTCCTGAAACTGAATTTAAGAAAGGTTGTACAGAAGAAAAATGTATACAATGGAAAGGGGATAAGGTTGGGTACTTTGCGTTACATCAATGGGTAAATAAAAAATTAGGAAAGCCTGGTAAGTGTGAAAAATGTGGAAAAGATGGATTAAAAAGAAAACAGATTCATTGGGCAAATATAAGTGGTAATTATAAAAGGGATATAAATGATTGGATAAGATTATGTTCTCGATGTCATTATTTTTTTGATAAAAGAAATAAACTCGAAATAGAAGATGTTTTTGTAATAAAATTATTGCGAAAAATGGGTGTTTCACAAAGGGAAGTATCAAATATTTACTCTGTTTCAAGAACTTTAATTTCAGCTATAGATACTGGAAGGACTTGGAATAATGTAGTATGAAAATGTTGTATTTAGACTGCCATAGTGTGTTAGCCTACGATGAAATAAAACTCTTTACTGAGATGGGTCATGAAGTGTTTAGTCTCGGAGGGAGTTATTTTAATACGAACGCTCCTGCTGATCCGAAAAGGCCTGAGATAACTGGTCCAGTACAACAACATTTAATGGATATTGTCTGTCAGTGTTCAAAGGATAATATACATCCTGAACTTATAGAGTGGGCAGACGTTATCTATGTTATGCATCGGGATGACTGGATCATTAATAACTGGGCGAAAATGAAACAGAAGAAGGTTATCTGGAGAACGATAGGGCAATCAGTTCCTCTTATGGAGCATCGATTGGCTCTCTGTCGTTCTGAGGGTATGAAAATTGTTCGATACTCTCCGAAAGAAGAATCAATAATGGGGTATATCGGACATGATGCAGTTATACGGTTTTATAAGGATGAATCTGAGTTTTGTGGCTGGGTAGGAAACGAACCTTCGGTGTGCACTATTGCCCAGGCTATGAAAAAGAGAGGCAAATATTGTGGGTTTGATATATTTAATACGATTACAGAAGGATTTCCTAGAGTAGTGTATGGTCCTGGAAATGAGGATACAGGGTGTGACGGAGGACAGTTGTCCTACGAAGATTTAAAAACCGCCTACAGGAAGCACAGAGTCTACTTTTACACGGGGACATACCCAGCCTCCTATACGCTTAATTTTATAGAAGCACTCATGACAGGGATACCAATTGTTGCAATCGGAGATAGTTATGCAAATCTGGCGGAATACATCATGAATGCGTATGAGATACCGAGTATTATTCAAAATGGAGTCAATGGATATTACTCCGATGATCCCGACCAGTTGAAAGGATGGATTAAAATGTTGTTAGAAGATCCGGTAAAGGCAAAGGAGATTGGAGAGAATGGGAGAAAAACAGCTATAGAATTATTTGGGAAACAGAATATTAAGAAATTATGGGAGGTTTTCTATGCAACTATCTGACAGGATGATGGAATTAGACCAGTCATTAACAATTCACAACGAGGGGGAGTGGAGTAAAACAGTGTCAACGTACTCAGCGTTCAACTCCGGCGGTGTCGAAACAGAAGTCGGTGAATTTCTTTACGGGCTCCTACGGATGATAAAACCGGACTATGTGCTTGAGACAGGCACCCATAAAGGAATTGGAGCTTCTTTTATAGGCATGGCGTTAAAAGATAATTTTAAAGGGATATTGGAAACAGTAGAGTATATTCCAGAGATACATAAAGAGGCAGTAGAGAGAATACATACGATGGGACTAGATGCATACGTTAAATGTTATTTAATGGATGTAAAGGATCTTCCTGTTCAACACAACTATCAGGTTGTTCTACTGGATACGGAGCCACAGACACGGTTTGCGGAGTTTCTGAAGTTCTATCCGTATGTTGATGAAGGTGGGTATATTTTTATCCATGATTTAGGGAGAGAGCTTCAGCAAAAGGAGATTCCAGGTTTGGGGTGGGGGTGGCCATTTGGAAAGTTACCTGATGAGATTCGGGATTTAATGAGAACTGGTAAGATACATCCATTCTATTTTAATACGCCCAGAGGGATTTCAGGATTCTACAAAAGTCATCCTTTAGATTATAAATATGAACTATAAAATACTCATAGCCGTAACAGCAGAAACAGAAAAGTTTAAAAACTGTGTTTCTAAGTGCCCTGATAAATCGAAGCTGGTCATCGTCAATAACTGGCATAATAATGATGTTGGAAAGCTCTGTAATGAGTATTTTCACCAGGGAGCTGAGGTTCAGTGGTATCCGAACAACCTGGGTTGTGGAGCTGCTATGAATATTGGACTTCGGAAGATCGACTCAGAAGGACTCGATTATGTAATTATTTTGAGTCCATCTGCTCTCTTTGATAATTCCGTAGAAGACTTTGTGAAGATTATCGAGGAACGGGAAAAAACAGAAAAGAACTACTATTATTTGACGGTTGCTAACTTAAAAACTGATCTTCATGCCTTTGCTGTGACGAAGCGGTGTGTTGATGAGGTTGGATTATATGATGAGAACTTCTATCCGGTGTACTATGATGACACTGACTATGGATATCGTATGAGCCTGATAGGAGCACAGAAAACGCTCTGTTACCCTCCAAGGATAAGTCAGGATTTAGGCGGGGGAGTGAAATCAGATAACGGAATCTTTAACCTCTATTGGCAGAATGTGAATCATATCCATGACTATTATGTACGGAAGTGGGGAGGAGAACATACTTTGGAACAGTTTAAAACTCCGTTTAATGATCCGAATAAAAGTATAAAAGATTGGACTTTGGAGGTGGATAAAATTATCCGAATACCATGATTGCTGTAGTTGTTCCTACTATTAGGCCCGAAAGCATGTCCAGATTTAAAAAGGCATGGAGTGAGTTGTTTACATTTCATGATGTTCAGTTGGTAACGGTGTGGGATGGAAAAAAGCCAACAGTTGAGCACAAAGAAAATACATATACAGTAAAACAAATTATGGGTGATGATGAAGATCTCATTTATAATTTTAATGATGGAATACGAAATTTAGGATTCGCTTACGTAGCACAATTCGTCCCCGAAGCTGAATATATAATAACGCTTGATGATGATGT
>ERZ869925.1145-NODE-1145-length-13092-cov-11.812840_pt1 | contig 13092 bp, 14 predicted proteins | sample MGYA00579311_ERZ869925 | MGnify/ENA primary metagenome ERZ869925 (study PRJEB32216, sample SAMN09231817) | wastewater metagenome | place: USA: Maryland | collected 2016-07-30 | study: EMG produced TPA metagenomics assembly of the PRJNA472060 data set (Reclaimed...
TGATTCATCAAGTATAATATCCATTTTACCATAAATAGGACATTCACATTTGTCGTATAAATCAGTGAGTTTAATTTGTTGTTCTTTTTTACCATCAAAATATTTAAATTTAAATCTACCCATATCATTAAACTTAACAATATTACATAATAGTGTTTCATCTTCTTTTTTAATAAAAGAACCACTTCCAGCTGTAATTTTGATTAATACTTTGTTAATATTTTGTTTAAATGTTTCAATTAAGTCAAATAATGAGGGATATGTTTTATTTATGTAGTTACGTTCAAAATCAGCCCAATAAAAATCTTCAGTGGAACTAATATCAGGAAATACTTCTTGTTGTTGATAATACGTTAAATCAATAATATCATCCATATCTTTACAGGTAAGTTTAATAGGTATATTTAAAGTATCTTTGAGATGTATTTCTAAATCTCTTAGTAAAGAATCTATATCACTACAATTTTTTTTATAAATCATAAATCCATCAAAAACTAAACAACCAACTTCTATACCAATTTCTTGACAATATTTAACCATACATTGTAAGATGACATTTTCATATTTACATAATACTTTATTGATACACGAACCGTATTTATTCCAATCTTTTTCTTTTGGTATAGATTTTAAGATATCAGGATAAAGTTCAGCTATTTTTTCATGAATAATTTGTATATCATTATAATAGTCGATTAACCATTCTGGTAAAAATGGTTGTGTTTTTTTATTAATAATATCTTTAGCCATTCCACCATTCATAATTGCTAACATACTTTTTTTAGCAGTATCTCTATCTACTTTACATACTTCTATAATTTCTTCTAAACATTGATTTCTATTATCAACATAATATTTGATACTACTACAATCTATTTTGTGTATTTTACATAACCAGAGTAAAATAGTAGGATGACAGTTTTCAATATCTATATCATAATATATTTCGTGACCAATAGTGTGTCTTACTTTTTTAGGTAATCCTTGTAGTGATAAACTTTTAGAAAATAATCTACCTTTAGGTGATGCTTTTGTGTAACCATATTCTACTAATTCATTATTTTGTTTGTTACAATAGTAATTTTTAATAACAGGTAGTATTTTTTCTATAGGAATATAATCTCCAGTTTTTTTATCTTTGAAACGTAAATTTAGTAATTGTATATTTTTTATTATGATATATAGTTTTTTAATATCAATCTCTTCTCTTAATTCAAAAGTATCGCATACTTCAAATTCATCAAGTAAGTTAGATGTCATCTTTTCTTATAATCAAGATTTTAATTTTTTAAAATTTTTTTAAAAAAGTTTTTTAAATATCAATTTTATTTTTAAACATTAAATTTTTTTTTGTAGTTTTTAATAGCATCATTTATATTAGGTTTTTCCCAAAGAATATATCTACTTAATGCTCCAGCAGATTTTGGATTATTCCAATCTTCATTTAATTTACTATGTCGAGCAATATAATTATCACGTTTTTTATCATCTTTATGATTAATATATGTTTCAGATTTTTTTGAACCAAAATCTGTTTTAGTTCCATCAGAAAAAATAGCTCTAAGTTTCTTATTCGCTATTGGACTTTCTTCTATTTTTATTAATTTGGTCATTCTTTATTACTAACTCAGATTCTATTTCTTTTGAAATTTCGCAACATCCCGATTTACAGTGTTTTGTTTGTTGTAGAGTAACACCTACAATACTAAGAGCAGCCATTATTATGGCAGTTAATGATGCTGCGTCTAACATTTTCTTATTTATTATAGATAAGAAAAAATATTGTATATAATAAATTAGATATGGATGTCCAATTAGAAAAAACCAAATATTCCAATGCTATAGGGCAATTAGATAATCAAGTAGTTATTTCAGATAGTCCTATACCACCTACCTCATTTGTATGGTTAATTTGTGGGAAACGTGGTAGTGGAAAAACTTCAGTTGTATTTTCATTGCTTGATAAGAAATGGAGAAATAAATATGATAGTATATGGCTAGTCAGTCAGACAGCAAGAAATGATAGTCATAGTAAAGAAGTATTAAGAGATTTAATAGATGAGCTAAGTTCTGAACGTAAATTTTTTGAGGATATTAATGAGCAAGTAGCAGATGAAATTATAAATCGTATTCAAGAAATGAATGATTCAGGTGAAGGTAAATTACGTCATTTATTAATATTGGATGATTGTATTAGTTCTATACCAAAAAATAAATTAAATAGTAAAATAAATAGATTCTTTATTAATAATCGCCACTATAAGTTAGATACTATAGTAGTAACACAGAAATATAATGCTTTATCAACATTATTAAGACAAAATGCTACAATAATTAGTATGTTTGCTAATAAAAATAGAAAAGATATTAATGGTATTATAGATGATTTAGATATTGAACCACAATTATTTAAGGAATTATACCATTTTGCTGTAGAAGATAGTCCAAATCATTTTCTTCATATTAATTTACTTGGTCAAGAACCAATTTTTTATAAAAGATTTGATAAAATAATTTTATCTTGAGATAAATAAAATGTTAGTTCAAATACCATTAACAAAACCAGATGAGACAGTTCGTGTCCCACAATTAAACGGCCGCTATAGAGTTAAACTTGTAGGTATTGATTGGAGCGATACTCAAGACAAGAATAAAAAATATTTATTAAAAATAGTATCACCTAATATATCAAATAGAACAGGTAATGTATTATTTTTTTCAAATAAAACAGACCATCATCATGTATATGGCGATGCAACATTTGAAATAGATTGCCCACAATCATTTACAGTATCAAGTATATCTGGATATGCTGGTGATGTTTTTGACCCCAGTCATATGGAATATTGTTGTTTATCATTAGATATTTTAGAGCAACTTAACTGAAATAAATAAAATCTTTTAATTAATAAATGAAACGAGGCAAATTTAAATACAAAATTAAAAGATATGGGCAAAACCCCCTTCGGTTTGAAGATGGAGGTGAAGTTAAACCTAATGAAGAAACTGAACAAGTAAATGAGGAAAAAGTAGTAGAACAAGAAGATGAGGTAAAAGTAGAGGAAAAATCTATGTTTGATAAGTTAGTAGATTTTTTTACTGGTGGTGATGTAGGTCAATCAGTTAAAAATAATTTAAAAAAATATGGAGATAAAAGTATAACTGCTATTACAATCGCCCGAACACCAGTTCAAAAAGCAGTTACAATTTTATTAAATGTAATAAGTAATGGTTTATTTGATAAAATAAAGAACAAAATAGGGCATGATTCATTTTTTCACTTATATCTAATTGTAGAGTTAGATGATGGTAAGAAATTAAGAGTAGAAAAGAATCAGACATTAAAAATATCAGATTATAAACCAGAAAAGAATGAAGAAACACAATCAGTAGATTTACGAGGTAAAGTATTAACACTAAATCAGATGTTTGATTCAGTGTATAATAAATATGGTAGAAATCGCGTGAATATATATAATGCGTTATCAACAAATTGTCAGCGATTTGTTAGTGATATTCTCCAGGCCTCAGGAATATTAACAATAAAGAATAAGAAATTTATTAATCAAGATGTAAAACAATTAGCAGATGAATTACCAGAAAATTTACAAAAAGGTATGAAAAAAATAACAGATGTAGCAAGTTATATAGATAAAATATTACAGTTTGTAAGTAGAGGATATTTATCATTAAAAAAAGGTGGTAAAATAAAATCACAAAAAATAAATGAATAAAAAAAAATTTATTATTTCTTGATTTAAATTAAAATGAGTTTCCAAAGACCTCAGCAATATGCAATGACAGCAGCATCAATGGATGTTCCTGATATTCTTACGTCCTCTAAATTACCACGCCCTATCCCTGTATCTTCTAAATTAGTAACTGTTACTTCATCTACTGCTTCCCAGAATGATGGTGGTCGTGTATCTTTTTCACTTCCTGGGTCAGCTAATGGCTATATTAAATCTGGCTCTGTTCTTTTCAACTTTAAATTTAAAGTAGCCGGTCCTGCTACAGCAGCAGCTGGTAAAGTCAATTTTGCTGTTTCTGGTTCAGCAGCTTCTGTTATTAATCGTGCTACACTCAATATAGCAGGTAAATCTGTAGAACGTTGCGATAACTACCATTTATGGCACAATATTCTCTTACTCCATGCTTCAAGTTCAGCTTGGTATGAGACTGATTCTCGCATGTTTGAACGTCAGTATGATACTCCTGAACTGAACTTAACTGCTGCCGCTAATTACATCACTGATAATGCTATTCTTACTGGACTTAACTACTCAGTCCCTATCCAAGTATCTCTCTTAAATAATCAATATGGGTTCCCTCTTTTCTTACTTGCTCCTGGTTCAGTAACACTTGACCTTGACCTTAACAGTATCACTGAAGCACTTTGTCAAGCTGATTCTGGTTCTACATCAGTTACTTCATTTACTCTTGAGGAATGCGCACTTTCATATGAAGTTATGGAGGTTGCTCAAGATTATGTTAATGGTGTTCGTTCAGCTATGTCTGGAGGACAAAATTACACACTTCCTTTCATTAGCACTCGTATGAATGTAACTGATAACGATACTACTAAAACACATAACTATGGTGTTAATCTATCATCACTTCGTTCAGTTCTCTGGTTCTCACGTGCTTCTAAGACACTTAAATCAGCAGTTGCTACTGGATTTGATGGTAGCTCCATTGGTGCTCTTTCTCGTGGTTCAGTATCATCTAATACAAATGCTCCTACAGCAGTTAATCTTTCATATGTTAGACTTTTCTGTGATGGTATCCTTCAAAATGCTCGTAATCTTGATAAACAACCTGAACAATATGGTCAACTCCAACTCGCATTTAGCAAACTTAATGACACTAATGTTACATCAGCACCTGTTGTTAATCCTTCAACATATCCTCAACGTTATTATGTTGGTGCTGTAAATACTACAGGTATTGACCAAGCAGGATATATTTTCTGTGGCAAACCTGTATCACAAATCCAACTTGAAGTTGCTCGTGCTTCAGCTCCTGATGCAGGTCAATTATATTCAGTTGTTGTATTTGACCAATTACTTCTTATTGATGGTTCTGGTCAAGTAGAATTAGTGCAATAAGCTCCTGATTAAATCCCTAATAATTATAACTAAAACATTTTCATAGAATTTTATAAAAAACTTTAAAATTTTTATTATATTGTATATAATAAAATATGAGCACATTAAGTGGCGTAAATACAATTACACTTAGAACATTATCTGGATTATCATATCTGGATGTTAATCAATTATATATAAATGGAACAGAAGTAAGTCAAACGGGGCCTACGGGACCTCAAGGACCTATTGGTCCAACAGGTGCTACAGGTCCTACAGGAGAAAAAGGTGAAACCGGACCTACTGGTTGGACCGGTTATACAGGGCCTACAGGTTATACAGGTTATACAGGTTATACAGGGCCTACAGGTTATACAGGGCCTACAGGACCATCGATTACGGGTGCTACCGGTCCTACAGGATTTATAGGTGCTACGGGTGCTACAGGAGCTACTGGACCTAAAGGTGCTGATGGTGATAGTAGTTGGCAAGAAATAGTAACACCTAGTGGTGTTTTTATTAGTAATATTACTACGCCTGCTACAGTAGAGGTCAATAATCGTTTATCTGTCATTGGTGATGAAACCGCAACAGGTCGTTTGACTGTGGGTACAGGTACATTAAATACATCGTATCAATTCTATGTGTCAGGGACAGGGCGCACATCAAGCACATTTACAGCTGGGAGCAAAATTGGTGTAGCTACAGATACGCCCGATGCCAATGCTTTATTGGATGTCTGGGGTTCTGAGGGCAACACATCAGCTGTGTTTGGTCGCAACATGTCCATCTATACCATCTCTGATAACCCTATTATCGGCTTCAACACATACTACAATGGTGGTTGGAAACGTGGTCGTGGCTATTCGGGAACACAAAAGTGGAGTGCTAATTTAGGTCATGACCCTGCTGGTGGAGATGTATTCATTGAAATCAGCAACGGCACAAGCCCTACAGTGGATGCTGCTATTACCATGAATCGTCGTATGACTCTTACAGCTGCGGGTCAATTGACTATTCCTGGCTCTGTTTACACACAGGGGTCTGCACTCAGCGTTGATGACAAAATGGACCGTATGGTGTATTCCAATCTTATGAATTACACACTCACATGTCGCTATCGTGTGACTTATCAGAATGGATGCATTCGTTGGTATGGTCAAGTCATTGCCATTCCTGTTAAACGCTCTGATATTGCTAGTGATGGACATTTCAGTATTGAATGCCCCACATCAGGAACCATTACGTATTATCAAGATAATAACACAACTGGAACAATCACATGTAACTCATGGGGCATTCCTGTACCGTATCCATGGTCAGCGTTGTTTTACGAAGTGAGCGATGGTCAAAGGGCTGGTTCAGACCAAAGCCGATTCCGCTTTGTAGCTTACCCCAATAGCACATGGACACCCAATCGTAACTGGATTTGTATTTTCAGTACAAATGGCGATTTTACAGCATTTGACCAAGGCAATAATGCATACCCAACAATCCGATTCAATCCCATCAACAAGACTATCGGGCATGGCTTTGACAGTGGACACATGACATGGAATAGTCTTAATGGGTCTATGTCTGATGTGCTTTATGGAACTCCTCTATGGGAATACCGCAGTGACCGTGCAACTCGTGGAAATATCACATCATCTGTTCCTGAGCGCTATTATCAAGCGGGCGCATATGATGACGGTGGTTATTGGAGTTCTGATTGGAACTCTCGTCGTATGTTTGCCATCTACGCAGCGGCTGAGGGTGGACAAACGGGTGCTAATGGTGTGCAAGGATGTGTGTTCGTAGCGGATGTATGGAATGATGTCCATAACACGTTCTGTTTGGAAGTCATTGATGGTGACCGTTGGCAACAAGCATATGCCTATATCATGCCCCGTGCATACACAAACACCAGCCAAAACAATTATTATGCTCTCGGACCCGCTGCGAATACAGCTAATTTTGGAGGTGGTGTAAACGCTCAGATGTCGTCTCGTGTAGGACCAGAGAACTCTAGCGCTGCTATCGTATCAAATCACTGTTGGCTTACATGGTGTATTCCAGCATGGGCTATCAAATATTGCATTGGTGACTTATACGATGGCAACCGACGTGGTCGTGTGAATATCTTGATTACACGAGGACCCAACAGTTCTAATCCTCTATGGTGTTCTGGTGTTGCTACTGTCCCTAATCCTTATGGGTTTTCCTATGTGGATGCGGTGACATGTCATTGGGCATCTATGTCAAGTTATGTTAGCACTATCTCAGCACCCACATGGTATGGTATGTGGAATAATGAGTCTATGTTCCAAATGGGTCCGGGTGTTACCAATTGGTTCGGCTTGAAATTGCCTTGGGGTAGTGATGCTGAGTATACGGGAGGCTATGTGGGCGTAGTATTGCATGGTGCTGAATGGCACGATAACTCGCTTATGATGGGTGTGGGAACATGGAAAAAACCAGCTTGCGCTCCACGAAGCCGTTATGGAAAAATGATGCAGTCACGCAGTCGTTTCAGAGGATGCTACGAAGCGTACTTCCCACGTGCAGATTTGCTCAGCGCTCGTCGTGTAAATCGTGGAGGAGCTAATGACGGTTCCCATTTCCTAGAGATTCAGCTCTTTGTAGATTGTGCAACTCAGACTAACTATATTCGTGGTCTGTACTTTGAAATCGCACCCGATGCATCCGCTTACAATTAAAGGGGGTAGGTCTTAGTGCTATCATATTCAAGATTCAAGTTAGGTGTTGGACTGTTTGTCTTATCCGCAATAATCGCTGGAAGGTCTCTCAACCATTGACGGTAAGCTTCCATTTTTACTTTTTTATCACTATCAGGCATATTTGGAACATAATCTGTTTTTTGTAAATAAGGCTCACGCATCATACGATAAGCCTGAATGGTAAATTCTCGTTGTTTTTCAGCTGCTTCATTATATTGCCAGCCTGATAAATCATCTTTTAGTTCAAGGAACATAGCAGGGTCGTTATCACGAACTTCAAAGCCAATATGTTCATCATCAGCTTCCCAAATATTTACATTAGGTTGTTTTGATTGTTTGTTAAAATAAATACAGCGTGGTAATTTAATAGGTGTAAGTGACATTTTTATTATAATAAATATTTTAAAAAATTAAAAATCTTTTTATTAATAAATGAATCCAACTGGACCAATAGGCCAAGAAGAATGGCTTAAATTAGAACAAAGTAAAAAAGAAGTATTTAATTATAATAATATTACTACATCTTATACAGATAAAGAGATATATGAATTAGATAGATTACTTATTATATGTTTATGTCTCCAATTATTAGATTTACCATTTAGTCCAAGATTACAAGAAAAATTAAGTGATATAGAAAATGAATGGTTTCAATATATAATAGAACGTATTTTAATTGATAGTAAATATAGTAGATTAATTAAATTAACAGAATCAGCACTACTAAAAGTAGCTGTTAGAGAGTATGATATATTTCAAATGTTAAAAACATTAGATGATAAAATGGCTTTAGAATTATTTATGTTAATGTATAAGGAAGCAATGTTTTATAAACATAAGAAAGATTAAAGAATTTTGAATTTAAATTAAATTTAATTTAAATTTTTAGTATTTAAAGAAATTAATATATCTAATTATTTCAATTATAAGGATATTAAAAGTCTTTTAGCATATATAATTGTTTCAAATAGCCATATAATAGCAGAAAAATCGATTTTTTTCTATATAATAACATATTTGAAATGTCCAGATATCGTTAAAAGACTTTTAATATCCTAGATTTTGTAATAATTAGATATTACAAAATCTTAAATTCAAATATATTTAATTCTAATTTCTTTAATTCTTAATATTTAAATTAAAAAATCTTAAATCGTGGTGTAATCAGGTGAAAAAAGTTATTCATGTCCTTATTCTTTATGTTTAACATAATTTTCTAATATCATTTCTCTACTTGTTCCTAATTTTTTAGCCATCTCTTCAAATTCCTGTATCTTTGGCACATCTTTATAAACATGTGATAAATAACTATGGCGTAACATAGAAGTAGATACATTTTTATCAAATAAGTCATTTAGTAATCTTGTTAGTTGAGGTCCAGTTATTGGTTCATTTTTTTTGTATTGAGGTAGTAACCAATCACTACCATTAATACGTTTCCAACGTGTTAGCATAGTGCGCATCTTAGTTGTTGATGGCACTTTTTGTTGCCCATATGTTTTAGCTGTTTTGTATGAATTAAATACTAAGTTAGAACGTTCAGAAAAATTATCTTTTTCTTTATCTATATTTTTTAACTTAAAATTAATATAATCTTTACTGCGCCTGGGGGGTATAGCAGTAAGCATAGTCATTAATACATATGTAAGTAATACTGTCCATTCGCGTTTAGTATGTTCTTGTTTTTCAAATAATGGTTGGGCATGTTCAGATAATGCTAAATAAGTGCTCATTACTTCATCCCAATCAACAAAATTATCCATTTGTTTTCCATTTAATTTTTGTTTAATATTTTCTGCCTCTACATCATTAATATCTGATATCATTATATTTCTAAGTTCTTTTACAAATTTGTCATCTTTTTCTTTTAAAAATACTATCAACATACTAGCATATGATTTACGTGTATTTTTATTACCAATGTTTTTAACATATTCTACTACTTTATCTATACTATCTACCACATCTTGTGGTTTAGTTACTTCTATATCTATTTTCTTAGCCATTTTACGTAATTGACCAACATACTGTTTTACAGATGATTCTGATAAATTTGGTTTGTTCTTTTTAAAGATTTCGGATAATTCCATTTATTATAATATACGAAAATATTTTTTATTTTTTAATTTTCTATATGACCAACTGGCGCACCCCAACTACAAAAATTCTGTTGTAAATTAGATGTTGTATTATTTGTAAATACTGGTTTAATAGTCATATCAGGTATATCTTTTAATCCTAAACGAGCTAATTCTGTATATCTATTATATGGGTCAATACCTGTAGATAAAAATTGATTAATAAAATCTGACCGTTTCCACTCTATTTTAATATCTTTTTCTGGATACTTTTTCTGTTGATATTTAATAAATCCAACATAACTACAATACCGATGACTGGCATAATCCCATTTTTTTAATAATTCTGGGTCAGTAATATTCTTACGTTTATAAATTTTATTTTCCATACTTTTATTTAATTCAAGAAAATAAAATTTTAAATTTTTTTTATTTTTTATTTTTTTTCATACGACCACCACGACGTTTAGGTTGTGGTGCTGGTCTTTCACGAGGAATACCTCCAGCGGCATAATTAGATATTGGGCCAGCATATAAATTAGCTACAGGTGGAATCTGAAATCCTGGATGAATACCAGAAGATGAACGTTTATATACTTTAGGCATTCCACCTTTTTCAAAAGGAATAATTTTACCTATAGAGCGACCGATATCAGCGCCCTCTTTTTCTTTACCCCAAATGGAACCGATTCCAGCACCGAATGCTGGTGCGAGTATATCACCAAAAACTCCCATGTTGTTATTATTTATTTAAAGTAAGATAAAAAATATTTTATTTGAAATTATTTAAATCCATACCCCACTCTGATAATTTTTCTACTAATATTTTTTTACCTTGACCACGTTCTGGATATTTAATACTTATTTTATCTCTTAGTTCTTTATTACTTTTAACACCAAAAAAATCTTTCATCATTTGTTCTATTTTTTTATGTCTCCCACCAATAGAAATCAAGTCATTAGCATTTTTAGCTGTTTCAATAGCTTTAAAATATTTAACTTGTAAATTTGCTGTTGATTGTATTATTTCATCTTCTTCAGCATTTTTATCTTCTTCTAAACTAACAGGGATTTCTTCAGGTGGTGCTTCTGCGCTAATTGTATCATCATTATCTACTGATTCTACTATTCCAACACCTGGTATTTCTTCATCTACAGATAATTCAGATATAGGTTCATCTAAACGAATAACAGAATCTGGGGAGTTACCTGATTCTAATAGTTTTTTAGTATCTGATTCTAATAATCTAAGACGTTGATTTACATCACTATATACTACATTACCTATTTCTTCTAACTGTTTAATATCTTGTTCTAATTTACCTTGAGATTTTTTATTAGATTCCGCTATAGATTTTAAAAGTTCTGTGTATTTTTTAGCATTTTCTTCAAACACATTCTTAGTTATTTCTTTTACTTTATCACTATCTACTTTTGTTTCTGGTGCTGTATATGGTGTTCTAACAAATGGAATATCTCCAGGTGTTGATTTAAATACTGGTTCTGCTGATGGAAGTCCTGTTGTTTGTGGTTTAGCTTGTGTAGGTTGTTGCACTTCTTTGGGCAAAGCCCCCGTTGGTTTTGCTTTACGTGGTTCGCGAGGTTTTGGCTTACCAAATCTAACTGATATACTTTGAACTGGTTTAGTTGTATCAAGTGCTACTTTTAATGGTAATCCACGAGTTATTTTACGTTTTTTTCTCTTAGGGTCTTTAGACCCGGTGCTACGCACTTTTACTTTACCACCTTTAGCATATTCATATATATCGCCTGATTCTGATTGTTCCCCATCATCTACCATACCTGGAATTATTATATCTTCTTTTGATGGTGCTTTTTCATTATGTAAATCTATTAATTTTAATACACGACCTACATTTGCTTTATTTACTACTAATTCACCTGGTTGTAATATCGCTGGTATAATATCCACACCTTTTGGTTTAACAAACTGAACATAATTACCATCTGAATCAAGTTCATTATGTTTTTTAACTATATTACCATCTTGAAATGGTTTTGCTTTTAGCACTTTCATTGGCATTTTATATATTTAAAGATTTTATTTATTTGTTACTTTCTTTTTTAATTCCTCTAATTTTTTATTCAGTTCATCCAGTTGTTTATTTTCTTCTACCTTTTCAGTTTTATCCTCTTTGGGCAAAGCCCCCGTTGGTTTGGGATTCTCATCCGTTGGGGCTATATTTTCAACCGAACTACGCGCGATAGCTGTTAATGTAACATCTGATTGTATTGGTCGTGGTTCATATTCTTCAAACAATAATAAACATGACCAATTTAATCCTTGTAAATTTAATACATTATCATCTGATGATGATAGATATAGATTTATTGTAGATAATGTTTTATTAGTAATTCTAACACCAACATTTTCACTATTTAACCAATTAATAAATGAACCAGGATTTTCTGATAGTAATATTTCACATAATATATTTGTTTGCTGTGATTTACCAAATAGTGACTCGAGATTATTCTGCTGATTTAAATTACCTGAGCGAATATACAAACTAAGGATAGGATTCACATTAAATGGTATTTGACCCACTGCTGAACCTCCTAAAGTTATAGTTAGGTCTGAATTAATACCAAGCATTTCTGCGATTGTATAATTAGCAAATATTTTTATTGTTGGAAAACCCAACGCTGATGATACATAATTAAATGTAGAAAAACCTGTAATCAAATTATAACTAATAGTAAAATTAATTGTATCATATACTGATACCGCTGCTATAATAGCTGCTGCTGCTTGTGTTGATAAATCTTGAATATTATAATTACCTACTGGTAATGTAACTGGTATTATATTCGAATTATATTCTATATAGAATATATTATTAAATATATTCACCTGCTTAAACGAAAACGGTATAGTTGCTGATAAAACTGATACACGCCAGTAATTAGTAGATTTAACCAAATTAAAATTTGGCTCTACTCGCATATTAAAATCTGATGTTGATGCTGAATCAGTTTCTCGTTGTTTGCTACTAATATAATAGTAGTATTCATTCACTTTGGACATTTATTTTAAACAAGAAATTAAGATTTTTTAATTATTTCTTAGGGCTTTAGCCCATGCGCTATGCGCCTTTAGCAAGCATGGGATCTAACGACCCCCCGATAGGATAGCAAGTGCTTTAGCACGAGCTACTGCTGGTGGTAAATACTCTTTTTTCTTCT
>ERZ869925.1146-NODE-1146-length-13085-cov-4.639908_pt1 | contig 13085 bp, 15 predicted proteins | sample MGYA00579311_ERZ869925 | MGnify/ENA primary metagenome ERZ869925 (study PRJEB32216, sample SAMN09231817) | wastewater metagenome | place: USA: Maryland | collected 2016-07-30 | study: EMG produced TPA metagenomics assembly of the PRJNA472060 data set (Reclaimed...
AGAGCGAGACCCCTTCGGCGTCGTCAATCCCGGCGTAATCAATGGCACAGCCAAAAAAGCCGGCGGCACCATAGGTTTCATAACCGCGCCGCGAGGTTTGAGCAAATTGGACACGGGTTTGAGAAATTGACGGCCTGATGGCCATGCAAAAGAGGGGGAATGCAGCGGCGGTGCAGAGGGGCTGCACGGGCTCAAAACTGCATCATGCCGGGGCAGGCACCAGGAAGTTGAAGCTAAAGGGCCAGCCCGACACGCTGCCCACCAGCCAGCCCCGAAGATCACGGAAGGTCTGGCAGTCCATGACACGGGGAATGCCCACGTTCAGCGTCACTGTGCCGGTGGACAAATCCCAGCTGGTGCCCTGGATCAGGGCTTCCACGTCGGCCAGAGCCGTCCAGCCCGCGAAGGCCAGCTTTTTGCCGGGCCGCCAGCCTGCACCATCCAGATCTGCGGTCAGCCAGCGCAGGATCACGGTGCCTTCAGCCCGCACCGTGGCCAGGGCTTCATAGTAGGTCTGCGCCACCCCGGTCTGGACAATGAGGGGATCACTCGGCGGGATGCTGTGAACCAGGACACCCGGATCTGTGGGAATCACCGTGGCCGGGTATTTGTCCACCGTGTAAGCCAGGGCAAAGCCCCGGTCTGCGTTCACCGCGCTGGGCTCGTAGGTGTAGAGCAGAATCACGCCGGTGGGCTTCAGATCCGGCCTGGGCTTCAAGTCCCAGGTGGCCAGCGGGGCTTCCCCAGGGGTCAGGGTTTCTTCGGCCTGGAGGCTGGCGGCCGCGAGGTGGAAAGCCGGAGGATCAACCGAATAATCAAACCAGCCGGAGACATCGGGGCGGGCCGCCAGCAGGTCACGGATCAGATCCGCCACGCTGCGATCTTGAAAGGTGCGGAAACGCGGCGCAGCATCGGTGCCGATGCCGTCTTCCAGATCGTCATAATCCAGGGCAAAGGGCGGCGTGGCAGAGCGATGGGAAAAGCTGCGATCGAGATACTCCGCGAGCGCCCGAATCTCCTCCTTCACCGTCCGGTAATCGGCAAAGCCGGGAGCCAGTTCAGGGTCCAGAATCAGGCCACGGGCGGACAAGTAAGCGCTAATATCCACCTCGGGCGGAGTCAGGGCCAGATTCGCCTGCCGCGCAAATTTGTAGGTGGAAGAAACGGCGGGAATCCAGGCGGTTCCATCCCAGATTTCCACCCCAGGCCCCGGCGTGAGGGTGAAGGTGCTGCCCAGGTTCGGAGGCAGGCCCGCAGACACCGTGGGAAAATAGCGAGTGTAGCAGATCCGCTGCATGTCCCACCAGGGGCCGAAGACTTCCACGGTGACCACCTGCGCTTCCTCGCTGCCTGAATAGCCTGGGGCCTGCGCCGTGCCCCGGAAAATCGTGGTGCCATTCAGGCGAAGGCGGATCGTGTCACCGTAGGCGATGCCCACGGCTTCGGTCACATCGTCCAGCTGCTTGGTCAGGCTGATGGTGTCCACGCCCAGATTCACGCGGCGCAGGGGGCCGCACTGCCAGCCCAGGGATTCAATGGCTGTCCAGGCCCCGGCATTGATCTTCAATTCCAGCGTCATGGTGCCGTGCGGTCCTTGAGGTTCGCCACCTGCTGCGCGAGGTTGTTCACGGTCTGTTTCACGCTGATCATTTCAGCGGACACGCTGGCGGCGAATTCATTCACCCCGCCGTTCAGATCTGTCAGGGCCTGCACGCGGGAGGCCCCCAGGTTTCGCAGGGCATCGGCCAGCTGGCGGCCCTGTTCAGCGGCCTGCGCCGCATCGGCCTGCATAGCCCCAGGTGCCAGCACGGGCAGCGCCTGATCTCCCATCGTCTGATTTTGCAGCTGCTGCGTGGCCAGCGCCTGCTGATTGCGGAAGGTGATTTCGGCCTGCTGTACTTCACCCGCGCCGCTCTGCACGCCTTGTGCAGCGTCCAATCTTTGTGCCTTCAAATTGGCCAGCCGCCGCTGTTCCTCGGCAAACTGGCGGGCAATAATTCCCTGATCATTTTTCAGGTCACCCGTGAAACCTTCCGTGAACTGCGGGGAGGCAAGGCCGCTGACTTGCTGATTGAAGGCGGCGTTACGCTCTTCAATGCGCCTGCGTGCCTCGTCACGTTTGCCTGCGCCGTTATAGGTGCCGTAGGAGCGCCGGATTTTCTCTTCATCGGCGGCGTTTTCCTGATCCAGCTTGGCCTGCAAAAGCGCCCGCTGCTGCATGTCGGCCACAAGTTTTTCCTGTGCCTGCGTTTGCTGATCGAGTGCCTGAAACGTCTCTAAGCGGGTCTGCTGTGCACCCTTCACCTTGTCCAGTTCAGTGATTCTCGCCTGCGTTTCCTTGTCGAATTTCTGCGCCGGGTCCAGCCCTTCCACGGCGTTCTTGTCCTTGGGCATCAAGGCCATCATTTGAATTTCAAATTCCAGCAGCGCCTTGGTGTTTTCAGCGGCCCGTTTCCGCTCTTCTCCAAGCCGCTTGAAGGCATCAGCCTGGGCATTCAGGGCAGCGGTGAACCGCTCCATTTGCTTGGCCTGGGCTTCATCCGGCGTCAGGGCGTCCAGCCCCTTCTGTGCTTCTTCATCCTTCAGCAGCACGTTCATGGCCGTCATGGCCACGGAAAGGCCCGTGATAGCGATGGAGAAAGCCCCGGCGGCGGCAGCCGATGCGCCAAAGCCCATTAGCAGGCCGGGAATGTTGTTCGCCACACCGCGCAGCCCATATTGGGCATCGTCCAGTGCCTGCGATAGAAGCAGCATCCCCTGGCTGCGATTGCCTGCCGCCTGCCCGGCTGCCTGTCCCAGGCGCTGCGTGCTTTGCGCCGCCGTCGTCCATGGATTCTGCGCGGCCTGGGCAGCCTGGGCGGCGTTGTTCGTGGCGTTCGCCACGTTTTGCAGCGCGGTGGCTGCCTGCTGCGCGCCTGCCACGTTTGCCGTGACCGGGATATGAACGCCCGCGTTCGTCATGGTGCTTGAAAGGCGGCGATGGCAGCACGGCGGGCGGCATTGATCACGCCCGTGGATTCCAGCAGGTTCAAGGTCTGCACAAGCTCTTCAGAATCGCTTTCCACCGTTTGCAGCTGCGCAAAGCGGAAGTGCAGCTTGGCAAAGTGCGGGGCCGTTGGGCTGGTGTTCGTGCTGAGACTGGCCCGGCGGAAGATTTCGTGCTTCTCCGCATCGGTGAAGAGAGCGCCGAACTGCGCCGCGCTGATGATGCGGCGGGACTGCACGGCGGCCACGGCGGCGCTGAAAGCCTCTTCAGAGGGCGGCGGGCCGTCTTGATACTGAATCACGCCTTCCTGCGTGACATGAGCTTGGCGGTCCAGCTTGCGAAGCGCGGCGTAAATCGTGGAGGCAGGCAGGTTGTTCATGGCGCGTGATTCTTCAGAGGTTGTTAAAAGCCGCTCGGCACGGTGGCGCTGGCCAAGCCGACTTCCGTCCAGGAACCAGCGGCGTTGTGATACATGCACCCCGAAACTTCCCAGGTGCCACCGCTGGCAGATCCAAGGTCACAGTCATGCGCACGGAAATACACCGCAGCAGTGCCTGAAAGGGTGTAGTTCGTCAGAGGCATGGTCAGGCATTTATTGTGCAGCAAATAGACGCTGCCCGTTCCATCCGTGCCAGTATTGCCCACGGTGCCACCGTCCACCGGACTGCCAGCGCCGCCGCCCGTGCCTTCTGAAAAGTCAATCGTGGCCGTAAAGTAGCAGTCCACAATCTCACACGTCAGATTCCCCCCTGCGCCGCCATCGCCGCCGTTGTATGGGTTGCTCATGCCGTCGTTGGTGGCATCGCCACCTTGGCCGCCATCGCCGCCCCTGATGGTCAATTCCCCAAGCACAAAAGGGCCGCGAAGTCGCACCGTCAGGCTGCCACCGCTGCCGCCCGTGCCGCCGTTCCAAGTTGGATCAGCGCCCGTGCTGCCCACGGCTCCATCCACGCCCTGCATGGTGCCTTCCAGTTTCACACCGCCGCCCGTGATCAGGTAGCCGTTCACAGAGCCGCCGCTGAACGTGATTTTGCAGCACTCCGCCCCAGGCCCCCAAAGTTCCACGTTGGAAGGCCAGCTTTGCCCGTTCAGGGTGTAGTTCCCAGGCGCGAGGATCACGCAGGCTTTGGCGCTGTTCGTGCCTGCCCAAGTTTCAGCGGCGGCCAAGGCAGTGGTCAGGCTGGCATAGGGGATTCCATTTCCCACGGCAGCGCCCGTGCCGGAGGCGGTCAGATCCACATAGGCGATGCCGCGCAGCATCGGTGCACCGCCGCCGCCCGTAGCGTTCAGCACACCAGCTGCGGTCATGGAAAGATTCGTGCCCAGCGTGATGGCCTGGGGAGCGCCCGTGCCGGTGCTTTGCCTGCCGATCAGAGTCGAGGCGGCGAGGTTCGCGAGCTTGGCCAGCGTCACGTTTCCATCCGCGATCTTGGCCGTGGTCACGTTGGCATCCGTGATCTTGGCCGTGGTCACAGCGCCATCAGCCAGCTTGCCCGTCGTCACGTTCAGATCCGTGATCTTGGCCGTGGTCACAGCGCCATCAGCCAGCTTGCCCGTGGTCACGTTCAGATCCGTGATCTTGGCCGTGGTCACGTTGGCATCCGCCAGCTTGTCTGTGGTCACAGCACCGCTTGCCAGTTTGGCCGATGACACAGCGGTGTCTTGAATCTTCGCCGTGGTCACGGCATCAGCGGCCAGCTTGTTAGCGGTCACGCCCAGATCCGCCAGCTTCAACGTGGTGATGGCCCCATCTGCGATCTTGCCAGCCACAACGGCCCCATCAGCCAGCTTGGGTTCGGTCACGGCCAGATCCGCAATCTTGGCCGATTGCACCGCCCCATCCGCCAGCTTGCCAGAGGTGACATTTAGCGCCGCGATCTTGGCCGTGGTCACAGCATCGGCGGCGATCTTGGCAGCGGTCACAGCGCTGTCATTCAGCGTGAAGGTGGCACCGCCGCCGCTGATCGTGATGCTTCCCTTGTCCCCATCCGTGATACCAAAGAGCGAGCCGGGAAAGCGTTTCGTTTCACCGTCTTGGAGGCCGATGATTTCGGCGGCGGTCAGGGTGGTTCCTGGGTTAAGTTCAGAGCCTTTAGGCATGGTGTTTCAGGGTCAGGATTCGTGATCTTCAGCCGCCAGAAAGCGGCCATCTTCTGTCAGCAGGTGCTGGCCATCTTCCGCCAGCAGCCAAGAATAAGTGCCGGTGCTTCCTTCCGTGCTTTGCCCGGCGGCGATGCGGTAGCGCACCCGCACGGAATGCGAGCCGATCAGCGGCGCTTCCAGCACCGTGATTGCCGCATCAGCGTAATTCTCTTCCGTCCATTCATTGCCTTCAATGCAGCGAACCTTCACCAGGGCCGTGGCCGGGTAAGGCTTGCTGGCATCGGCACGGCTGAAACTGCGGCTGAAGTCGAAGGCTCCCAACGCCGTGTCAAAGTGCAGCACCGTGCTGGCTTCAATCTGCACGGAATCATTCTGGCGGTCCTTCACCTTGGCCGCCGCCCAGGCAGCGCCCATGATGCCCAGCTGCTGCTGCCTGCCAAACTGCGGCACAAAGGCCAGCGCGGGCGAGTGCTTCCGTTCGGGCACATCCGGTTCACCCACAAGCCAGCGCACCACGGTGCTTTCACCGCTTCCAGTTGTGGCGCTGATCTTGATCATGACGGGTTAAAAAAGGGTGGCTGCAAGGGCGCTGCACGGGCCGTGCATCAGGCGTCTGGATCTGTGGTGCTGATGCTGAAGAGCGGCTGCTTGGTGCCTGTCGTGAAGGTGGCCTGCGCCTCCCAGGTTAGCGGGCTAATCACGCGGTCATTGCTGCTGTATCGCAGGCCGGAAGGTGCCTTGAGCACGGCATTGAAGAGGCGGCCATAAGCGCCCGTGGCGTTGATCTTGAAGTCCCGGCCCAGGGCGGCCTTGCTGCTGCCCAGCGGGCTTCCGAAGCCCAGCGCCGCCAGCACAAGCGCAGGCGTCAGGTTCATAGGCTCGGCGGTCATGGTCACCTTGTAATTGGTGATGGCCACGTTGATGAGCCCGCGCCCTTCCGCCTTGTCTTCCACCAGTTCAGCTTCCGTGGTGATGGCAGGCGGGGCCGCCATGTCCAGATCATCCCAAAGGCTGGCGCTTCCGCCGCTCCATGAATAAGTGCAGTTCGGCGTGATCACGTCCCCTTCATCCCAGGCGGCATTCCCAGGATAGGCTGTGCTGCTTTGCGCAAAGTAGGAGGCCAGTGCGCCCGGATCTGCGCTGATGCCCACGATGCCGCGAAACTCTACTTCCCCCAGGATGGGCTGCCCCGGCCCCCAGGTCATCACGGGTTCTTTGTAAAGGAATCCACACGGCACGCGGTAGCGCTCGCCGTCCGTCGTGTGAATATCGAAGGGCTTGTCTGTGGCGGAAATGATGCTGCTGCCCATCGCCAGCGCGCCGAAGGGAAAGAGCTTGGCCAGCGCATCCGCATTGAAAAGCTGCGGGGTGAATTTGATACTGACCATGCGGCCGATGGGCCGTTCATCGAACTTGCCGAAGTTCTGCGAGGTCAGTTCCACGGTTTCTTCCATCAGTTCCACCACGATGGGGGCGGAAGAGAAGAACGTGACGCCATCAAAGACGACGTGGCCGGGCTTGCGAAGGATCTGCGTGCGGTTGCTCATGACGGCGCATCCTGCCCGGATGCAGCCGCCAAACAAAAGGCGTTACAGGCTTAAATCAGCCCGTGCTCTTTAGACTTCATACCATGCGCCATCCCCGGCGCTGAGTCCCGATTTGAACGCCACGGCCCGCACCACGGCGGCATCATGGACATCCACGGGAGTGGTGTAGAGGGTGCCATTGATCCCAGCCGCCGGAAGCGTGCCGTCCGTGGTGAACCAGATCTGCGCGCCGGAGGTGGAACAGGTCATGGAAAGCGCCGTGCTTGTGCCGCCGAAGGTCACGACGTTGCAGCGTTCCCGGCCCTTGCCTGCATCCTGCACCGCCAGTTCAAATTCCCACACTTCCAGATCAGGTTCATCCTTCACCGTCAGCCGCTCAAAGGTCACAATGGTGGCCGTCTTGCCGGGCCTTGGCTGCCAGCATTGCAGCAGCAGCATGGCATCTGCCAGCCGATCCGCAGCGGCGATGCCCGTTCCCTGCGGGCCATCATTCAGGGCCTTGCTTTCAATGATCCGCACGCGGCTGGTGAGCTTGAAGGAAAGGCCGCGATTCATCACGCTTTCGGGCGCTCCTTCCGGCTGAAAGATGATGGCGCACAAGCCCAGCTTTCCCCCGGCGGGAATCTGCCCGGCCAGCGCCTTTTCCACGGCAGTTTCAAACAGGGCCTGCCCGTCTTCATCGCGTGCGCCTTCAATGACCACATGCATGTCAGAAAATTCAGCCATGAGTCGGTGGCCGATGTCGGAGGCAAAGGAGCGGATGAGGTTCATGGGCGGCGGCTGATGAGGGCTTTAGCAATGCTGTATTCCAGCACGTCCAGGTTGCTGCGGATGCCAGCGCGGAATGGCTGGCGTTCGGGAATCTTCACGGTGCGCTGATGCGGCTTCACCAGGACGCTGACAGGCGCGGCCAGCGGGCGGCCAAAGGCTGCCGTAATCGTGCGGCGGTGCGCCGGAACGGCCACCTTGCCCGCAAAGCCGAATTCATGAGCGCGCCCATAGTTCACGTTGCTGCCAATGCTGGCGGAAAGCTGCGTGCCGTTCAGCACGGGCTTGGTGCTGGTGACACTCTGCCGAAGCCTGCCAGTGACCACGCCAAGACGCTGGGCGGCCACGGCAAACGGCCCCTGCCCGGTCAGGCGTAACCGGATCACGCGGCCTTCGATCTGCTTCACGCCTTGCGTCATGCCCTTCACCAGGGCGGCGCGGAGAGCTTCCGGCTTCATGGCATCCAGGGCGGCCCGTAGATCCGGGCTCATTTGCACCTGCACATCCAGCGTTCTCATGACATGCGGCGGAAGGCATCCAGCATCGTTTTCACGCCGGGCAGCAGTTCAGCGGAAAGGATGGCGGCTTGCTCTTTGTCTTTCGAGGTCGCGGCCTGCGGGCCGGTGAGCTTCAGCGCTTCCACCACGGCCTGCACCTGGGCGATCCAGGCCAGCTTCAGCGCCGATGGCAGGCGCGTGGCACCCGTGGGCAGCGTGCCGCTGGCATCCTCGGAATCATCCCACCAGAAACCGCCGTCAAACGTGACTCGGATGGTATCATGGCGGCTGCCTGGAAGGCTGGCGAACTGGATCAGCCCGGCGGCCTTTTCTGTTCGGGCTGCATCATCGGTGATGTCTTCCCAGGTGCTTTCTCCACTGCCCTGGATTTCCACCGCTTCCAGGGTGGTGATGGGATAGCGGCTCAAACCGAAGTGCAGCTGATCCGCAGGAAACATTTCCTGCGCGCCTTCTTCCCAGGCCAGCGAACGGCCCAGGAAACCTTCGATCATGCCCGCCACGCCCAAGCCGATGTCCACCAGCTGATCATCAAAGTCTGTGCGGCTGCGGAGTGCGGAGGGGATCACGCTCTTTTTCAGAGCGGTCAGGGAGGAGAAACCGGCATTCATAAAACTTGGGTTGGCCTTGCCCAAAAAACCGCCGGGCAAGGCGTGCAGGGATGGCGGTTGATCCCTCTATCTCGTTGGTGGTGTAGAAGTCTCAATCAGGCAGCGCAGCAGCCGCGCCCTTCAGGCCCAAGGTGAGGCAGCGCACCGTGGTGCGGAGCTTGGTCAGTTCTTCTTCTGCGGCAGGCTGCTGATTCAGCAGCTGCGCGCAGCGGGCTTCCGCTTCTGCCTTGCCCTGTTCAGCGGTGGCCAGTTCCTGAAACAGGCGGTCACGCTCTCCAAGCAGGTGCGCCCCGTTCTCGCGAAGTTGGCGCAGATCATCCTCTGCGCGCTTCAGCTTTTCTTTAAGTTCAGCGGCGCGGTGAATCGCGGTCCGCGCATCATGCGCGAGCGTGACGTTTTCATCTTCCAAGGCGCTGATCTTATTCAGAAGCGACTCTTTGCTTTCGCGTTTCTGGCTCATAATCGGGGGTGCTTGGGTGGAAGGGTGGAGAGGTTCAGGCAAAGGCGCGTTTTACGCCTGCGGCGTGGCGCTGGCGGTTCAGCTTGCGGCGCTGCCGCTGGTTCAAATCGAAGTGACGGAACATGCGCCCAGCGCGGCGCACCGAGGCCAGCAGCAGGCGGGCTGCCATTTCGGTGCTGCCTTCATTGTAGAAGCACCATGGTGACTTGCATGAAGCCGCCTGCGCGGCATTCATCGGCGGGAGGTTTGCCGGAGTGCCGAGGCCAGCCAAAGCAGCCAGCGCGGCGATCATTCGGAAAGGGGTGACACGCTTCATGATGGGAGGCAGGCGGAGGTTGCAGCGCTGAAGGTTCAGCCAATGACGCGCACACTGTCACCCAGCGCAGCGGCGCGGGCGGGCGTGGTCTGGAAGGTCTGGCCACGCAGGAAGGTTCCATCTGCTTCACCGCAGGCGGCGGCCAAGACTTCCACGGTCACCAGGGTTTCTTTCGTCACCTGGGCTTCAGGCGGCGCGGTCACTTCACCTTCAGGCGGCACGATCACTTCACCTTCAGGAGGGGGCGCGGTCACTTCACCTTCAGGCGGCACGATCACTTCACCTTCAGGCGGCGGCGCGGTTTCTTCAGAGGCTTCATTTTTGGGTTTCCTGGGCATGATGCAGAGAGGGTTTGAAGTTGCAGAAAAGGGGCGCTGCACACGCGATGCACACGCGATGCAGCGCCCCAGATTTTCACGATCAGGAAGCGGCGAGCTTCAGCACCTGGAAGGCCGTTGCGGCCTTCACCTTGGTGCCTGCGCGCATCGTCATGCGGAAGGTGATTTCATCCGTGTCGAAGGCCCAATGCTCGGAACGGCTGATCTGAATGTCCCGGCGGATGCGCACGGCCATGGCCCGAGGATCACCCAGGGCAGCAATGCGGCTGCCAGCGGTGGCCGTGCTGAGCGCGGCAGCGCTGGTGATGACCGGGAAGCCAAGAATGGTGCCAATAGCGCCATAGCTGGGAGCTTCCAAGGCCGTGTGGAAGATGGGGCGGCCCGTGGTGTCCTTGATCAGCAGCATCTGCGCGAGAATGGAGGGGTTCATGAACCACGCATTGCCACCACGCTGAAGCAGCCCGGCGGGAAGGTTGGTCACGCAGGCCAGCACGTCTTCATAATCGAGCGTGGCCGGGGTGGTGTTCCCGGAAGCTGCGGTGCGATCCGTGCCGCCGCCGCCCAGGATGCCGGTGAAGCCGCCATCCGTGCTGTCTGCCCCGCCATCCGCAGAGAGCGCCGCCCAGTCCACGCGGTAAGCGCCAGCCTCGCCCATGTCGTTCAGAAGGTCCTGAATGAGGTTGGTGGCGTCATCTTCCAGCAGTTCACTGGAGACGCTGAGAAGCGTGGCGATCTTGCCCGGCGTCACGGTCAGGCTGGAACCTGCCTTGGTGCTGTCGGCGCTGATCTGCCCGGCTTCATCCACGAACACGGCAGCCGCACGGGCGGTTTTCACGCGCACGTTGGTGGCCTTGGTGCCGATCATGCGGGCGTCAAACTGGCGGAAGATGCCATAAGACGCCAGCACGTCATAGATGTCCGATTCCACGCCGGTGCTGGCAATGTAGGTGCTGCCCGGAGTGTTCGCGGTGTCGAGGTCTTTTTCGATGGCCTTCCATGCGTCCACGGCCTTGGCTGGCATGAACTGCCAGAGTTCCAGGCCCTTGATGATGCCCAGGACGAAAGCCTTGGATTTCACGCTGTCGCGGGCGAGGCGTTCAGCGGGCGTCATGCCGAAGGCGGAGCGGCGTTCCATGGCCAGCCGCGCGTTCAGCTTCTGGAGGCCCTGAACGGTTTTGGTCACGTCGGCCTGGGTGTTCTTCAGCGTGGTGAGTTCTTCCATGGCCTTTTTGGTGGAAGCGTCCAGCTGATCGTAGTTCTTCAGGAGCGTCTTGTTTTGATCAGCAATGCTGCCGATCTGAGAGAGCACTTGGTTTTGGAATTCTTTGTCCATGATGATGAGGAGTTGGGTTTGTGTGTGGTTTTGGCTTGGGGGTTTGCGTTGCCCTCACTAAATGACCTGGGCGGCCTTCACGGCGGCCTGGAGTTCACTGAGGAATTTTTCCCTGGCTTCTTCTGCCGCCCGGCCTTGTGCTGAATCCCCACCGCCGGGCTGGCCTGGAGAAGCAGCGGAGGAGCCTCCGCCGAGAGAAAGAGAGCGCGCACGGAAGATGCGCTGAAGTTCGGTCCCAATCATGCTGCGCACGACGGGCGCGGCTGCCGCATAGGCATCACCGGCATCATGGAGAAAGCGCATTTCGGCATCCGAGACGAAACCGCACGCGGCCAGTTCACCTTCACTGATCACGCCATCCTTGAAGGACTTCACCAGGGCGTTGGGATTCGCACCGATCACGCAGGCGCTGAGTTCAATCTGATCCTGTTCCCAATGGATGCAGCGCAGCTTGGCGACGACATCCGAGGCAAGGCCCATTTCCTTCACGGCCTTGGCGAAATCCTCGGAACCCTGCCAGAACATCTTCAGCGGAGTAAAGCCGACACTGACGGCCTTGAGGTAGCCCGCCACCGTCATCTTGAACCCCAGCGTGGCCAGCTTCTGTTCGGGAACGTCAATCATCCACTTCACCCGCTCCACCAGCTGCCCGTTCCTCACTTTGAAATCCACGACCTTGCCCAGCAAGTATTCCAGTTCGTGATAGTTGTGCGAATCCACGAAGGGCGCATTTTTCGCGAAGCGGTCAAACCGCCAGCCGCGAGCCCGCACAATTTCATGGTAGCAGTCCAGCGTTTCATCACTGGCGATGTAATCCACCTCCCCGGTTTTCTCGGAGATGACTTTCACTTCTGGGCAAAGGGCGCGGCGTTGGACGGCTTCTGACATGCCGCCACCTTCCCCGCTTCACCGCCGCCAAACAAAAGGCGTTACAGGCTTAAAATCAGCCCTGTGAAGCCTCGCCCTTTTCGAGTTCGGCCATGGCACGCTTGAGGTAAATGGCCTTGTCCAGCGTCTCTTCATAAGCGTGCTGAAGCCATGCCTTCAGCGGCAGCGGATTCTCTGCCACGGTCTGCCCGTATTTGATGCGCCCGGCTGCCTGTCGCGTGGCGATGTCTGCGCACACCTGGGCTTCAATGCCGGTGGGCGCTGGAACTGGTGGCAGGGCGGATGACATCGCAGCAGCAGGGTTTCCGATCAGTCCAGCACCGCCACTTCCACGCAGCGGCAGCGAATGACGTTTTCAGCGGAACCGGCGGGATCACCGGGGTGCATCATGGGTTCTTCTCCGCCATCCTTGAGAGGAACCAGGAAGGGTTCATCCAAGGCGGCCTGCGTGCCATCAATGCGGCGGTGCGTGTCGCGCACCCTGTCATCCTGGGCGCTGAGCCATTCCCGGCGTTCAATGCCGAAAGCGTCCAGGCTGTCATGCCGGGCCAGCCCATAGCTGGCAGAAACTTCTGTCAGCGCGATGGTTTCGGCGCGCTCCTTTTCAATGCCGTTGAAGGCGGCGCGCACGCGGCGGGCCAGCTCGGCGCTGGATTCCCCGGCGTTCAGGCCCTTTTCCAGTTGGGCCTTGATGCTGTCGTGAATTTCGCGACTGGCATCACGGATGAGGTTTTCACGCTGGCGCAGGTGGTTCAGCGTGCGTTCAGGCGGCAGCTGCCAAGGATCACGCCCGATTTCCTCCCCGAACTGTTCCAGGGCCAGATCCAGCGTCAGCTGATGGGCGGCCTTGAGGTCACTCCAAAGGCTGGCGGTGAAGTCGGCCAGATTGAAGATCAGATCCAGGATGCCGCGCTGGCGGATGCCAGCCAGAGCCTTTTCCGTGCCTTCGATCTTGGCGAGGGTTTCCACCCTGGCAGCAAAGAGCGCCTTTTTCAGCTTGTTGCGGAAGAGCTTCACCTGCGGTTCACGGGCCGCCATCAGCACCTTCCATTTCTGCACGCGGGCCGGGTCACCGGCCTTGCAGGAATGCCCCTCTGCATGGGCGCTGCAAGGGCTGTGCACGCTGCCTTTTTCAATGAGGCTGCGGAGGGTGGCCAGAGGATCAGCGGCGGGCGTCACGTCACGAATAGCACGAACAGGCGCGGCAGGCTCGCCGGTCA
>ERZ869925.1147-NODE-1147-length-13078-cov-7.512324_pt1 | contig 13078 bp, 26 predicted proteins | sample MGYA00579311_ERZ869925 | MGnify/ENA primary metagenome ERZ869925 (study PRJEB32216, sample SAMN09231817) | wastewater metagenome | place: USA: Maryland | collected 2016-07-30 | study: EMG produced TPA metagenomics assembly of the PRJNA472060 data set (Reclaimed...
TGCCAACCCCGACTTATGATTTGATAGCTTCTAATGTTCTAGGCTCTAGTGCTTCTAGCGTGACCTTTTCTTCTATCAGCGGCTCGTATCGCGATCTTGTGCTGGTAGTCAACGCAACCGCACCGGGCAATAATCTCAACCTAAGATTCAACTCTGATACAGGAACCAATTACAGTTATGTCTGGGCAAACGGCAATGGGTCAACAACTGTAAGCAATTCGGCAGCTTCTCAAAATCAGATGATACTTACTAGCGCAACCTATCTGACTAGCGTTAGAAATACGAACATAAGTCAAATAATGGATTACTCCGCAACTGATAAGCATAAAACAGTTTTGACTAGGGGCAATGGAGAGTATGGAACTGAAATGAGAGCTGGGCGCTGGGCTTCTACTTCTGCTATTACTTCGATTACGGCTATTTGTGACGGCGGAAGTTTTGATGCTAATTCCAGTTTTTATTTGTATGGGCTGGTGAGCTAACTATGGCTATGACTTTGGTTTCTACTGTAACAGTTGGGGCGGGCGGTGCTGCTTCAATCGAGTTCACAGGAATACCGCAGACGGGGAAAGATTTGCTGCTAATCGTTTCTGCTAGAGCGACAACAGGTGGCGTGGTAGACGCTGGCACTTTGCGCTTCAATAGTGATTCAGGTGCAACAAATTATGTTGATAGACAAATTCGGGGGCTTGGTAGTTCAGTTGATAGTTCAAGCCAAACCGCTTCTTACATTGGTCAAATTCTAAATGGCAACACTTCTACTGCAAACACTTTTAGCAGCCAGTCAATTTATGTTTCTAATTACACATCAGCAACCACCAAATCAATCTCAAGAGATTTTGTCCTTGAAAATAACGCCACTGATTCAAGGCAAATGATTCACGCTAGTAGCTGGTCTGGAACTACCGCAATAACTTCAATTCAACTAGCAGACGTTACTTACGCTCAACATTCAACCGCTTCTCTTTACATAATCAGTTAGGATAGATAACTATGACCGACACAACTCCCGTCAAAATCGTGATTGACCTTTCTAAGCCTGAGGGCGAAAGAGAGTCCATTATTCCTCTGACCGAGGCCGAGATACAGCAGCGTGAAGCCGATGCTGCTCAAGCCGCTATCGAACAGGCTGCTCGTGAGGCTGAGGCTCAGGCTAAGGCCGATGCGAAGGCTTCGGCTTTGGCAAAGCTGATCGCACTCGGTTTGACCGAGGAAGAAGCTCAGGCTTTCATCTCCTAAACTTGTACCATGGCAGATGAAACAACTGGCGTTCGTATAACCCAAAGAGACATTTATGAAAAGCTCATTGAGCTACAAGCGGTTCAAATAGAGCTGGTTTCGGACATCAAAAACCTAAAAGACCTGCCTAACAGAATGAACGCGGCAGAGCAGAAACTAGCTCGCTTTGAGTGGCTAGAGAAGTTAGCCTTTACAGCTCTAGGGGCAGGGTTGTCAGGGTTTATAGCTTCATTGTGGGCTTTGATTAGATAAAACAGTCAAGGGGAGATAATGAACAAGCGGTGCAAAAACTTTCTAAAACCTGCCTAGCAGTATCTTTATCCTTTCTTCCCCTGTTTCTAACTTCACCTGCCTATGCAACTTGGGATAGCACTAACGCGCAGGTCAGTGAAAATACAGTTCAATTTAGCTGGTGGTGGGGTTCTGCTCAAACCACAGTCACAGACGGCGTCACAGTCACAATAGACAACACCATTACCAACAAAATCGGCGGCAACGGCGAAGTTATTGACAGCTTTAGAGTGAGCTTTGGCGATCAGGTAATTCAACTCAGGGAAAAAGGAATCTTTACTTACACCTTTGAGGGTGCAGGGACGCTAAGAGTAGAGGGAATTGACCACGGCTTTTGGGGTGGCTTCTTCGGGCCTATTGCAACTATCTCTGCGCCAATAGTGCAACCCGAACCGACTCCAGAACCTACACCCGAACCAACTCCAGAACCAACGCCTGAAATTACACCAGAGCCAACGCCTGAACCTACACCTGAGCCAACCCCTAGCCCTGAGCCTTCCCCTGAGCCTTTGCCTGTCGAGCCTCAGCCAAGTCCTGAGCCTGCCCCCGAACCTGTCGTTGTTCCCGAACCCACCCCTGAACCGAGTCCTGAGCCAGAGCCTCAGCCCACACCTGAGCCAGAAGTTCCTGCCGAGCCTGAGCCTTCCGAGCCAGAAGTGGTTGAACCAGAGCCAACACCACAGCCGGAAGCACCAGAACCAACGCCAACGCCAAGTCCAATAGTCACCCCAGTTCAGCCTACCGAACCAGAGGTAGATGAAATCCTTTCTATTGACCCTGCCACTTTGACGCAGGAAGAAATAGAAGAAGCTCAGGAACTTGTCGCAGAGATTTTTGCAACAGCCGAACAAGGCTCACCTGAGTATCAAGGAGCCCTACAAGTATTAGCACTCCTAGCCGAAGCCGATGACGCTGAGTTGCCAGAAGAACTCGCTGCTATTCCTCTTATCGGAGATGTAGCAGGCGCAGTCCTAGAGGTATTCAACAATCTAGGAAACATCGGGGCCGATATGAGTCCTGAGCAACGCGAGACATCTGAAGAAGTCATTGTGGCTTCTGTGATTGTCGGACAGGTTGCCCAACTCGCATCAGCCTCACTAATTAGGAGATAACAATGAACTTTCTAAAAGCCCTACTAAAGGACATCATTGACCAGTCTTGGACCCTATTGGGAATGGCTATTGCTTGGCTAGTCCTAGAGGGTTCAGCGCGCGATTTGACTGGGATGCTTATTCTCATCACGCTAGGAGTCTGGGTGGTGACTTTCCCAATGCGTTGGGACAGGGGAGAGTAAAATAGCTTTATGACTTGGATCAAACCCTTCGCAGATAAAGCAATCACCGGACACTACGGCACACTCTCAGAGTTCCGCCGCAAGAATGGGATGCAACCACACTCAGGCACAGACTGGGCAGCTAAGGCCGGCACACCAATACCTGCCATCGCTAACGGCACGATTGTCGGCATCTTCGAGTCAAAGATTCTAGGCAATGTTTTAGTTCAGCGCGTGATGGACAAGAACAAGAAAATCTGGTTTATCGGGTATTGCCACCTGCACAAAAAGCCAACCCTAAAAGAGGGTGACAAGGTAGTCGCAGGAGACCCTATCGCCCTAGTTGGAAACACCGGGTCAGCGTCATCAGGACCACACCTACACGCCACTCTTAGCAAAACAATCAAGGGTGTCTTTGGCACTACTGATCAGAAGTCAGACCTATACAAAGCAATCGAGGAGAACAAGTGAAAGAAATAACCAAGCAAATTATCGTTAGGGCAATCGGGTTATTCCTTGCCACCTTCTTTGCAGGAACAGGTGTCGGCTCTATCGCTACTAACGGCGATTGGATGCTCGGCTCAATCATCGGTGTCGGAACTGCCTTTGCTGCCGTTCTAACAATGCTTGGTGTGTCGCTGACTTGGCAGGGAACTCTAGACGCTCAGGATGTCGCTAATGCCTTTCGCGCCGCGGTCGCTAAAGCAGCCGAAAGCAACGAAAACCTCAAAAAAGCCCTAGAGGTCGAGGAAGACGGCGATTTCAACTTTGACGATTTAGTTGACGACACGGACCCAGATTTGGCAGAAAACAATTAAGCTAAAAGCGTTCATTGTTGTCCCCCAACAAGCCCCTTCGATTTAGGTCGGAGGGGTTTCACCTTTCGTGGGGCAGGGTAGCCGCCCACAAACCGTGTTTCTGGCCTGACTCAACTGCGTATCTAAAGCACTCAGGCTTTATAGGGCATTCGTTACATAGTCTCTTAGCTACCAAAATCGCTAACTGTCGCTTGATTGGCTCTCGGATGTCTTCGGGGAAGAAAAGCTCAGGGAAGTCCTCACACGCCACACCCCCGGCTTCGTGAATAGCCCGAAGCAGGCGGTAATGTTTCTCGTCAAAATGAGCCATTCGGACAGTCTAGGAAATAAATGTCTGACCTGCCTGCAACACTAGCCGTATGAACAATTACTCACCTGAAACATTCGGCAACGGGAAACTAATCGGTGTCTTTGAACCCGGTAGTCCTGAGTGGCACGAGGCTCGTAAAGAGTCAATCGGCGGATCAGACATCCCAACCATCTGCGGACTAAATCCTTATCAGTCGGCTTATCACCTATGGGCAGTCAAGACAGGAAAGATTGACGGCTCTGTGCAAGAGAACTGGGCTATCAGATTTGGCAAAGCTTTTGAGGAGCCAATCCTGAGGCTGTGGCAAGAGGAACACCCTGACTATGAGGTCTTCACAACCGGAACTTATCAAGACACCCTGCTGCCATTCCGACACGCTAATCCTGATGCCCTAGCTCGCCACAAAGAGACAGGCGAGTGGGTTGTTATCGAGGTCAAGACAGGCAGACAGACTTGGGAGACTGCGCCTGACGGATACCGCGCACAGGTGCAACATTATTTAGACATTCTTGACCTGCAACGAGGTTTCCTAGTCGCAGTCGCAGGAATGACTTGGTATGACTTTGAGATACAGCGTGACGATTTTGAAATAGGCGCACAGCGTCAGTTCGCTCAGGAATTTATGGCCTGCGTGTTCGCAGACCAGAAGCCTGCTTGGGATGGGTCAGAGTCTACCTACGAGGCGGTGCGGTATCAGAACCCACACATTGACGATACCGAGGTAGAGATTGACTCGCTGTTTCTGTTAGCTAACGCGCAGGATGCTTACGACAAAGCAGAACAGGAATTGCGCTACTACAAATCTCAGACGCTAGACGCAATGGGTAAAGCTAAAAGTGCCTTTATGGAAATAGATGGACACAGGGTAAAAATAGCTTCAAGACAAGCCAAGAAAGACGGACTACCTTATCTAGTAGTTCACAAGAGGAAAGGAAAATAATGGCTCGCTTCAACCTAGAGGATTACGCAACAGTCGAGGAGAGGCTGAAACTTTTTTGGTCTACCTGTGACGATGCTCGTATCGTGACTGTCAATCACACAAACGACCCAAAGCTGTGGGTTATCGAAACGCGTATCTATTTGACCGCAGGCGATCAGAGCGCAGACCTACCCAAGACAACCGGGTGGGCATCAGAAGCCGCGACTGACCCCTTTGCTCTTGAACGCTGTGAGACTTCAAGCATTGGTAGGGCATTGGCCAACTACATCTTTAGCGGAAACAAGCGAGCCTCACGCGAGGAGATGACCAAAGTTGTCGCGCAGGATTGGCTAGAGAAAGCTGCTACCCTAGAAACAATCGAGCAGTTGCGCGAGCTATACACTCAGGCAAGAGCAAGCAACGCTCCTAAAGAAGTTTTGGAAAGGCTAAAAGGTTATGCTGACCGATTTGCAGAAAGCCAAGCTAAAGGAACTTCAGGAGGGGTATCTAGTGGCTCGATACAGGGGAAGAAAAATAGAGGCTGAGTTTTGGAACAAGGAACTTACAGACTTACTTATCGAGGCTCTAAATGATACAGGAAATACAGAGACAACTCGCGGAACTGATAGCGGAGAACTCTAGGGGTTCGACTGCTCTATTCGAGGCAGAGAAAGCTCTAGCCGAAGCTGAATACGACTTAGACCTAGCCGAACAAAAGGCTTACATAAAAGCATCAGGCACAGTCAGAGATCGTGAAGCGATAGCAAAACTGGAATCGGCTGAGCTAAGGTTAGCTAGGGATTTGCGTAAGGCGGAATTAGGCAGAATCCGGCAGAAGATACGCTCTATCGAGACTGCCTCAATGGTTCTGGCTACGCAAGCAAAACTTATGTCGCAGGAGACTAGGCTCTAATTAGCCCTGTAAGGCGATTAGACGGCTCTTAGGGGTCTTTGCCTATCCTTACCTGCCCCCGACTATTTTGAGGCGTTAGAGAGGCGTTTATGACCATTTCAGACAGAACACGCAGAATTGTCAACGAGCGAGATGGTGGGCGGTGTTGGCATTGCGGCACAACCGAAAATACGCAAGTGCACCATCGCCGGAATCGTGGTCTGGGTAGCTCAAAGCTTCTAGACACCTTCCAGAACCTGATTGTTGTCTGTGCTGCCTATAACTACGCGATGGAGGCCGATGCCGATGTTGCTAGGGACGCTAGGGAGTTTGGACACAAACTGCAATCTTGGCGCGACATTAGCGACCCAGTATTTGACCAGAGCGAATTGACTTGGTATAAATTGACCGAGGATGGTGGCAGGGTAAAGGTAAACGCACCTAGCTATCTAATCTAAGAAGGGGAAGAAATGGACATTGAACAACTCGCTAAAAAGATGCGAGAACACGCTCTCACTATTGAGGCGGATGAAGAAAAAACCGATTTAGCAGAACGCAAACGCCGACAGGACCAGCGTGACGCTCTTTGCAAACTGTTCTTCAATGCCGGGCGGTATGCAGGAGGCGCGAGGGACAAGCTTGCAAAGGACTGCTTCAATCGCGTAGCAAATGGGGTATAAACTAAAAAGAGGACAGGCCGCTAATCACGACCTGCCCTCATAACCGATGAGTATGGCATCGGCGGTAATAATGCTACCGCCTTTGCGGGAAGGTAGCAGTAATGCCAATCAAGCGTGGCCGTCATTCTTTTGATGGTCAATTCACACAGATACTAAATAGCTGGCTCAGGGATGACCGACTCAGCTTCAAGGCGCGAGGTCTTCTCGCCTACATTGAGAGCCACACCCCTGAATGGGAGATTAGTGTTGGCTGGTTAGCGTCAAAATCACCAGAGGGTAAAGATGCTCTGCGATCAGCAATCCACGAATTAGAAATCTATGGCTATCTAAAGCGCGAGCAAGAGAATGTCAATGGCAGGTTTGGTGAGGTTACCTTTACCACACAAGAACCGTTGGCGGAAAACCCGTCAGCGGAAAACCCGCCACTTAAGAAGACTATAAATAAGAACACTATTGAAAAGAATATAGAGAGAGATCAGTTCGATGAGTTCTGGGCTATTTACCCAAAGAAGGTAGATAAGCAATTAGCACTCAGACAGTTCAGGCGAGCCCTGAACCGAGTTGACTTTGAGTCAATTCTTGCGGGCGTAATCAAGTTCGCTAATGACCCTAACCTGCCAAAAGAAAAGCGGTTTATCAAAAACCCTGCCACTTGGCTAAATGCAGATGGATGGGCAGAAGGCCCGTTAGTAGAACGCAAGACAAGTAAAAGACAAGACACCGACTGGGATGCACTAAAGAGATGGGCTGAGGAAAATGAATAAAGTTGAAATGACAGAACTGCTAAGACAGGTCAGCGCAGTAGACAACCGCAAGGTCAATGAAGAAACAATTAGCGCGTGGCTAAGTGTTATAGGTCACATTCCTTTTGAAATTGCAAAAGAGGCTTTAGTCCTAGCAAGGCGTGATGAGCGACTAACCTACCTAGAGCCGAAGCACATCATAGGATGGGCGAAAGAAGCTGCGTTCCGGCTTGATCGTGAGTCAGGGCGCAACACGCTCGAAGAACCACAAGGGCAATTTGTTCCGCAACCTAAATGCAGGCACTACAAAGGCATTATGGAATGTGACGATTGCTGCCGAGAGCTGGCAAAACTTGCGGACAGGTCAAAAAATGAAATCCTCATCTATGCCAAACAAAATGTTTATGCTTAGACAATGGAAAGAAATTGTCCCCGCTGTGGTCTACTTTGGGATGTGAACACAACAAGAAAGCCTCCCGAAGTCTGCCCAGACTGTCGGGCAAGGAAACAAACGAAAATAGGTGACTGTTTGATTTGGCAGGGAAACTATGCCGAGGATTTAGTCACACCAATTACGGAAGACGGAGACCTAGTTATCACGGGTGAACCCACCTGCGGCCATCAGGACTGCGTTCTTCCAGAACATAGAAAGGCTACAAATGATAAAGAATGAAGCAACAATCAAAGTCACAGGTTGGCTAAACGACCCTAAGTCCTTTGACTGGGGATCAGCAGCAAAGGTCTCGGTGGATGTTCGCCGTAAGACTGAGACCGGTAGTTGGGAAACAGTTGACAAGGTTGTCTACGATGTCACCTTTGACGGCGCATTCCCAGATGCAAAGCAAGTAACAGTCGAGGGCAGGGTAAGTGGAATCAACACTTATCAAAAGCGTGACGGCTCAACCGGAGTCTCAATCAAGGTCAGAGCAGAACGCGTCCTAGCAGCAGTAGAGAAAGACGAGTCAGCCCCCTTTTAGACTTAGAGGGTGATAACTCTTGAAGTTCTAGGCAGACCCACCCCACAGGGTTCTAAAAACATCTACCGGGGAAGATTGGTCGAAGCACAAGCCGCGAACCTAAAGAAGTGGCGAGCAGCTATTGAAGCCGCTTGCCAACCTTATGCAGAACAGAACATCCATCTCGGCCCTATCAGGCTAGAGGTGGATTTCTATTTAGAGCGACCAAAGACTGTGAGGATAAGAGACCGGGCGTTGCCAATAGTGCCGCCCGATCTCTGACCGCACGATAAGTTGGTCAGGGGCGTTGGAGATGGCATAGGCCAGAGCGGTCTTATCTTTGGCGATGACTCCCAAATAGTCGAGATACTGGCTCGCAAGTTCTACGCCGATGGCAGGCCCACAGGCGCGACAATACGCGTAATTCCCCTAGATAACGGCTTTATAACAGGTTTATAACAAAGCCCGACACGCTGTTGTCTTTGTCCTTACCCTGCGAGAAACTTTATGCAGGTTACGAAAGGACAACCTATGGACAAGCAACTACTCATTGACCTAGCTATCTGGCTAGTCGTAACAATCGGCGCACTTGTAATCGTGTCGCTGCCAAGCAGACAGGGGAAAAGAAAATAATGGACGGACTACGCGGCGGAATTGACCGCCTAATAGATCAAGTAGAAATGGCAAACTTCAACAAAGGTTTTGAAGCCTGCCTAGACGCAATAGATGAAATCTCAAACTCAGAACACAACAAAGGCAGAGCCGCTACTGCCGAAACTCTGCGTTGGGCAGTTCGAGAACTGAAGGGAGAAAACATTGAGACACACGACTTTATTTAGGCAAATCAAGGACCAGCTTGCCGAGTGGTTCTTTAGACGCGACCTTGACGAAACTCACGACAGAGCTTTGCGCTACGGAGTCGAGCAGGCAACACGCATTTTGAGTTTTCAGATGGACACTCAAAAGGAAAAGATAAAGATGACCCCGGCAGAGCGCAGGGGCTACGAGAAAGCGCAACAGGTCTTCACCGATGTTCGTTACAGCTTTAGAGGACAGTTCGGAGCAAATCTATGATGACGATAACTGTTTGGCAAAAGCCAGCCTGCGTTCAATGCGAGCAGACTAAGAAAGAGTTTGACAAGCGCGGGATTATTTACAAGACACGCAAGCTAACCCCAAAGGCTGTCGAGAAGTTCTTAGAGCTGGGCCTGATGGCAGCACCGATTGTTGAAACTGATGATCGCCGCTGGAGTGGGTTCCGCCTAGACAAAATAAAAAGTCTGGAGTATCACCTAAAGTCAGAACGCGCTCATCGCATAAATGTTCCTATGGAGCCAATCAAGCAAGTTGCGGATGAGGTGCAAGATGACGCACTTTAGTCACGACTATGAGCAGGGCATCAAAGACGAGCGCGAGCGCATTGTTGCCCTACTAGAACAAATCGCCACACAACAACAGGCAGTTATTGACTTCAATCCAAACCGAGGGGACAACGACCTAAGACACGCTGCCCGTTCAACTGTCTTTCAAGCTATTGCTCTAATCAAGGGGGAACCAAATGAGTGAAATCAACGAGCTAATCCACACCAGCGCAAAACACGCCTATAACTCAGGCTTCGAGGCAGGGAGAAAAGATGCAATCCACGAAACCTTCAGGACACTAGACCTAATCCTCAACGACATCTGGGAGTATTACTACGACTACTCAGCACAAAAGGAAGCAGTATGCAAGATACAGGGCGCGGTGGAAGACCTAAAGAGCCGACTCTCCCAAAAAGAGTCAAGGTAGGGGCGCAGATGTGGGACATAAAAGAACTCGCACTCGCTGACGATCCGTTACTTGCTGAGGGCAATCTTGGCTACACGCAAGACAGCCGAAACATCATTGTCATAGACCAAGACCAGTCAGAGTCAAAGAAGAAAGTAACAGTCTGGCACGAGCTGATGCACGCTGCCCGAATGACCTTTGACGCTGATGACGCTAAGAAGCTCGACTATGAGGGTTGGGAACATCACTTCATCGGAGTCTGGGAAAACTCGCTGCTGATGATTCTGCGCGACAACCCGAAGCTCACAGAATGGCTACTCAATGACCGATAAGACAGTAGACAACTTCCTAGAGGCAGCTCGCCTGCTAGATGATGACAACCTTGTGTGGTCCTCTGACCTTGACTCAATCCGCAAACAGTTGGCGGTCTATCTAAGAGCTAAAGCGTCACTCGGCTCTGCTAACAATCCTGCCTTAGTGCAGGTGGTCGAAAGGTTTATCGCTCTTGACTGAGATACCAGATACCCCGGCAGAGCTAATCGCCAAGTGGAAGTTCCAAGAGGGCTTTGAGGAAATCGCGCTAGAGCTGATGACCGCAGGCGCACACTTAGGGGCTTTAGCGATGGCGAGGAATGTTTTAGTGCTACAAATCCAAAACAAGACACTCCGCAAGGAAGACCTGATGGAACTTGTAGAAGCTGTAAAACTTGAAGTCAGGGAAACAACAAAGAAGGGGATTACAGATGCTAGAGGGACTTAGACCACCTGTCATTGTTCGCAAGACACGCGTTGAAGAAGTCTTAGAAACACTTGACGCTAAGGATCAGAAGATACTGATTGAGGCTCTAAACAACCCAGAATGGTCAGCTAATGGTCTTTCTGTTGCCCTGCGTCAAAGGGGCATAAAGCTGAGCCAGTCAAGCATCGCTCGATACAGGGAAAATAAAAAGTAAATGCTAGACGGACTAGAGCCTGCGCCAAAGATTTCCACGCCGCCAAACTTTCGACCTGCCATTGAGTTCGATGGTGTCGAAGGTGTAGCAACCACACCGGGTTACGCAACTGAGCCTGAGAACTTCGATGACTTCCTGCGCTCTGCTGGCATAGACCCAGAAGGCATTGAAGTTATTGCCCCTGTGAGAACGAGTAGATGGCAGCAACGCGAGGGAGGAGATTGGCTCACCTCCTATCGCTTTACATTCCGCAAGAAGCAGACCGACATTGACCTGCCCACACTCATCGCACAAGCCAAGAAAGTAAAACTAGAGCGACCCAAAGAGTCAACCGAGAAAGCCTTGATTGTCTGCCCTGCTGACTTACAGGTAGGAAAAGCAAACGCAAGCCGAGGCGGAACACCTGAGCTAATCGCAAGACTGATGCGTTCCTTTACTCGCATTGAGCAGAAGTTCAAGGCAGGGAAATACGAAAGAATTTACATTCTTGAAATGGGAGACATTATCGAGAGCGTGTCGAACTCAGCGATGTATAACCAGCTCGAATCAAACGACCTCAGCCCTATGCAGCAAACAGACCTAGCAGCTTCTTTGATGTTTGACCTAATCAAGCGAGCTGTGAAATACGCACCTGTCACTTACGGATCAGTCGCTTCCAACCATTGCCAAAACCGCTTCAAAGGTCAGCAGGTCGGCAGACCGGGACTTGATGACATCGGTATTGTCATAGCGCAACAGCTTCACAGGCTTACAAAAGAACTAGGACTCGATGTTGACTACCTAGTGCCTCACCCACAAGACGAGGGCTTTGCTTTCCGATACGGAGTCAACACCATCGGCGCGGTTCACGGACACCAAGCATCACGACCAGAAGGCGTGAAGAAGTGGTGGTCAGAGTCAACCTTTGGCAACCAATGGGTTCAGGCGTGCGATGTTCTAATCTCTGCTCACTTCCATCATCTCAGGGTAGAAGAACTAGGACAACGCTTTGACGGCGATGGTTCTAAGTTCTGGGTGCAATGCCCAACCAGCGACAATGGCTCAGATTGGTTTAGACGCTCATCAGGCGTTGACTCGACAACTGGCATCCTGACTATCGAGCTAGAGAAAGACACGCCATTCGCAGGGAAGGTAGAGAAGCTCTAGTGCCTGCCTACGAATACAAGTGTCAAGACTGTCACGGACTACTAACAGTCATTGCCTCATTCACTGAAGACCCTAAGCCTCAATGCGCTAACTGTGGTGGTCAGATGCTAAAGGTCTTTGCTTCTCCTCCTGTGACCTTCAAGGGGTCAGGATGGGCGAGCAAGGAGAAGTAATGCCGATACTTCAGACAGAGCTAGATGCCAAGCTAGAACTCAGAGCCATAGAGCGACTGAGTGAGGCCTATGGCTATTGCCCTGTGAAGATGCCTGACTTATCAGCCATTGACTACTTCATCGCCGATGGTGACAAGTTAGTCGCAGGGATAGAAATAAAAACTAGAAAAGAATCACCTGAGCAGATAAAGCAATACGGCAAGCTCATCCTCAAATGGCGTAAGTATCAAGAGCTGAAACAGATAAGCGAACTCACCCAACTGCCAACCTATGTCCTATTCGCCTTCGAGAATGCAGAGGGACAGTTAGCCCTGTTAGACATCAGACACCTCACAGACCCAAAGCCTGAGACTCCACCAGTCAGGCGCAACTATCGCGGACTAGCGTGTGATGAAGAACCTGTCATCTACTTTGACTGGGACAATCTGCTATGGGTTGCAGACAGGGTAAAGGAATAACCCAACCCTTACACTAGGTCAATGAGGTTTCCAAGACCTTGCCTAAAGTGTCAAGCCCTACACACCGACCCCGGTGACTACTGCGCCACCTGTCGCACCGAACACGAACGCACTAGAGCCAGACAGCGTTGGGCTGATCCTAAATACAGAGCAAGGAAGCTACTGCTCTACTCCTCAGCGTATAAAAACGCTGCTCGCATAATCAAAGCAAACGCAACTCATTGCCACCTTTGCAAAGAGCCTTTCACTGACCGCAATCAAATCACAGCAGACCACCTAGTAGCTGGAGACCCTACCTCCCCCCTAGCCCCTGCCCATAAGTCCTGCAACTCTCGCCGGGGCAATCGTCCACTCGATTCCTAGCGCACACACACAATCACCTAAACACGCCGTTACCCCCACGCCGTCAATCACGGGGGAGGGGTCAATCACTACCAAATACGGTTGCTTAACACAGAT
>ERZ869925.1148-NODE-1148-length-13074-cov-6.343344_pt1 | contig 13074 bp, 17 predicted proteins | sample MGYA00579311_ERZ869925 | MGnify/ENA primary metagenome ERZ869925 (study PRJEB32216, sample SAMN09231817) | wastewater metagenome | place: USA: Maryland | collected 2016-07-30 | study: EMG produced TPA metagenomics assembly of the PRJNA472060 data set (Reclaimed...
TTGACAACTTAAAATAATTGCGTTATAATAATAACAATATGGACATTCAGTGTATGGCCTGCACCCCTCCAACAAAATGGGCTACAGATAAAGAATATCAAGACCATTTAGCAACTTTTCATGGCACCACTTCAGCTGATGAGGCAATGAAACTTGAAAGGGCTAAAAAGGCCAATACTCCAGTTACTTTGCCACCAGGAATTCCTCCAGAGGCAGTTCCAACTGCAGAATTTTCTAAGGTAATGGATGAAATAACTAAAGCTGAAGCAAAGAAAAATGTTCCAATTTCCCCTCCAGTACAAAATTCTCCAGTTCCAGTTAATATGCCCAAAATTGAACCCATCGTTCTTAAATACAAATATGAAGGAATGCATTCTTGTGGTAATAAAGTTACTACTTTAGAATTAGATAGTGATAATAAACATTTTGTGGTCGCATATTGTTTGATTTGTCAAACCCAAGTAGAAATAAGAGAGGTAGCAAATTTAAATAATGAATTGGATTTTGACGAAAACAAGCTAACTCCAAAAGAAGTTAAAAAAGAAACAAAAAAACTGATTAAAATAGTGCGAGAAAATAAAAAACTTGAGAAGGAGGTTGAAAATGGGTGAATCTATTTTGCGCGTTACATTTCCATATCACCGTCAATGTGATATTTGTCACAAGCCAATGAAATCTTTGTATAGAATTGAATTGGATGGTATTCCTGTTTATGTGTGTACTGGAGCAGAAGCAGTTATCGCTAGAGATCGCTGGATGGCTAAAAAAGAGAATAATATAACTCCAATTGCACCGATAACAAAAGAGGAATCAATTATGGACGATGGAGGATTACCAGAAGGAGATGACGAATAATGCCATTAACAAAAAGTAAATCGGACAAAGCTTTTAAAGAAAATGTAAGAAAAGAGGTTGCTGCGGGTAAACCGTTTAAGCAAGCTGTCGCTATTGCATATTCAGTTAAAAGAAAAGCAAAATGAATAAATTAAATTTATACAAAGACAACATACTTTTGGGGGTGATATTTTCATGGAAAGAGAAAGAAATTGTATTGAATGTATCAACAAACAAGTAAAAGATATTCTTTTCGGATGGGTTCCTGTTGGAGTAACTGCTTGTAAAAAAGGAGAAGATGTTATGAAAAATGAACCTTGCCAAGAATACGAAACTAAACAAAAAGAAATACTGGTTAAAGATTTAAATAAATGATTGGAGGTGAAAAGTATGAAAGATCAAACACAAGAATTTGAAAAACGTTATCCATCAAAGGATTACAATAAAACTACTTATTCTTTTGATTCAAATGAACTTAGAAAGTTAAGTTCTTTAGATACAATTGATCAAATGGGTCAAATGGCCCAGATGATGATAAGTCAGTTTGTCAGTAATGAATGTTTACCCAGAGTTGGTGCAAAAAATTCCCTAGACACGGGTGTTTTATATGATATTGGAAAAGGACAATTTATTATCTTTACACCTAAAGTTTGGTGTAATGCCTGTAAGAGTAGAAGGGCAACTTTAGAATATAAAGGTAAATTCTATTGCGATAGTTGTTTAAATTTAGTTAAAACAACTGAAGCTGGAAAAGGAAAGATTAAGAAAATTAAATAGATTTACCCATAAACCTTCCTCTACCTAAATTTAGGGGCATTGTTTTAAATCCTTTTTGTGTTGTGGCATAAATACAACTTCCGTCATCTTGTGTCGCTAAGGGATTGTAATTTATAGCCGTTGGATCAGTACAACCCAAAACTGGAGAAGGTGGTTCACTTTCAAATATCCATCCATCATTATTGATTACATCTATCGAATGAGAACCAGCGTTCCAGGTGGCTCCACCTGTAGCATTAGAATTGGAAATTAACAAATAATCACAGTTAATAGTTCCAGAACTACACGATAACGTTTGTTGGTTCTCATTATCTTCACTATTAATCGTAATTGGATTTGCTTCTGTTCCTATAACAGTAAAGGTTGTAACAGTTACCGTACAACCATTTTCAAACAATACCTCATTACCAGGAGTTATTTTTAAATCATTAAAACCAACATTTCCATTAATATGAAAAATTGAAGTTCCATCACCATCAATCCATAAGTTATAAATATTAGATGAACGATTTGCACCCTGGAAACGTGCCTCATCAGAACTTGTATTTGTCATTTTTATAACCGAAGTACCAACATCAAATTCGATTTGGCCATAATCTTCCAGCATCGTCCATCCCTGATTTGCCCCAGTTGCTTCCCATGTTCCAGACCCCATATAAAAAGTTGGAGTATAACCTTCACCTGAATAAAAATTATAATCGTTAGCTGTTAAGTTAAAATCATTAGCATAGAAAGTACCATTACGTTGATAAAAAGTTCCAGCTACCACTAAATCATCTTGTAATGTCCACGTTCCTGTACCAGTAAAATTTATCCCACTATTTTCACCGCTTTCGGTTCTTTCAAAAGTTGCACCATTAAAAGTTAAAGTTTCACCAGTATCTGTAGAGGCCATTGTTAAATTATTACTCAAAAGATAAGTAGCGTTTGCATCTAATTCAAGAGAGCCATATACCTCAAAACCTTCATAACTTTCTACCCTATATGTGTGTCCAGAAGTGCAAATAAAATCGTGGATATTTACAACATATTCATCGGTACAAGTTATTGTGCCCCCACTTGCAAACCCTGAATTTTCGTCTATAAAAACATTCTCATTAATTCCTGGCACACTAGCCCCACCACTACCACCACTTTCAATTGACCAATGGTCTGTGTTGTTCCATCCACCAGTACCACCAATCCAATATCTGTCTGGAGGGCAATCTTCAAATAACCATCCGTCATTATTGGTTGTGTCGTTAGAATGTGAACCTGCATACCAAGCAGCTCCACCTGTAGCGTTGGAATTACTTATATCAAGATAATCACAAGAAATTACCCCAGAAGCACAAGAAAGAGTGTGTTGTAATCCTTCTAATTCTTCATCCTCTGAGGATATAGTAATTAAATTTCCCACTGTTCCCGAAACATTAAAAGTTGAAACAGTTGTAGTATCTTCCCCATAAAAACGTATTTCGTGCGGAGGATTATCACATTTAAAATCATTGAACGTATTTGAGGTTCCACCTCCAATAGAAAAAATACCAGTACCAGTGCCTGTCAACCAAATATTGTTATATACTTTACCAACAGAGTCATTTGCCTGTGGTGCAAAATTTTTTTGATTTTCCGAACTATCAGTAAGTTTTATTGTTGATGTTTCACAAGTTATAGTTACAATCTCACTATTGTTTTCATCAACACCCCAAACATTTCCATTTCCTGTTACTTCCCATGTTCCACTTCCCATAACAACTGTAGGTGTATATCCTGTATCTGCATAGAAGTAGAAACTATTAGCGATTAAATTGTTGTCGTTGGCATCAAATGTGCCATTTGATTGATAAAATTGACCCGTTGTTTCTAAGTCATCTTGAAGTGTTAAAGTTCCTGTTCCAGTAACATTAAATTCTTCACCACCAAAAACCACTCCATTAGAAGTAATTGTTTCACTTGTTGTATTTTTAAAAGTAGGAGATGCAACATTAAACGTAACAGTTGATTCAAGTGTTACTGAACCATAAAAATTTAACTGTCCACCTGTAATAGTATATGTATGTCCACTTGAAAGTGTAAAATCATTACACTCTTGAGTTACCATACCATCTAAAGTTATCGTTCCCCCTGCTCCAAATCCTGAATTAGAATCTATAAATACATTATCTGAAGAAGTAGGAGTATCTGCACCATTACTACCACCGCTCTCGGTTGACCAATGATCGGTATCTGACCAATTGCCTGTTCCACCTACCCAAAAACGATTAGCCATTTTTTACCTCCCTGTAGCTTCATTTGCTAGTTCTAAAACTCGGATATCTGCTGTAGATGAGGCTGTTAATCCGTAAACTTTCATATTATATCCCACATCTAATACGGGAGAGTAAGAAGCAGTAGGAATGGGAAGCCCTGTATTTGAAGTAACATCTGATCCTCCGATATAAATGGTAATTTCAGAGTTGTTGTAAACAATAAGTGATCTTCTATTGAAAAGTCCACCATAAGAAGGAATTTCACTTAAACTTGTATTAAGAGTTTGTTGGGAAGAATGTGTAACTCCTTGTAAAGCGTTTATGTTTACATTTGTAACCGTTGGGGGAACAAAAGTTGGTCTTTCAACAAGTTGCCCGATACCCTCACTAATATTTCTAAGCATTTGAACTTCTGCTTGATTATCTGGGAATTCAATAGTTTTACCAGAAACATCTTTTAATTCTTTTAAAGCATCAAGAAGCGGTTGGGTATTAAAATTAACGATGGGTGCCTTTATTGGTTCTGGCGTCTTGGATGAAACTAAAGTTATTGCAGTAGATAAATATTTAAGGGATTTTTCAAGAGATTCAAAATATGGCCTTAAATCTTTAAAATTTTGAATATGAACTGGAGGTAAATCTGCAACTGAATCAATATCTACGGAACCTTTAACTTGAAAAACTTTTGGCCAATCAATTTTGAAATTTTTAAGATGATTAAATATGACAACAATTGCTTGCCCTAATTTATCAAGTGAAGATAAAACTCTTGGATCTGCACGTTCTTGAAACTCCAAATCTAAGTTCTCTGGTACTTTTGTGTCCATGTTTAATTATATCATTTAGACTATTATTTCACCATCAATAATTTTAAGCTATCTTTTGAACCCTTATACTATTACCTCCCCATCTATAAGTAAGGATGCATTTTTAATCCTCATCAATCACATCCAACAAAACATTATTCTGTGGGCTGGTTGGGTAGGCATTGAGAACTTGTTTGACATTATCTCCACTTATGAGGTTGTAGGTGGGTATTTGCTTTTCCAAAGTTTCCACCTCAGTCATTTTTCTATTAACAGTATATTTTACAGTCTTGGTTTTGTATCCTGCTTTGGAAATGACAACTGTGTGGGGGGAATACTCAGTAATCACATCTGGATAATATTGATGATATGTAGCCGAAAAAAGTGTGCCTGGGCGATATTTTCTATATGAAACATCTTGTTGGGTAATGTCTCCTGTGGCATTGGTGGTCAAAGTGGATAAAAGCGTTCCTTCGGCATCAGTAATAGTAACAGTAGCACCACTTATCGCTGTTCCTGTACTGTCTACAACCTTAAGATTAAACTCATATTTATCATAAATTGTCCAGTTGGGTCCAATTTTTGCTTTGTCTAATTGCCCTGTTGCTGCTGCTTTTATAACCAAGTTTACAAAATTCACAGTGATAGTTGGGTCAGATGTGGAATATTGTATTAAAACCACAGTATTATTTCTTAACTCAAAATCTCTAAAGGTAATATTTGTTCCACTTGACCAGTTACCATAAATAGCAGCATTACCACCATTCATTATAATTAGACGTTTAGCAGAAAGTGTTGAGGCTGCTGTTGAAGCCACTATTAAACCGTAACGTGGTTGATAAAGCATTAGACCATCCATAATTATATTTGTTCCATTAAAAGAACACGCTTCTAACACCCCCACTCCCTCAATTACACAGTCATAGAGTTCACAACTGTCATAAAAACGAGGAAATGAGGCATAGGTATTTCCTTGGTAATAACTACTTTGAACAAAGTGAGAAGCATAAAATTTAGAATTGTAAAAATCCCATGCTACATTTTGATCCATTCTTTGGCCTTGAAATACAAAAGATCCTCCACCATAGACTTCACCATAAGAAGTGCCTCTAGTCCCAAACGTGGCTGTGGCAGTAGATACTATTTTTACACAAGAATCACTAAAAAAATAAAAGAATGAGTCATTAAAGTAATTGTCTATTTTTAAGTTGTCATGACAGGTATATATCTCGTTTCGAAAAGCATTAACGCCTTGTAGGGTTTTAGTAAAAGTGTTCCAGCCACCAGCAACATCTGCTAAATATATGTCTTCAAATGATGCCTTTGTGCTAGCGTCTCCACCAGATACAGTAATAAGTCCTCTGGCGTAGTCACGATACCAGTTATTTAGAAAATTACCTAAATATGTATAGGTAGAATTGTAAGAAAAGTTCATACACAGACCGTTATCTACTGTATAGGTACGAGTATCGCTATCGGCACAAAGGGGGTTGAAATAGTTGGCGTTGACTGCCTGTGCGTCCGTGTCCATTAAATCAGCTCTATATTCAGGCCTTGAAGCACCTGTATAGTCACCCGAAACTGGGGTTCTCCACACTTGTCTCGTGGGGTAGGTGGGGGTTGAAGTCCAGTCAATTTGGATACTTCTTTTAACGGCTGTGGTAGTAGCACTAACCTCAGCACAAGGAACACTCCTCATCCAGTTATTATAAGCATTAGCCATCACTCCGTCATAGGCCATTGAAGCGATTTTGTAATAGTAAGTTGTACTGGCAGTTAAATAACCCACACCTGACTCCGATATTTGTGGAGGTGTGGCTAAACTACTGGCGGTTCTTTTAATTCTGATATATCTTCTGTCCACTCCATCCCCTATCTCGTTCCCTGAGCCATCTTGACTACCTATTTTCCACGCTGTCATTGTTGGCATGGTGGCTGGGGTAACAGTTATTGTTCCGTCCTGGGTAAACCCTGCCGTACCATCAGTCACTGCTAATGTAGCCCAAGTATTGTTTCCAGTATTGTATTCAAAAGTGGGAGTTATGGAAGCAGAGGCAAAGGTTGATAAAACTATGTGAAGTTTGGATATTCTGCTTTCTCTGTCGGTCCCGTAGGTATGGTAAATTTGACTGAAATAAACATAATCATTTTGAGCAGCAAAGCTATCCACATCTGTTCCTACTGTAATAAATTCCGTAGTCCTATCAGTTAAAGTTCCAGACTCCATGTTGTAGCACTTGTCGTACCCATTAACTGCTGTAGCCGTTACACCTGTTGGTGTTGCTGGAGGAGCTGTACGAGTTATTGTAATTGCCATATTTTATGTCCAACTTGAAACAGCCGTACAAACCCCTCCTGTCCAGGTCAAATTTTTAGTATATGTAGTCCCATTGATAGTTTTAACAACAGTGATGGGCTGATTTGAAGCATCATAGGTGATAACAAGGGAACCATTAACCTTTGTTGGATCTGTTGGAACAGTTTCTTGAATTTCAACAGAATTACCAGAAATGATTCCTAATTTTCCTAGTGTTGGAGATTGTATTCCTGCCATATTTATATTATATATTATCTACCACTAGCCTCTGAACTTATTTCTAATATTCTAATGTTAGAAGATCCAGTTGATATCCCATAAAGAGTCATGTTTTGGCCCATATCAAGAGCTTGGGAAAACGATGACGGAGAAACTGGAATACCATTGCTGGTAGTTACATCTTCTCCTCCAATGTATATATCATTAGTTGAATTGTTATAAATTTGAATAGATCTTCTATTGGCAACTGGTGATGTTGGTATTGCAACTGCAGTTGTAGAAATTGTCATTGATGTAGTTTTAACTATTCCCTGTAGAGCGTTTATGTTTACATTTGTAACTGCGGGAGGAACAAATGTCGGTTTATTATATAAAGCACCAATTCCCTCACTTACTTGTCTTAATAAACTGATAACATCTTCGTTACCACTTAATTCTGTTAGCGAAATAACATTATCATTGAGCTCATTTATGGCTGAGATAACTGGAGAAAGATCAATTTTAAAGTCACTATTTTTCTGTTTAGGTAAATCTACCTTTATTTTATTTATTGCATCTATTAAGGGCTTCAGGTTGAGTTCTGGCATACTTCTAACATCAACTGTCCCAAAAACTTTAGATATTTTATCTTTCTCTAAAAATGTAATAATTTCTGTTAATTTTTTAATTATTCCGTCAACCCCAACATCCATCTTTTGGGGGAAATCTTTTGGTTCAGGAATCTTTATATTTTTTACAGCAGAAACTATTTCGTCTTTTTGGTTCTGGTCCAAAGTAACTGTTTCTGGAATTTTAACTTCTGGAAAAGTAATACCTTCAATTGCAGTTTTAATTTCTGAAATAGTTCCAGCAGTTGGAGAAGATTCCTTAATTTCTTTAATAAGTTTTAAAATACTTTGTAAGAAGGCTATGGAAATTGTAGAAATATTACCCGTACGATTAACGCCCTCAGCAACCTTTGTCAAAGGTTCTGTTATCGTATCTGGTTTTTCTGGTGGTTTTAGGCTACTGACTAACTCTTTAACTAAATTTTTTTGTGTTCTTTCAGCAATAATTCGTTGTCTGGCAGCTAAATCTATTTTCATGCGTTTTGATTACTTATTCCTTGATTGGGATTTAAATTTACAACTGGCAACTTTTCTGGAACTGGTGGTATAGGAATTGGTGTACTAATCCCCATCCTTTTAAGTCTAACACTATCTGAAATCAATCGCTGTGAGGTCGGGGGAATAGTGGTTGTAAGGTTTGATTGAGAACCCTGTTGACCTCCTGACCCCACAGTCCTTTGTGAATTTGGAACATATCCTAGTAATTTTTGCCCCGTAGACTTTATCCAGTCTAGCAGATTTGTCTGTCTAACACCAGAGTCGGTAGCAGAAATAAATTGACCATTACCTGAATAAATTCCTGTATGACCTAATCCTCTATTAGAAGCATTTGGAGAAAAATAAACCAAATCCCCTTTTTGCAAACCCTGTGCTCCTTGAACCTTTTGTGATGCCTTATTCCATGCTTCTATGGCTGAAGCTCCAGTTGTTTTGCCACCAGTAACTTGACGCACAAAACGTTGACAGTAACCGATAAAATTTTTACTGCCCATATATTGTCTTGCAATTTCTAGATCACGAGGAGAGGCCCCAGCGTTAATAGCTTGGATTGTTGCTACATTAACTTTGGCAGATAAATTAGACATATCATTGTATTCCTAGTAAAACTTTAGTGGCTTTAGGCAATTTTGATGATGCCCACCCCGCTATTGGCCATGTAACTGGATTTTTAAGCAAATTACCAACAACAGGAACTTTTCCTATCTTTCCCAAGAAAGATGAAGCTGCATACGGAAACTTTGTTTCTGGAGCAGCACTTTTAACGATATCGGTAACTGCAGTTCTAACAACATTTCCTGGAGTACCATAACTATACCCTTGTTCAAATTTTCCAATATTTTGACCCAATTGATTTAAGTCTCCAGCATTATAAACATTCTGACCGCTATAACCATTTGGCATTCTTCTTGTTAATAAATCATTTACAGTTACTTGAACATCAGATTGAACATTCCCCAATTTGTTACCACCAGTTAATTCATTAATAAGAGATTTCTCTACATCTGCACCCTTGAAAGCATTTGGGTTTTTTGCTGCTAACTGATCTTTTAATCTATTTATTCCTCCATAAGTCATATAAGGAATTAATGCTTTTATTAAAGTTGGAACACCATAATATGCAGCTGCAGTCGCACCAGCTGGACCCATCGCTGGCCCAAGTTGATCTATAAAATTATAAATTAAATTAACTGGATTTACTGCTTCTCCAACAGTTTGAAGATTTTGTCCAAAAGTTTTATCTTTTGATATGGGAGTAATTTCCTCGCCTTTTATGGTTTTCATTGGTTGCCCCATTTTATTAAAAGATTTTTTTGCTCCTTTAATTTGTCCGAAAGTAAGGAAATCTATTACTTTTTCTACATCATTTCTTGGGTCTGAAGTTAAACCGTAATTTGGCAATTGTGAACCAGAAACAACTCTGGTCTCTCCAGTTTGAGTATTGCTTATTTCATATTGATCATTTCCTAAATATTTCATATCCAAGTACCAGTTGTTTGGCTAGTCGTTGGCGTAGTAACTTCTGTCGTTGATGTGTCGGTGACATCTTCTCCAGAATATGCATCAAGTCTACTTTGTAAGAAATTCTCAAGATTTGTAATATTTTGTTTAAACAATTCAGGGTCTTGTGTAATGCTGGGAATCCACGCCTCAACCATTGCAATTTCTGGTTTACTCATCTGAGTACCAATCATGGCATTCATAACCGCTAATTTAAGAGGTCCAAGTTTTGAATCAAGGTCTGACAATTCTTTATTATAAGCAGAAGTTCCAGCTTTACTTTTTGTTAATTTAGTAATACTTCCTTGAACTATTCCTGTTTTCAATGTTCCCAAATTTTTAATCTGCCTCAATAAATCCAAGGCTGTTTTAGTAGAATTTACCACAGCTTTTTCAGCACTTGTTAATTTTGTTCCAGAAGCAGCAGCAATTTCTTTTTCTTTTCTCTTGGTTTCTTCTCCTTGTGTGTAAATTGTTTCAAGTGCTCCCAACATTGCCTTATAAGCTTCAAGGGATCTCTGTTTATTGAAATCCATAGCATTCATAACTTTGGACAACATGCCTTCCTGTCCTTTAATATTTCCACCAATCATTCCAATAAGAGCATCTGGGGTAATTGCACCCCCAGAAGAAGTAATTGATTCATCTGTTGCCTGTAACGGACTAGCAAAGACTCCAGCAGGATTTCCAGACGGAGCAGTAGCTCCTCCTCCATATAAATTAGGATTTACATATTTGGCAGCTAAAGCTTGATCATTTGCAAATAAAGTTTTTAACTTTTCCTCTTCATCTGATAACATTGCAATATTAGGATTGGCAGAATAATTTGGACCAGCTTGGGCAGCTGCAGCATAAGCTCCACCAGCAGGAGAACCTGTAATTGAAGCAAGTGTATCGGTTAAATTTTGAACACCTTGAGCTGCAGGGGTATACCCTCCCTGCGGTGTGTATGTATTTACTATTCCCATATTCTAATTATACATTATTTCCCTATTCCTCCAGTTCTTTTATAATCTTCTTTTATGGACGCTACATCGTTCCAGGAATTGTATCCAGGATGAGCAGCTTTAATTGACCAAACATCATCTGGATTGACATTGGAACTTGAACCCCCACTGGTTCCAGATTCAGCCCTAGCAATCTGAGAAGCCTTTTCAGCTTGTTCCGCAGATTGATATTGAGATCCCAGACTTGTGGCTTTAGTTTCATGTTCTTTCTGTTGGGCTTCTGCAGTATTTCTAAATGACTGTTGAGATGTTAATCCTCCAGTAAGTTTCTTAATTGCTTCAGATTCAAGTCCTCTCTGTCTAGTTCTTTGAACAGCTTCTGTTCTAAGTCTCTGATCCATATTTTGCGTATCAAGAGCACTTTTTGCTAATCCACCACCAGCATATTCAGTTCCACCCCCAGGTGTTTCAGTTAATGCAAACCCTCTCTTATTTAATGCACCCTGCAACGCAATATCTTCTTGTGGAAGTGTAATTCCAAGTTTATTCATAGAATCTGTAAAATCTTCAATTCTTGTTCTTTTTCCTGTTACATAATCTCTCTCCAAGTTTCCAAGAGCCACATTTAAATCACCTTTTGCTTCATCTAAAAGTTGTTTATAATAAGGAGCAAGTTCCTGATAGGCTTTTTCATAAAAATCCTTAAAAGGAGTAACGTCAAAAACTCCTGAAGGATAACTGATTTGGGCGACATTGCCTTCAGAACCAATAATTCGGTTTATTGCATCTTGCGTACTGGTATCAGAACTTTGAATATTGGCCCCAGTTGAAGTTTGTCTCCAAAATGTTCCATCAAACGTATAAGATTCTCCTGTTTTAGGATCTGTATATACTGTTCCTTTTCCTGTAACTGGTGAATAATTTGGTGCTGCCATGTTATTTTATAATTTCAAACGGTTCCGATACGATCTCTATTCCAATTTTTTTAATAGGATTAACTTGATAAATAAAAACTTTTTTGATGACATATGTTTCTGCTGGAAGACCTTGTGGAATTTGATTTAATACATTTAAGACATGACAACCTTTTGGATTATTGGAAACAACTTCTGAAAGAGAATAAACAATCGAATCTATAAAACTTGTTTCAATTGTTGCTGGTAAATTTATATATTTGCAATAATCCATTTTCATAACTACATAATCTCCAGCCTTAACTTTTGATGGAGAAATGGTTATTGGCGAGTTAAATTTAATTGTTTTGTATGGATACAGTTCCCAAAAACCAACCAAAACAATCATCCCAAAAGCCAGTAGTATGGTAAACAATGATATTAAATTAAGTATTTTTCTATTCATTTGAATATTAAAGCCAATAAAGCTACAACAGCTCCAGTTAAAATTAATCCTGCAAATCCATATGCCAATTTTTCAACTGGAGAAAACCTATCGGTTGTAACATAACATTTAAATTTATCGTCAATTTCTTTAAATTTTTGATTGATATAATCCAATATTCTCATGTCTATATATTATATATCACCATAGTTAGGTAATCCTATTTTTTCTGCATATTTTGGATCTAAATTTTTTCTAATACCGCTTACATAAGCTCTACCTTTTTCTCCTAAACCATATTCATCACGGGAATCGTCATACCCAACTCTTCCTCTGCCAACGTTATATGCAGCAATAGATTGTGGCCAACTATTCCTCTGTTTGTAAACATCTGATAATTCTTTTGCCAAAAACGGTATAGCAAAATTTATATCTTTAGCTTGTTCATCACTAATTTCTGGATGAGCCACACTATTTATTTTAGCGATTCCTCTATCTCTGGAAACTACACCACTTTCACTGGTACTGATATTGTCTCCGACATTTGGATTTATACCACTTTCCTGGAAAAGTATTGCAGCTAAAATTGAAGGATCAAGACCATATTTCCTGGCAGAAGCAGAAATTACTGGTTGTAATTCTTGAGGAACTTGGCCTCTAGTATAATATGCATAATCATCAATTGTTTGCAGTGGTTCTTGTATTGATTTTTGAATTGGTTGTCCTGTCGGCATGGGAACTGGACTGGGATTAGAATCTCCCCATTCTATAAAATCATAATCACTTCCTTTGTAAATAGGAATATATTTTCCTTGATTATCCTTTCTCCAACCTACAACCGTTCCCATTTCATTTTCAGATGGAGATTTAACGGTAGAATTACCAAAACTCAATAAATAAGTAAGTGCATCAATTATTTTTTCCATATTATATAAAATTAAGCAAAAATGAACCTCCTAAAGATTCTACTAAAGTTGGATCTGAAACATCTGTAAAAGT
>ERZ869925.1149-NODE-1149-length-13067-cov-7.795727_pt1 | contig 13067 bp, 23 predicted proteins | sample MGYA00579311_ERZ869925 | MGnify/ENA primary metagenome ERZ869925 (study PRJEB32216, sample SAMN09231817) | wastewater metagenome | place: USA: Maryland | collected 2016-07-30 | study: EMG produced TPA metagenomics assembly of the PRJNA472060 data set (Reclaimed...
TCGTCAAAGCGTGTGCGCAGCGCTCAAGTACGCGTTGTGCGTACCGCACCGCAGCCTCGCGCGTCGGCAGCCTCCCAGCTTCCGCGAGCTCGACGGTGGTGGGCAGCACTTGCAGCCGTGCGGCGAACTGCGGTTGCAGCTCGCCAGCGCTCACACGCACGCGTTGCAGCACGTCGGACACGCGGGCGATCGGGTGCGCGCCGTCCGACCTGGGACGCACCGGTGCATCGAGCGGGCGACCGCGACGAGCGCGAGCGTCGTGCGCTGCGCACATACCGCGCGAGTAGGTCAGCAGTTCGCACCCTGCCACCGAGCACACGGGCTGCTCGACGCGGGACGAGTACGCACGGACGGGCGTGTAGAGCGACTGCCCGCGCGCCTTGCGCACGACGTGCGTCTGGCACATGCCGTCGCTGCGCTGCTCGTTCTTGCAGCCGGGCACGGTGCACATGCCGCGCGCGTAACTCTTGGGCGCGGACGCAGGGACGGGCGACACGACGTACGCCGGACCGCTGTAGAAGCCGCGCGCGCTCACGCGTCACCTCCCGGCGCACTCGCCTGGGTGAGGTGCTTCCAGTTGACCCCGGTGACGATCGCGCGCACATGCGCTTCGCACACTCCGAATTGCATCGCGAGCGCGCGCGCGGAAACACCAAGTGCCCGCAGTCGGCGAATCTCTTGGACTTGCGCGGTTGTCAGTTTGGAGGTGCCGCACTGCTCGCCGCGCGCCATGCGTTCGGGATGCAGCCGGGAGCCGTGCTGCTCGCCACGTGCCCGTCGCTCCGGGTGCTTGTTAAGGCCGTGCCGCTCGCCGCACGCAGCGCGACCCTTCCTGACCTTGTCGGCCATGTTCTCGGCGTGCGTGCCGAGGAACAGGTGCGCGGGGTTCACGCACGAGGGCGTGTCGCACCGATGGCAAACACACACGCCCTTGGCGATCGGTCCATTGTGGGCAATCCAGGACGCGCGGTGCGCTCCGACGGTGCTTCGTTTGTGGGCGATCTTGCCGTACCCATCGGGATTGAGGGTTCGTTCCCACAACCAGCAGCCGGTGTTTGGCTCCGGGCAGGAGTTCCCCTGAATGATCTCAGGGTTGACTGTTACGGGGTCCATCACGCCACCGCCTTCGAGCGGCGTACCCGCGGGGGGCGCAGGCTCTTCAGCAGGGCTTCGACCTCCTCGGTCGTGTACCCCCACACGTCGGGCGATAGGCCCACCTGTCGCTGGAGGCGCAGAGCCGCCACCATCGGAGGACGGGAGATTCCGCGCTCCCACCCTGACAGCGCGGGCTGGGACACCTCGCACCGCATCGCCAGCGATTGCTGCGATTGCTCGGCCTTTTCGCGGCGTTGCCGCAGCTCCTCCCCCGCCTTGGCGAAGGGACCCTGAATTGTTCGCTGTCGCATCCCCTGAAGTTATCAGAGGATAATGGGTTGCGCAACGTCCTAACTTACTTTATTACTTCCCGATAACGGAGGCCGCTACGATGCAGCTCGCGATGACGATTTCAGAGCACCCAGCCAGGGCTATCTTGCGACAAGTGGTGACGGAACTCGGCGGGAGCCAGAGCGACGCAGCGAGGCAACTCGGCGTGTCCCAGCCTCTCGTGTCCGGCGTGCTGTCCGGGTCAATCATGCCCGGCGAGAAACTGATGCGCGCGCTCGCGGACTACACCGGCCAGCCGTACGAAGAGATTAGCGGCAAGCGGATCGCTCGCTCGCCCCGCCTTCACGCCGTCGCGCAAGAAGTCGCGATCGGCAACCACCCTGGCTTCAACAACGCAGCCGATCAGGTGCGCGAGATCCTCGGCAGCGTGACGGACCCCGACCTGCTCGAGGGCGCACTCTCCGACGCGCGCGCGTTGAAGTTGAGCGCACCGCTCCTGAAGTCCGACACGCTCTCTGTGTCGATCCTCATCCCGTTCGTGCAGGCGTTCATGGCGATCCGCGCAGGCACCGCGCGCCCGATCACCGGGCCGCTCGCCAAGAAGTAGTCATCGCAACGTCCGAAGGGGGAGGATGCTGCGATGGTACCTGCACGCCATGTGATCCGCGCCATGCTCGCGGGTGAGCACGATCGCGTCTGCGAACTGCCGCCCGCGTTGCCGATCGAGACGATTCGAAGAATCCCGTGGCTTGTGCACAATCGGCACGGCCTTCCCGAGCCCCCGCTCAGCGTCGAGAGGCTGTTAGGGCACGAGGGGTTCAACGTCTACGTGTTCCCGGTCCCGTGCGGCGGCACGTCGGGGGACAAGATCATCTTGCCACAGTGCGTGCCCGAGCTCGTGGAGTTGGTCGCCCTCCATGAGCGCGCGCACGCATGGCTCGGACTGCTCGGCCACGACAGCACGAACGAAACAGACGCGTGGCTTCTCACTGCCGCGTCCGCCGAATGCCTCGCCGCCCTCGGGTGGTTCGTGACCGCCCCTGTGTGGTGGCACGAGATCATCCGCTCCACCTGGTCAGCCGCAATCGCCCGCTAAGAAACCGCGCTGTATCCGCCCCCGTTCGGGGTCGTGTCGATTTCTACTTGCGAAGTTATAAGCACGTGATAATCTGCTTCCTGTAACCGGCTGATGGGAGCAAAGCAGATGATGAACACGACGACGACCGAATACCCGACCCGCCTCCCGACCACCGAAGAGCTCGCGCTCGCTCTCGCAGAAAGCGACCGCCTCGCAGCCGAGCTCGCCGACCTGGGCGTGGACCTCTCCAGCTACAGCGACGAAGACTGCGTCGGTGCGTGGTGAGCGCCCGCGAGTCGATCCACGACGGCGTGAGCGCGCGCCGCGTGAGCGCGCGCCGCGTGGGCACGTGCGGCAGCCCCGACTGTGGGGAGGCGATCTACTCGGACGACGCGCGCGGGTGCGAGACGTACGAGCTGTACGGCTACTGCCGCGATTGCGTGCACGAAGGCGAGATTGCGTACCGCGAGTGCATGAGCGCGGCGAGGGGCGAGCTGTGAGCGTCCTCGGTGCCTGCTCTTGCGGCGACCCCAAGCCGCACGTCGTCGCCCGACGCACGACCGCAGACGGCTTCCGCATCGCGCTGTGGTGCGATGGCGCAGTCACCGATGCCGTGGGCACCGGGCTGCCCGGCGTGCCGATCGCGCGCCCGCGCACTCCCGACGCGGTTGCAGCGTCCCGCGCCGCGGGCTGGCTCTTCGTCGGCATCGCGGAGTTGTACGACCTCGCGGAGCTGCCCGCACTCTACGACGCCGCTCGCAAGTCGAGCGACCGCAGCAATATGCACCGCCGCCTCGCCGCTGCGGATGAGCCTGGGCTCGTGCCGCTCGACTGGCAGGTCTACGAAACCGACCGTGACGGGCAGTCCGTCGTGCGCGTGGCGGCGCTGCCGCGCATGCGCTGGCCGGGACTCGTGGTGTGGCACGAGCGCGGGCGGTATGAACTGTTGGCTGTGCGGACCGGACACGCGCTTGGCGCGCGGTCTCGCGAAGCGGCGTTCAGCACCGGCGTTTCGTTCGCCACGCAGCGCGATCTCTTCGCGCACCTGCGCAGCGTGTGCGCTCTGAAGGCGGCGCGGTCATGATCGCCCTTCTCGACAGCCCGAGCCTCGCGGACCAGTCCCGCGCCACGCTCGCACACCTGCTCGACGCAGGCCCCTCGTGCGACTGCGCTGCGTGCCGACAGGTCTACGTGGACCGCGACGCAGTGGAGCGCGTGGCGCAGCACGTCGCGACGGTGGACGCGTACCTCAAGGCAATCCCACTGCTGGAGCGACTGGCCCCGGTGCGGTTTGGGGTGAGCCTGTGAGCCCCACCTACGACGACGTTCGCGCGGCGATCATGCGAATCCGCGACGCGCACAAGATGGGCCCCGACGCGTTCTGCAACGCGATCAACCGCGAGCCGATCGACCCGCCTGACGGCCGCGGCTGGTACGTCGGCCCGTGGACGCTGACCGCGGTCGAGCGCAGCGAAGGCGGTCACGCACGAAGCGGTCACGTCGTGGCCCGCACCCTCCGCGCGCGTGAGCTTGGCAGGCTGGCCAGGGCGTCGGCGGACGACGTGCTCACACTGGAACGATGGCTGGCAGCGCACGAGAGCGCGTAGCCGCGGGCGTGGTCCCGCGCTGCACACGGGCGGTTTGCCCCCCATTCCGGGCTCGTGTGCAGCGCAGGGCGACGCTGGGCGTGGCCAACAACAGGGAGATGACGATGGGAACGACGAATGCGATCGACAGGCGCGCGGCGCACGAGATCGACCTGACCGCGGCCGACACGATGGACGTGGTCTATTCCGTGGTGACCAAGGGCGACATCAGCCAATTGGATGCCGACGCGCGCACCCGGTACTACGTGCAGATGTGCGAGAGCTTGGGGCTCTCCGCGGCGGCGCAACCGTTCGCCGTGCTCAAGCTCAACGGGAAGGAGATCCTCTACCCCACGCGCGGGGCGACGGACCAACTCGCCGCGATCCACCGACTGAACCGCGAGATCATCGACGGTCCCAAGGTGATCGACGTGGGCGGCTCCAAGATCGTCTACGCGGTGTGCAAGGTCACGCACCCGAACGGCCGCGTGGAGACCTCGACGGGGATGGTCCCGCTCCCGAGCGGTGCGGACAACATCTGCAACGCGTTCCTGAAGACGGAGACGAAGGCGCGTCGGCGCGGCACGCTCTCGATTCTTGGGTTGGGGATGCTGGACGAGAGCGAGCTTGACACGATCCCCGCGAGCGCGAAGGGCGAGGTTGGGCCGGTTGACGTGCGCGCCCCGCGCGAGGAGCGTGCGGACAACACACTCTCGCCGCACACGCCTTCCCACGTTGACGAAGCGCCCGCGCTTCATCCAGTCGTGCAAGACATTCACGATGCGCTCCTTGCCGTGAAGACGCCGCACGAGGTGGTGTGCGTGTGGGTGGACCGTGACGCGAAGTTGTTTGGCTTGGCGCAGGAAGACAGCCGCGTTGTGAGCGATGCCGAGAGGCAGTGCGTTCAGAAGCTCGTGGTGATTGCGAGCGATGCAAACAAGGCCACGAGCGAGAGCAGCGCGAAGGCGTGGCTCAAAGAGGCGTGCGTGAAGGAGCGCGCGCGCCGCAAGGGTCCGCCGCCCGACGACGGCCCCAAGGGCGGTGGACGCAAGCCCCGTGCTGTCCCCTCGCCCGCAAGCGCCCAGGCCACTGCCGCGCCCGTCGCGAGCAACGACGGCCCGCAGTCGCGCATCGTCATTGACGACCCACAAACGATGGCGCGCGCGTACCTCGCGGACTTCGCGCGCGGGGTGGACCTTCACGCGTGGTCCTCGCACGTCGACAGCAAGCGCCACTGGCACGCGATGCTGTCAAGCCTCGTCAAGCGCGCCGCGGTCTTCGACGCCGAAGGCTTGCTCCCTGACCGCACGCACGCCGTGGTGGACGCTGTCGCACGCTCGCTGCGCACGACACCCGAGCTGGCACGCGCGGAGATGCGCCGACGGGTGGGCGAGAAAAACAGCAGCGAGGTGCAGGCGCTGCTTCTCCCGGTGCTCGGTGGGTACGCAGGACGGAGGGCGGCGTGATGGAAGGCTCTCAGTTGGTACGCGAGCTTCGGCACGCACTTGGGTTGAGCCAGAAGCAGCTCGCGCACGCGAGCGGCGGACGCCTGGAGCAAGCCTCGGTGTCCAAGATCGAAAACGGCGTGCGAACGGCGAACACGCCGCGGGTGGTTGGCGCGTACGCGGCGGCGGCAGAAGTGCCGATTGCGCAAGCGATTCGCTACTTCGCAGGCGAGATCAAACTGCGTGACTTGCTGAAGTCCCGCGTGACGCTGGAACTGACAAACGTTGAAACGACTACAAGGAGCGACGAAATGGCGGACGGGAACGACAAGAGCGCAGCGGTTGAATACGAGCATGGCGTGTTGGTGACGCCGGAGGTTGCGAAGCGATGGCTTGGAAATAACCCTAGCAATCGCACAATCAACCGCCTCAACGTGCAGTTGCTCACGCGGCAGTTGGTTGAGGGCAAGTGGCAAGCGAGCGCGAACACGATCAAGTTCTCACAGAGCGGAACGCTGATTGATGGCCAGCACCGCCTGACCGCAATCGCGGAATCCGGTGTCAGCGCGAGGTGCGACGTGATGCGAAACGCGCCCACGATCCTCGCCACAGTGATCGACACCGGCAGACACCGCAGGCTCGCGGACATGCTGCGCATCGGCGGCTACAGCAGCCCGACCGCGGTTGCCACCATCGTGAGCCGCGTGGTGTGGATCGCGCTCGGCCGTCACGGCCGCACGACCGAGAGCGACGCCCGCGCCATTGTGCGCGCAATCGGCAGCGATGTGATCGACCGTGCGGTGGAGTTGGCACGGGCAGCGCAAACGCAGCGCTTCCGCCAGCCGCTCGCGTTCGCGGCGATTGTGATGTCCATCGGCGTCAAGCGCCCGCTGATTTGGAAACTCGCCGAAGAGACGCTGACGGGTGGTCAGCCAGGATCGGCAGCGCAGCAGTTGCGCGAACGCCTCATCTCGTCGCGGACGGCTCCGGGTGGACACGAGGCTACCATGGCGATCTTCAGCCTCATGTGCTCGTACCTCGTCGCCTACGCCGAAGGTCGCTCGCTCACAAAGCTGTACGACCGGCCCGCAGTGCGCGCGGAAATCCAGGCCGAAGTGCGCACCTGGATGCCCATCAAGGTCGTCGGGTGATCGCCCGCCCCTTGCGGGGCCCCAACCGCCCACGGTGCACGCGCAATCGTCCGACGCGCGCGTGTCGGGATCGTACCCCGAGGCGGTTATCGAAAGGCTGGTGTGGTGATGGACTTCGATCTGCCTAGCACGCTGCTCTTGCTTGCGATTGGGCTTGCGTCGCTGGCTGCGGCCCTGCTTCGCGCGTGCGGAATCAAGGATGTGCCGAATGAGTAGCGACACGTGGAGGGTGGTTGACAGCAAGGGCGAGACGCACGAAGCGCCGACGCCGCAGAAGGGCCCGGCCTGGCCAGGAGCCCACGCGTGGCGGTGCGGATCGTGGGGAGGTGGCTCGCCGCGCGGCGCGGTCACGAGTTGGGCCTGGGGCACGGAGCTCGACTGGCGCGAGATCCTGGAACCCAACCAACCCACCCGCGCCGAGGCAATCGCCGCCGCGGTCACGCACGCTGCGGAGGCTGCGCGGTTGTTGGAGCGGGAGCGGTGCGCGTGGCATGCGCGCGCAGTGCGTGTGGAGTTTGAGGACGACTCGAAGAGGCCTGCGCATGAAACGCGCTCGTACGGCAACGGCGGCTACGCCGCGTGCTTCGAGCTTGAATCACGCATCGAGTCCGGCGAACCGGTGCCGTCGTGAACCCCGCAACGAAACGCTCCCACGAGCTCGACCCAACGCGCTTGCGTCGCGCTCTCGTGCAGCGGCGCGCGCAGCACGCGCTCGACACGCAGCACGAAGCGCACGCGGTGCCAGCGAACGACGGCGTGGAGGAGCTTGCGGAGATGGGTCGCGAAGCCCTCGCGCTCTGCCGTGCGATGCGCGATTGCGACCTGGGGTCGTGGCCCGAAGAGCTGGTCATCGCGCGGCAGGTTGCGCTGGCTGACAGGCTGGATGCGTTCGAGGTGGTGCTGGCCAGGGCGCACGCGGCGCTTGGCGCGAACGAAGGAGGCGAGTGATGGACAAGGCGAAGGCAAAGCTCAAGGCGAGCGGCGACAAGTACCGCAAGGTGGTCGGGCTGTTGATGCACGCGGAGGCGAAGCTTCACGCGATCAAGGGCGCGGTGATGGAGGCGAGTTCGTTCTACTTCGAAGCCGAAGGCGAGATCACATTCGGCAGCGACGACGCCGACAGCGGGCGGCTCTTCGCGCTGTGCGATGCGGTCGAGACGGCCATCACGCGGGTGAGCGGTTGGAAGCACGGGGCCGCGACGCAGTTGCGCGACATCACGCAGCAGATTCGCGCGATCAACGAAGCAGCGCGGACCGCGGCAACGCCCGTACAGGAGCCGCCCGCCGCTTCGAAGCGCAAGCGCGGAGGTGCGAAGTGACCGCGCGCACCCCAAGCGAAGAGGCGCTTTGGAACGCGGTGTGCGCTGCGGAGTTCGTGCGGCAACTGGCTGCGTACGACGAGCGTGCAAGGTCACGCCGCACCCTGCGAAACGTGGTGATGGACAGCGCGCGAGCGGTGGCCACCTGGGCTGTCGAGGCTGCGCGGGATTGCGACAAGGACGACAAGGACGACGAGGCGGCGAAGCAGGGAGGTGCAAAGTGAGCTTCCGGCTTGAACCCAAGAACCCCGCGTTGGACGCCTGGATGCTGCCAAACGGGGAGTGGCTGACGATCATGGAGCGAGGGCCCGGCCTTGTGCTCGGCAGCGCTCCGGGCATTCGCCCGGACACGAGCCTCCACTCCGGCAAGAACGCACCCACGCACAACGACGGTGCGCGCGTCGGGCCCAGGACCGCGCGGCTCTTCGGCCGCTTGGTGCTCAAGCTTCTGAAGATCGAGCGCGTGCGGCAGAGCATCTGGAAGGAGAAGAACTACGAGGCGATGCGCGAGGCGCTGGAGCGCGCGGGCGGCTTGCTCCCGCTGCCCGACAACTGGCTCGACCGTTGGGAAGAGTTCGCGGCGTGGTGCAAGGCGTCTGCGGGATTCGCGGTTTGCTGACCGCTGGCGCGCACCGGACTGCGCGGGTTCGACTCCCGCGGCGCGCTTCGTCTACGACGAGAAGGAGAATGGGAATGGGACGCGAAGTGCGCATGGTAAAGCCTGATTGGGAGCACCCGACAGACGGTACATGGGGCGACGGAAGCACGCGCTACAAGCCGCTCTTTGAGGGCAAGGATTACGCGCCGCGTGTCCGGTCGTGGATGACGTCGCTTGCTGAGAAGGGGTTGCAAGAGACCATCGATTACGAGGGCAGCCCTCCTGACAAGAACGACTTCATGCCTGTGTGGACCGAAGAGGAAGCCACGCATTTCATGATGTACTCGACGACCACGGAGGGCCATCCAATCAGCCCGGCGTTCCCGACTCCTGAGGAGTTGGCGCGCTGGCTGGCCGACACGGGTGCCAGTTCGTTCGGCAGCATGACTGCCACGTACGAGCAGTGGCTCAGCGTTGCGCGCGGTGGGTGGGCTCCGAGCGCGGTTGTGACGGATGGCGTGCTGATGTCGGGCGTCGAAGCGATGGGCGATTCGACCTGACCAGACGGTAGCGCGCGGGCGGTGCCCTTTGCGTGGTCTCACTGTCCACGGCGCGCGTGATTGGAGGGTGTGATGCGACGACCCAGTGTGAACGTGGTGGAGTGGACGTCGATGAGCGAGACGAGCGGCGTGCTCGCGGGTGTGAGCGCTTGGGCTGTCACGCTCCGGTACAAAGACGGCACGTACGGCGAGTACGGGTGCCGCAAGGCGGTTGCGTTCGGCGCGGCGCACCTGCTCGGCAAGCGCGTGACGGTGCGGCTCAAGCGCAGCCGGGTGGCGAGCGTGGAGGTGTGTGGTGGGTGATGCAGCGAAGGCGCGCGTCCTGGAGCTGCCTGTGTGCGTGAGCGCGCGGGACGTGCAGGAGCAACTCGGGTGCTCTCGCGCGAGCGCGTACGATCACCTGCGCCGCGCAGCCGGGAGAGTCGCGGGCGCACGCGGGGTGTTGCGTGTCGCCCGGGAAGTGTGGGAACGGTATCGCCTGGAGGTGCAACAGTGCGGCGTGGCAGGCTCTATCTCAGGGGGCGTATCTGGTGGTGCTGGTGGTACGACGCGCAAAACGTCCGGCACACGGAAAGCACGCGCTGCACAGACCGCCAAGCTGCGGAAGCCTTCTTGCGAGAGCGGGAGCGTGATGCAGTTGATCCAAACCGAGTTGCGGCGCGTGACGAAACCCTAGGCACCGCGATTGCGCGGCTGATCGAGCGGCAACGGTTTGCGCGGAGCAAGGGCACGCAGCACATGCACTTGGTCAAGGCGAAGCGGCTCATAGCGTTTTTCGGAGCAGACATGCGATTGGAGACGTTCACGACCACGCACGTGGTGGGCTACGTCAACGCGCGAATCGCAGTCGGCCGGTCACGGCACACGGTCTCCAAAGAGCTCGTAACGCTCCGACTTGCGCTCCAACTTGCACTCGAGGCGCGACGCTGGAATGGCAACCCGCGCGCGGTCGTGCCCGCCTACTCGGCGCGGTACGTCGCGCGCGCGGACCGATGGCTCACAATCGACGCGATCATGGCGCTGATGCGCGAACTCCCCGATGATCGCGCGGCGCGCGTGGCTTTCGCCGCCGCAACCGGTGCGGAGTGGTCCGCGCTCGAGCGGGCACAGCGCGACGACCTGGACACAACCAAGTGGATGGTTCGCGTGCGCGGCAGCAAGCGAGCAAGCCGCAACCGCCTGGTTCCGCTCGTGCTCCCTGAGCAGCGCCAACTCGCGAAGTGGGCGCTCGACCACGGCGGCGGCGAGGGTGCTGCGTTCTTTTCGCGGTGGGCCTACAGCAATTCGCATGCGTGCTTGACGCGCGCCTGCGTACGCGCCGGGGTCGCACACGTCTCGTGGCACGACCTGCGCCGCACGTGCGCCCAATGGCTCGCGCAGCGCGGGTGCACCCCTGACCTGATTGCGGGCGTGCTCGGCAACTCCCCCGCGATGGCCGCTCAGGTGTACGCGCGACTCGATCCGGTCCAGCTTGCGCGCCGAATCGCGACCGCGACGGGCTGTAGCAATAGTGTAGCAGACGCACTGCCACGGGCTGGATTTGCTGCACATGCTGGACAGCAAGACGCGCGCAAATATGGCTCAAACACCGTAGAAAGCGACGCGGCGGCGGGTGCCGCGAAGAGCTTGGAGGGGAACCAGATTCCCCTGCTACTCCTTCGCGGAGCAGGGAAACGCAAGGCGAAACGCACGACGCGCAAGCGCGCTGTAGCAGATACGTAGCAACTCGCGCGCACCGCACGATTCCCGCGGCTATCGCAATCGACGTGCGGGAGGGGCTTGTTTCGTAGGGGTTGTGGTAGTTGCGGCGTAGCAATCGAGGCGCTACGCAGGCTGATGGACGCGGCGGGGGTGTGACGTGAACGAGTGGTGCGAGGCGGATTGGTAGCCCGAACGGGCTGAGGCGTGACGTGCCGCGCGAGCGCGCAGCGGTGGGTCAGACGATGCCGAGCGCGGCGAGCGTTCGTGGTCCGATGATCCCGTCCGCCACCAGCCCGAGCGCAGCCTGCGCCTCGCGGATGGACTGGCCACGCCGCGCGAGCTCGGAGAGCACGCACAGCGCGCGAGCGCCGTCCGCGTCGATGCGCGAGGGCGACGCCCACAGCGAGGTCCGCGCGGCGTCCATCGCGACCGCGCACGTGTCGGCCACGCGCACGCCGTGAGCTTGGAGCTCCTGCTGTTTCTTGCTCAACGAACCGGTCCGGCGCACAATTGTAGGATGCGATTTGGGCCTCAATTCAACCAAGCAAAGTTGCTCGCGGCGACGCCGAGATTCTGGAGCAAGGTCACCAAGACGGAATCGTGCTGGACTATTGATGGGTCCAAGCTCGGCAATGGATATGTCGCCTTCTTCTTGGACGGCCAAAACAGGCTCGCGCATCGCGTTTCGTATGCGATAGAGCACGGAGACGTGCCGAATGCGCTTGTTTGCCACCGGTGCGATAACAGGAAGTGCGTCAGGCCGGAGCATTTATTTCTCGGAACTAGCGCCGAGAACCAAGCGGATATGGTGGTGAAGGGGAGGTCCTTAGCTGGCGAGAGAAACGCATCCGCGCGTCTCTCTGAACAGGACGCTAAGGAAGTGCTCAGGCTTTACGAGCTTGGACACAAGCAAACCCACTTGGGTATCAGGTTTGGAGTGAGCAACACCGCGATTTGGAGTGTGTGCCGAGGCAGGAGTTGGAAGCATTTGAAGAAATCGGCCTAGGCCCGTTGCCACGCAGGCTGTCCGCGCGCGTCGTCGCCCGGTCGCACGACGGTCTGCCCGACGCGTCGACGCGTCTCGGGTCCGCACACGCCGTCTTGCTCGAGGCCGTGCGCTGCCTGCTTCACCCGCACGAGCGTCTTGTCTTCCTCGGCTTCGTAGTCCAGAGCCAAGTAGCCAGCCTTCATCAACGCGTCGAAGGGCATGTCTGAGGGGTCGCGGTAGCCGCGGTTGCGCGTGTTGTTGCGGTGGCCGAACACGCCCACGAGGTCCACGCCTCGCAATGCGCCCTTGTCGTCCGCGCGCGTGAGGATGCGGCGGTCGGGCGTACCCGCAGGCCCAATGGGGACGCATCGCTGGACGCCCGTGTGCCACGTGATCGCGTCCAGAAGCTTCACGAGCACTGCGAGTTGGCCTTCGTACAGCACGCCGCCCGAGGCTTCAACAAGCTCGATGCCCACGCTGTACCGGTTCCACGCCGTCGCGTGCCACGTGTAGTGCGTGAGCGGGTCGTTCGACACGATGACCGTGCCGTCGGTGTCGACGGTGTAATCCCACGACACCCAGCGCTTCGTGTCGCGCATGTACCGCGCGTACGCCTCGGCGCGGGTCGAAGCGCCCGAGAGGCCCGGCTTGAGCACGCGCGCCGTGCCGCTCGTGGTGTGCAGCACGATCGAGCGCACCCAGGTCTTGCGCGGGTCGGTGTCCGAGTCGGGCGCGCGCGGCGCTCGCTTCGGGTCGTCGAGCCACGAGACGCTCTCGAAGTCCGTCGCGTACGGCTTGCCGCCGAACACAAGGCTCACGACGCGCGCCCCTTCCCGCCGCCCAGGTGGGTCACCATGAAGAGCACAGCCGCGATTCCGACCACGACCGTGGTCACCGCCGCGAGCACGAAGCGAGTCGCCCAGCTACCCATCACGCATCTCCCTTCGCATCGTGCTGCACGCCGTGCGCGAGCATAAAGGCACCGTCGTCGAAGACGGTCAGCCGCTGGACGCAATCGCCCTCGCCGCACGCGGTGCACATCACGCTTGTCAGGGAGCGCGTGAGCGTGATGCGCGTCGGAGCAATGAGCGCTTGCGCGTACGCCGCTTCAAATGCGCCTTCTGCGCCGAACACCGTGCCGTCGCTGGTGTTGGCGATCACCACTTCCGCTTCGTGCTCGTCCATCACAGCACCCCCATCGCGTCGAGCACGTCGTCCACGTCGTCGTCCACGCTGTTCTTGCCCTTGATCGCGC
>ERZ869925.1150-NODE-1150-length-13064-cov-3.725959_pt1 | contig 13064 bp, 39 predicted proteins | sample MGYA00579311_ERZ869925 | MGnify/ENA primary metagenome ERZ869925 (study PRJEB32216, sample SAMN09231817) | wastewater metagenome | place: USA: Maryland | collected 2016-07-30 | study: EMG produced TPA metagenomics assembly of the PRJNA472060 data set (Reclaimed...
TTTACCTGATGATTATCCTGTATATGGTGATTATCTTTACGTATGTGATGGTAAAGTAGTAAGATGTGATCTATTGGAAGGTACAGTAGCTGACCTGAAAAGAGATTTGAGACGTTTCTACAAACTTGAGGCAAAAGAAATTCGCAGATGTGATATTGTAGGAAGACAAAAAATGTTGGAAGAAGAAGGAAAATAATGAAATTTAAGACACAAAAAGAATTAAAGAAACTAAACACTAAAAATCTACTTCGTTATTATAAAGCAGAACGACAAAGATTTTATGGTGCTGGGTTTATTTGTGGTTGTTGTGGTGATTATATCTGGGAGATTAATGAAAGAGATATAAAGGAGAAAGAAAGACACGATAAATGGAAACTATATCTTGAATCTATTAAAGCAGAATTAAATACCAGAGAACACATATCCAATTAATGAGCAAGATTTTAGGAACATATAAAATAACTTATGATGGAGGTGTAACTCAATTTAAAGATTTGATCTCACAAGAAGATTATGACAATATCTTGAAACCTCTTAAACAGTCAATACAAGAACTGGAAGGGATTAAAAATACTGATAAAGCATTCCCAGCTGCCCAGAAAACAATAAAAGAAAATAAACGTCAAATATTTGAGATGTTTGGTGATAACTATTTTACCAGTGAATCACCATTGTTTTATGCCATAGAAACTGGAATACTTAAACTACCTATACATCAAGGTGGTGAACATAAATGTACGTTAATAAAACAATGATCTATATTCAATCAAATAGTGAAAGAACACTTCCACATCATTTTGATGCTGCATGTGCATTATATGGAGCAATGGATAGTGGAATGGATTATAGGTTAACATCTTTTGAAGAAGTTGAATCTGGTAAGTTTGACAATCTTATTAGAAGAAACCTATTTGTTGGTTCAGTTGAATTTATGCGTGAAGTATTTAAAAGAATAGGTTTGAGTTTTGTACGTTTACCCATGAACTCAAATAGACCTTCTGAAATAATTACGTTAGCAGAAGCACATAAACGAGTTGCTGCTGGTGATAAAGTTTTTATTAAACCATTAGAAATAAAATTGTTTACTGGTCTTGTATTGGATGGTGCAACTTATTCATGTTTGAATGGTATACCAGAAGACACTAAAGTTATAGCATATAAACCATTTATTACACCATTAGTTAGTGAATGGAGAGTTTATGTTCATAATCATAAAATGATAGATTCTAAGAATTATTCTGGCGATTTTAAACGTATACCAAGATATGATTATATTGATGATCTTATTGAAAGGAATATACATACGTTTCCGTGTGCTTATGTTATTGATAGAGGAGTGTTTGACAATAGAGAAGATGCTGTAATTGAATATAATGATATGTGGGCAATTGGTAACTATGGACTTCCAAACGATCTTTACTTAAGAATGTTAAAAGATAGATATTTTGAAATAGTTGGTTAAAAATTTGGTAGTTACAAATTAATTACTTACCTTTGTAATGAAATCAAAATTAGTACTAACCTAAAAACAAAACAACATGAAAGCGACAGTGACCAAAACAGCAAAAAAAGCACCTAAACCAACATCAGATCGCAAAAGACCCAATAAGTCATTTATTAAACAAATGGCAGAATGGAGAGGTCATATGACTTGCAATGAAAAGACAATGTTGGTGGGGTTGGAAGTTAAAAATTTGCTACAAAGGATAAACAACAGAGCGCATGACGAAAAGATTAAAGCGGGTGAATGTACTGAATTGCAGAAGTTGATGAAGACGTTTGTTAAAGAAGCAAACGCATTGCTTGAAAAGAAATAAAAGTATTGGGGTGGAGCATGGGCAAAGTCGAGTAGCATAGCGAAAGGAAATGCTCACCACCCCATTTAGAATTGAATCTGGCGGTTTCAAAGACCGCAACTTGTTAACTAGTGTTAGTCGATATGATTAAGTTCAGGAAGTCTAACTAACGAAAACACAAGCAGTTTTGATGACATTGATATGGGGTAGTACCCTGAGATAGGATAGGTAATGTCGAAGACGTAATCTACGGCTGAAGTCCAAACCGAATCCCGATGCTGGGGCCTCGCAAGAATAAACTGTTCTGCTATCAATGTAAAAACCACAGATGATTAAAAACTAAAACAAATAAACAAAATAAAATGGCAAAGAAAACAACAAAAACAGCAAAAAGTAAAAAAGGTTCTAAAACAAAAAAAGCAAAGAAAGTAACAGTTCAAAAGGTTCAACCTGCTTCTACTGTTCTATCTAAAGAACTACCACAAGATTGGAATGCTGAATGTTTTAATGAAAAAACAATAGACCCAAGAGGATTCCAAGCAGCAGATTTAAAACCAAGATATTTTGCACATCTGAGTAATCTTTTTGAAGAATATGGACAAGCATTAAAACTGGAACCAATTGGTAATCCTGGTTTGAGGTTGTCATTAAATACTTAAAATATTTGGATAATTCAAATATTTGTTTTACCTTTGTCTCATAACCAATAAAAACAAATAACATGAAAAAGGCAGAACTACAATTTAATGGTGTTGGTGGGGTTGATCTCTTGACTGAAAGAGACAGAGGAAATGAAGTCCTGATTTTAACAGGTAATAAAAAGAATAGTCTTCCATACTGGAAGAAATTGAAACAATTAGCTGAAGAAGCAATTGATTTGATGGAGAATGAGGAATAATTTTAATCAAATCTAAGCAGTACTCACAGTCCTGATAAGGAGTCTTAGTGTAATTCAACCTACATAACTATGCTGTAGAGGTTAAACGCAGTTGAGGGTACTAGCTGATTTGATTAAATAAATTTGTAAGAATAAAATATTATTAGTACCTTTGCACTATGGAAGATAATAAATCATCAACTGGTGTTACAATTGATCTTGAAACAAGTGGGTTGGATGGTAAAAGTAAAATAGTTGTTATTGGTCATGGAACTCAAGAATCGAAAACAATGATTGAATCTTTAAAAAAGAAGTTCGGTGAGGATATTATAATCGTTAATTCAGTAGAAGAATTAAAAGGTGTAGAACTCAAACAAGATGATTTATCTAATGTGAAAGAAACATTTGTCATTACTAATCATATACCACTTAATAGGTATGATATGCCAATAACATCAGGTAAAGAAAGACGCAACGAAAGACGTAAAAAAGAAAGAAAAAATAAAAGAAAATACTAATCCATGAATTTTTTAAAAAACTTATTTAGACGTAAACCAAAAACTGGTGATAAAGTAAAAGTCGCTGTGGGTTTTAGTTCATATCTTAATACAGGTGTAGTATCATCTGTGCATAAAGATTATTGCTGGGTAGATAGGTTTAACATTCGTGGTGAATTCATTGAGAGTTTTACCGCTTCATTTAGTTACTGTAACTTCATATACATTTAAAAATGAACTTAGAACACTTCCCCAATTTTATAAGAGCAAACTATCCAATGATTGCCAATGAAAGCAATGATACGTTGATAGAGTTTGGAGAAGAATTTAAGAAGTATTTGGAAGAAAAATTTGTCAATGCCAAAGAAAAACTTGAACCTATTTGGGATATAGACCCTAAAACAGTTATAATGGCACAGGTTAATAATGACCCATTTAAAATGAATGGTTATCATCCAGCATTGTTCATTCATCTTAATGAATTTGTTCAAAAAAGCATAAAAGAAACACAAAATTAATATGTGGGTAGAAAGACAACCAACTATAGGTGAAACAGTGAAAATAGAATTCGCTGAATGGACAAGGAAAGGTACCAAAATAGGTATCTATCTTAGATCATCCATTGAGGGTAAGTTAATAATAGACTTGGGGAGAACCTTAATGTATCTTGATCGATTTGGTGGGTTTTTAGTCTGGGAGAATCAATATAAACGACCATGAAAAAAGATTATAAGGGGTTAAGTAAAGAGTTTAAAGAAGCACTTGACAATATTACACCTGAAGATATTGCAAAGTACTTCCCTGAAGACAAAACACCCAAAGGTTGGTTAAGTATCGAAGATCATCTTCCACAGTTAATTGTAGATGATTTTATTTCTAAAGGATATTCAACATATAAGGTAAAAGATAAAGATGGTAATGAATTTGAAAGTAGTGTTACAGATCACCATATGTGGTATTACATGGCAAAAGAACAAGGAATAACTCATTGGTTTAATAAATAAAACATGGATAAATTAAAACAAAAAAAGAAGGAAGTATTTGAATTAGCAGTAACATTTGAATTGATAGGTTGTCGTAAAAATTGTGGTAATACTATTATTTCACCCAACAAAACTATTTGTTTGAGTTGTGGTAGTAGTTTAAAAATAAATAATTAAATATATGAATATGGAAAGATTTAAAACGTTAGTGAAAAACTTTATATTTGCAAGTAAATGGTTACTTATACCATTTTATGTAAAGTTGATGTGGACTTTAATAAGGTTCAGTTGGATTGCTTGTTCTGGTGGCGTAACACCTGAAGATGTAATGAACGTACTTGAAGACGTTGATGTGGTGATGATAGCAAATCTTATTAAAATGATTATTACTGGTTCATATCATTCATTTGTAGATAAAACCCATGGCAATGAAAGTGAACAAGTATCCTCTGGAGCGTTGAAGGTTAAAATGGCAACGTCAATCCTCGGTGTATCCTCAATACATATGTTAAAGACATTCATTGAAGAAGGTGGAATGACAGATGTTGTTTATAAACAAATTTGGATTCATGGAGCATTTATAATTGGTGCTGTAGCATTAGCATTTATTGATTATTTACACGAAAAAACAACACATTAAAAATAAAACAACTATGAAAAAACTATTATTACTATTCGTTTGCTTAATTACTTTATTCAGTTGCAAACCAAAACATCACAGAAAAGTACAAAAGATTGAAATCAAGACATATAAACAATGTGCGTTAAAAGATAAAGGTACTGATGATGGTTGGTTCTTTTTATATGTGATAAGTAGTATTGATGATGGTGGTACTTATTATTACACATACACTTCTGAAACACCAGTATCTGACTTCAGTAATGTTCAATGGACTGAACAAGAAACTTTATCTGTTGAAGGATTAGAAGCGGTCTCAACCCAAGTAGAAGTATCTGACCTAAATGCTGAAATGCAAGCTGATATTGGTGGTAATCCAGAATATTTTGGTGGACTGACTGAAGAAGAAATGGGTGATTATGAAGGAACCGAAACTGAAAGTTCAGATAATAGTTCTGATGGAGACGCTGGAGATTCAGGTGATAGTGGTGGAGATAGCGGGGGTGATTCAGGTGGTGGTGACGGAGGTGGAGGAGATGGTGGCGGGGGTGGAGAATAAGTTCAAATAAATTTGGATGTTTCAAAACTTTTATGTACCTTTGTATCAAATAAAACAAACATGAAAAAATACTTCGGACTTATATTTTTGTTACTACTTTTTAGTATAATCGTATCAGGATTGTTTGCGATTGCTTCTTTTAATAAGAAGGATGCCATTATGACTACTATCTTTGGTTCAATCTTTTTATCATCTATCATTGTAGCAATAAAACTATCATTTAAAGATATGGATGATAAAACAAAAATCTATGATGAAACGACTAAAGAATTAATTGCATTCAAAGATGATGTTAAAAAAGCAACATCAAAAGATGAATTAAGACCTCTTTTTTTACGCCTTAAAGAATATCAAGATAAATTCAAAACATCAGACCCTTATTTTATGTATATCCTTGACCTATGTCAAGGTATGATGGAAGGAAAATTAAGTATATTAGATCACAAAGGATAAGCAGTTGAATGAAATAAGTCTTGAAATACTGGAGTACAGTTACTGGGAACACTTTAAATTTGCTAAAGACCTTGCACTCGTATTACCACTTAAACATCCTAAAAGGGTTGCTATGGAAAACAAAGTTAATGAATTAGCAAAAGAGTTACACGAACTAAAATCAAAAACAAAATGAAAACATTAACCCTTATTATATTAGCGTTTTTAGGTGCACTTTGGGCACCAAGATTTACTCTTGGTTGCGTGTTGGTGAATTATGGACATCCTATATTAGGTGCGATCATAATCGTTGTATCATTAGTATTAAACTTGTCTAATTCAAAATGAACTTTACATTAAACAGAGAAATAACTGAAATTATCCTAACAGTGTTTTTAACATTGTTCGTCAATTATTCAATGGTTAGACTTTGGACTAACCCTACCTCATTTAGAAACCCACGCAGAATGTTATTGTTCTTTATTTTTAACATTATGTTAATGGTGGGGTTTATAATATATTTAATTAAATTATCATGAAGTCAATTACAATAAACGGAAGGACTTTCCAATATCAAATTTATGCTGACTATGACCAATTTGGTGATAATGTCAGTACTTGTTTTTATGACGGGACAGAAATAATTAAACATAAAAAGTATTGGTTCTTCGGTGAGGTGATATCAAAAGAAGAACCTAAAATAGTGTTTGAATTACCATTTAGTATTGAAGATCATAGTATGACAAAAGAACAAGTGAGATCACATATTGAACGTGCTGTTACTTTATTGAATAGAAGGGAACAAATTCAAAGAGGGGAAATTATATGAACTGTTTAATATTATTTATTTGTTTGATTTTAGTTGGTGGTCTAATACCATTAACCAAAATTATTATTAAATTATCAAGTATAATATATACTCTATTCCAAATGGGTTATAGTATATTTTCATTACATGTTGTTATGTATATTGTTGGGTTATTAATAATGTTTATTCCAGTTATAATCGTGTTTCACTTCTTATATTTTATTTTCTTAATTTATTAGTATGTGGTTAATTATAGCACTTATTATTGATAATTTCTTTATGCTGATAGCGTTTATATCAGCTGCTTTATTAATACCTGATCTCGGAGAATGGGGTAGTACATCTATGGGTATACCTTATAGATTAATAGTTTTTTCTATTATAGTGGGTGTTTGTATTATAGGACAAAAAATACAAGAAAAGAAACAAGAAGATGAAGAATAAATTATTGACTGAAAATTACGACAGGGAAAAACATGCTTATCTGGAAAACAGAAAAGATGCTTTTGGTAATCCTGTTGAACTGGAAGAAGGTTTTAGATTTCTTGAGAATACCGAAAAAATTAAAAAGGGTGATTACCATTTTGATATCTATGGTGGGTGGGTTACTGGTGGAGAAGACTATTATGCTGAAAATGGACATTATGCAGGTTACTATGGTGGCCGATGGACTGCTTGGGCAAGGAAAATCAAATAAAACATATTATGGAAAAACTTAAAGAATTAGAGACACCTGAATTGGATAAAATATCTTTACCAGATTGGATGAAGATTACTCTTTATACTCCATTACAAAAAATAGAACTTAAAAATCTATTAGAAAATCATGTGTGGGTTACAGCTGCAAGAAAAAAATTGTATGTAAGAGAGATGCAAACATCACACATAATAAATTGCATCAGGTGTTGGAATGGTGAAGGTTATCTAAGTATACCTGAAGGTTATTTAGGTGGCAAAGAGAAGTGGTTAAAGATATTTAATGATGAATTAACCAACAGACAATAAATGGGTAAAATAGAAAAAATTCTTTTTAATATAGTAATTTCATTAATTGTTATAGGAGGGGTAATATTTGTAATATCAGGTATTAATAATACAAAAGAAACACAATATTGTGGTAAGGTAGTAAGAGTATATATGACACCTGCTGGATATAAAGTACACCCAGAAAAAAGGGTTGTATTCTATTGTGATTCACTAAAAAGAAACGTTGATGTTAAAGTCACATTTCAAACATATTCAAACACTAAAGAAGGTCAAAGAATATGCTTTGATCTTAATAGAATGCAATTAGAAGAATGATCGAACTACCTAAAGTAAACGAGTCTCAATTTACCAAACTAATCAAGTTAGGTTTCCCTATTAAAGATGAGAAGGATAATCCAATTAGTTGGCCAACTGTTCCTTTAGCGTTACAATGGATTAACGACACCAAAGGTCTTTATTTAAATCTTGGTCCAGAACTTTATAAGGATGGTATTAACTGGTGTTGGCAATTATATTGGTATAAACCAAGGAACCAATGGAAATCTAAAAAGACCCACAATGAACACCCTATAAGATTGGGAGAGATCATAACTGAAACATATTATGATAATATCTCTGAAGGAACTTATATGTTTGGTGATAATCATGAATACCCTACAAAACAATCTGCTGAATCCGAAGCGTTATCTTATGCTTTGAACTACTTAATAGGTGGTAGAGACTATGCCATGCAGAATTTAAAACCATCCGATTCTGCTGAAGAAATAACTACTGAAGTAGAGTAAAAATAATTCTTTTATTTTAGTTGCATCGTGTTTAATTTTTTAGTATGTTTGCTTTATAATAACATAAAACTAAAAATTTAAACCAAATGTACGACAAAAGATCAGAAAACCCAGCAGCAGTTAAATCCCAACCAAGAGTATTTGAATTAATAGACGATATTAATCGTGCTGTTTCTAACTATTCAGAATTAACATCAAGATTAGACAATGGTGTTTATAGAATAGGAAATCTCCCTGAAGCTAAAGAAAGTGGAAGTCTTAAAACATCAGATAAAGTACAAGAATCCATTAATGTAACAGAAAGATTAGAAAGCATCCTTCGTTATTTGCACACAACAAATGAACGTCTTGAGACCAGTATATATAAATTAGAACAATTTGTTTAATGGAAAAGAAAATTATAGAAGATAGAAAGACGGAAGTACTGGATGATATCATTTGTGATTCATGTGGTAAATCTTGTGCTGTTGATGAAGGAATAGTAGATAATGATGTCAGGTTAGATCATGGCACCAAATACAAATCGTTTGAGTTTATGGAACTCAAAGCTTCATGGGGGTATCATTCTAAAGGTAAGGATTTAACCTATTGGAAAGCACATCTATGTGAAGAATGTGTAGATACCAAATTATCTTTTATAAACTTCAAAAAAGGAAATACACGTATCACATCAATTTTAACAAATAAAGATTAATGAAAACTGATAAATTTAGAATCAAAGAAGTAGCATTAAAAAAAGATGGCACCGATATTTGGTTCTATCCAGAAATTTGTGTATTGAATACTAAAACTAAAGGAATGTTATGGTGGAAAACTTCTGAAACAATAGAAGAATGGGAAACATTTTTTAAATCACCTAAAAGTAAAAAACCAATACATTATTCTAAAACACATAGAAATGGAATGTTCTTTAGTGAGAGTGAACATGTAATCGGTTTTAGAACGATTATTGAAGCTGAAGCATGGATTGAAGATTATAAAGAAAAAGAATTAATTGAAGCGAGAGCATTGAGCACTAAATGGATGAAGTACGTAGCCTCGACAATAGAGGCAAGAGAAGCAATTAAAATTCATCAAATTGATTAGTTATGGATATTAAACGAGAAATTAAAGTAGAACTCACAATTGATGAAATAAGTAAAATTCTTATTGAATATTTAAATAAAAAAGGTGTTAGTGTTTCTCATGTTCGTTTTGATGTGAGAGCTCATTACGATGAAACAGACTGGAGATCAGAATTTCCACCTTCTTATGAATTAGATAAAGCAATTTGCACTGGAACTGAAGATTTAAATTAATGTGGGTAAATCAGTTAAAATATTCAGATATGCAGATGTTTGTTATTTCATTGTCAGGTGAAATAGATTTTTTATTAGTTGGAACCCATTATGAAGTAGAACTCGAAGAAGAAGATTAACATGAAAATAAAAGTAACAATATCAGATGTAATAGTGGAATTAGAAAGACCTAATTTTATTGATTATAACTCAATTCAGACTAGTCAAGGACAAAATCTAAGAACAAATATAATGAATGACACAGTTTTACCATTACTAAAAGAGGTAGTATCTTCAGCAATAGAACTATACAACGAAAGAACCAAAAACGATATTAAATGAAGAACGACCAAGAACGGTTAAAAATGTTATTAGAAATACAGGAACTAAATAAAAGTGGTTATGCTGGTATATTACCTAATGGTAATATTGTAGATAGGCGTAAATTTCCTGAAGCAATACCTATTCAAGAAAACCCATTGTTTAATGTTGCCAAACCAAAAGATATAAATGAATAAGGAGATACTAAAAGAAGTTAAATTAGTTATAGTAGATGATTTATACTATATGGTTTCTAATGATGAACCATCACTATTTGAAGACTGTTTAATACCAAGAGTAAGTGAGCGTAGTTGGGATAAAAAGTCTTACTTGGTTGATAAATTGACTTCTAACTATATGGTTTTATACCCAGAGGAATTTAAGTTTATAAGGAAAGTTGTTGCTACACCAAACCAAATAGGATTGGTATATGGTATGGGAACTACTAACCAAATGGATGCTTTATATAACATATCAGGTGAACAAATAAGTAAGATATTTGAAAATGATGGTACATGCTGGATTGAATATTTCAAATCAACACAAAAACCACGATTGATAGATGGTAAAGTAATTATTCATGGTAGTGCTACTGACCTTGACGAACCATATAAGACAGAACCTGAAAATAGAAGCTGTCCTTGTTTATATCTTAAAGAACCATGTCAACCTAATTGTACTTGTGTTAACCCATTCATGTCTCATGGATGTTTAAATTGTGCTACATACGGCAGTATTGAACAAAGAGAACAAATGGCAGAACGTTTAAACCATTATAGACTTTTTTATAAGGAAAACAAACCTGAAACTTATCTTGATAAATTACATAACATACTGGAACATCTTAAAATAATTGTTGAATTAGAAGAGATGAAAGATTTGAAAAATACAATAGTGAGACAACAGAAATATGAAGAAGCAGCAAAGTTAAGAGAAGAAGAAAGAGGTATTATAGATAGATGGGAAAAACTTAAACCAGTAGATGTAGAAGCACTTAAACAACTATTCAAAACCTATCGTAAATGAAGAGAGAACTTCAATTTAGAGCATTAATAAAAAACTTTCCAGCAAAGGGTCATGGTGAGCAAAAATATGTTTATAGTAAAGGATTAAACAATTATTGGTATTCAACTCACGGTGCATATTACGGAGAAGTAGACCCAGAATCAATTTCTCAATTCACTGGATTAGAAACTAAAGATGGTGATCTTATTTATGAAGGTGATACATTGAAAATACAATTACCTTTAGGTGGATTTTGGGGTAATGTTAAAAAAGAAAAAATTGGTAAGGTTAGATATGAAGCAGATTTTGGTGGATATATTGTAGAATGGGAATATTCTAAAAACCAACATCATGTACAATTAGACTGCGATATAGCATATACAGGTAAATTAATAGAACAATGAAAGATTTAAACTTAGATAAATTAGAACCTATTTTAAGGTCAACTTATGAAGCTGGTATGGGTTGTCAAAAAGTACATGACCATTTTCAAAGAACTTATGACGAAGTAGGGAAAAAAAGACCAGATATAGAATTACCATCTTTTGATAAGTGGTTCTTAGACTTAAAAATAATAATGGGAATATTAATGTCAGATTAGCATGGGAAAAGTATTATTAATATGTACAAATTGTCTTTATTCTAAAACGAGTAAACAAATAGAAACAGACCCTAAAGAAACTAAATTTATCGTCATAGATAATTGTCCTAAATGCAATGCTGAACAACTTGACGAAATAGAATATAGAGATAAAAATTTTAAACTAATAAACCATGAGTAGAACAAAAGATTTCGCAGAAAGAGAATTAGATATACTTGTTAAATCTAATCCAGACCCTAACAATAGACCTATCATAGAAGAGTTTATACCTGAACTATTAGCATTAGCTGAGAAATTTGGTAAGTCAGGTCAAAGTGGTGGGTCAGCACCTTATACAGCAGGTGCATTATCTCAAGCAGTTAAACACTTATGCTTACAACAACCAATTTGTCCAGTTACTGGTATTGATGAAGAATGGGTGGATGTAGCACATATAAGTGATGGTGATAAAGATACAATGTATCAAAACAACAGATGTCACGCTTTGTTTAAAGATAGTACTGGTAGGTCATGGTATTTAGATGCTATTGTATGGAAAGGTGATACAGTTGGTCCGTCAGGAGATACTGGTTGGGACACATTTACTGGAACGGTTGAAGGAATTACAAGCAGACAATTCATTAAATCATTTCCATTTGAACCTAAAACCTTTTACATAGATGTTCACAGAGAGAAATACGATGTAAAGAAACATGGAGAAAATGCAAGAGTAATTACAACTGGATTGGATGGAGATGTTGTTTATTTAATCAAAGACAAATCTCAATTGGATAAAGTATTTGAATATTACGAAAAACAATAATACAATGGATAAATCATTTCAACTGTATGAATCAATATTAGTTTCTTGTGAGATATCTTGCGATAACTGTACTACAACAAAAACTATACATGGTATAGATGATGGTGATGCTTGTGATGAATTTTATAAACAAGGTTGGAGAACCAGGTCCAAAACTTATTGTCCTGAATGCGCTAAGAAAAAATTAAAACGTTTAGATTGATGAAACCTAAAATTGAATGCTTTAGGGATTATTATCATTTAAAAATATATATAAATGGTTTGTTGCATTTACATCTAAACATGGAAAACCATGATGGTTTTCAATCATGGTATGAAGGTAACAAAAAGAGAATATATTTTATTGAAATGTGTCGTAAACAAGGGGAACCAATTTTATTAGGTTATGATGATTTAGAAATTTGGGAAACAATACTAAAATTATTGGATGAAAATATCTAAAACAATAAGAGATTACGAAAATCTTCATATCCTATTATGGTTAATGAAAGATACATCTTGGATGATGGATTGGAAGTTATTGGGTGTTACAATGATAGTGCCAACTATGATAGTTGCTATATCTCTGGTGATTAAAACGTTTAAAGAAAGCGATCTATGGATTAATTTAGCGATTTGCTTCTGGATAACAGCAAATGCTTTTTGGATGTGTTGTGATTTCTCTGAACACTCTGAATTAAAAAACTATGCTGGATTTCCTTTCGTATTTGGTTA
>ERZ869925.1155-NODE-1155-length-13024-cov-72.611458_pt1 | contig 13024 bp, 34 predicted proteins | sample MGYA00579311_ERZ869925 | MGnify/ENA primary metagenome ERZ869925 (study PRJEB32216, sample SAMN09231817) | wastewater metagenome | place: USA: Maryland | collected 2016-07-30 | study: EMG produced TPA metagenomics assembly of the PRJNA472060 data set (Reclaimed...
CGCTCTTCCGATCTGTCTTGGCGGGTGGTTCGATTCTCTAAAACACGAACGGTGCTTCAGTAGTCGTGGTGGAGGTTGATGCCTGCACGTCTGCGGTTGCCGGCGGTGGCGCCTCGGCTGTAGTTGCAGCGTGCGCACTCGGGCAGCAGGCGGCTGTTCGGGTCGCCGTCGTGTTCGTGGCCGGCTGTCCATGCTCTGCCGTGTTCGGCTTGGGTCTTGCCGCACTGCCAGCACCTGGTCGATGGGTCGGCGGCTGCGGCTTGGCGCACCTGCTTGGCTCGGCGCTGGTAGCTGCCGGAGTGGTGCGGTCCCTTGGTCATGGAACGACGCAACCCGCAGCCGCTAGGCGCACTGCGGGTTGAATAGACATAGCGTACCTGTCGCGTACCTGGGATGTGTGGATTGTCACGGTGAGGTCACGCACCGTGTTTGCCGCCTGTTGCGGCGCGCACGTCGCGGTCAGTGATCCGTAGCCCACGCGTGTGGCGGTCGACGAGCATCCTCGGTGGCTCGTCCATGTCGAGAGCGCGGGCGGTGTCGTAGCACCAGCGACACATGCGTCCACCAGTTGTCTTCGCTGGGGTGCGGGTACCGGTGCGCCAGCAGGACTGGCAGCAGCCTGTCGGGCATTCGTCGGAGGCGTGCGTGCGAAGGTGATCTGCTGCCCGGTTGGAGGGTGCGAGCTGGTCGACGAGGTCGGCGAGACGGTCGATGCATCGTTCGAGGTCGCGTCGGAGTTGGCCGTGCGTGTCGCCGTGTTCGATGTGCGCGGTGGCGAGGATCGCTGTGCGGCCTCCTTCGTTGTCGCCGGATGCTGTTCCGCCGGTTGGGTAGCCGTCGAGGAACGTGTGGCTGTTCGTGATGGCGCGGGTGATGCGCGGGCGGATGCGTTCGTACAGGTCGAGGGTGCGGTCCAGGTCGGTCACTGTCGTGCCTCCAGAGCGGTGATGCGTGCCTCGTGTTCGGTCACGGTCGACCGGAGTGCGACGTCTTGGCCGATGCCGTGTTGTTCGAGCCAGCCGATGAGCCGGTTCAGGTTGTCGAGCGCCTGGCGGTACTCGCGTCGTTCAGCGTCGGTCACAGCGTCACCGCCAACGGGTACTTCTCGGACAACTCGTCCACCTTCTCCGGTGTCCCTTCGATCTCCTGCCATGTACCGCAACGACACACCCACAGATCCGGACCTTTGAACTTGCCGTGCACTTCCTCCCAAGTGGCGCCGTGCTCGGTGCGGACGATCCAGTACGGATGTTCCTCGTTCACCTCCGGTGGGTCGGCCTGGTCGTTGAACCGTGTCGGGTAGGCGCAGTCGACGCCCTCCCGGTGCACGCACCCGTGGCCGGCCTTGTCGTTCAGGGGGACGCTGATGAACGCTCGCTTGAGCGGGCCGGAGTACGGCTCGGGTGTCCATGTGACGTGGTACCAGTCGACTTCGCCGCCGGGTAGGAGCTTCGTGATCTGTGCTCCGTGGTTGATGTCGACCAGCGTCTCGGCGTATGTGCGTGCTTCTTCCTCGTTGGGGAACCAGCGGTCATGGTCCTCGTCGTCGCTGTAGCGGCGGTATCGGTTGACGACGCATACGATCGGGTCGGTCACGGGCGGGTCTCCAATGCTGCGCGTTTGGCGAGCTGGTCGAGCAGGGTCTGGGGTCGGGCGATCAGGAAGCCGGATACCGAGAGGACGTTCAGTGCTCGGAGTGCGTCGTCGTGGTTGAACCCGTCGGCCTTCAACGCTGCGAGCGCGTCGTCGATGTCGGTCACTGCTGGTCTCCTCTCGGGACGCATCGCGTCCACTGCTTGCGTTCTCCATCCCACCGACACGACCCGTTCGCCGGACCCGTGAACCGCCACCCAGTGCCGACGCGCTCCCAGCAGCGTTCCGGGCACGGGGGATGTGACGGCGCGGGACGGTTCGTGATCTTCGACAGGCTCATGACGGCATCCTGACGACGGGTGCGCCGCGTTCGTCGGTGTCGACGTCGAGCGTGCGGTCAGAGCCGTGGTCGGTCCATCCGGTGCCCGGCAGGAACGTGCCCTTGGTTGGGTCGGTGACGATGCGTTCCTGCGCCGGCTGGAGGTCGAGTCCCGCGGTGATGGCGTCGAGCTGGATGCGTAGTGCATGAACCTCTCTCGTGAGGTGCGTGAGCATCGAGACGACCTGGTTCTGGGTTGCCATCAGCTGACCGCCCCGAACTTGGCTTCGGCTTCGGCGAGCTTGGCGCCGAGTCGGGTCACTGTCGGGTTGACGGCTGCGTCTTCGGTGAAGGGTCGTTGGCGTCCTCCGCGCAGGTTGTTGCCCCCCTCCCCCCTTGACCCCCCACCCCCTTTAGGGGGTCTCCACTCCTCTCCACTCCACTCCTCTCCCTGCGCGACCGATGTGTCCTCACGGTCGGTACTGGTCGCGTACTCGTTCGCGACTGGTGCGTCCTCTTGGGGTGAACCGGTGGTGTCGGTGTGGGTGGGGTGGTTCGCGACCGGTGCGGGACGCTTGCCGCGCTGGGGCTTGCGCGGCTTCTGGAACCGGTCCCACTGCGCCACCTGGACGTACCGCTTGCCGGCCACCTCGTAACGGACGAGCAGCCCGACCTGTTCGAGCTCATCGAGCAGCCCGTCAACGAGGGCGTGGTCCCAGTCGAGCAGCGGCACGCATTTCGCTGCGATGAGCCGCACGTTGTCGTCACAGCGTCCGTCGTCGTCGCAGTGGGTCTGGAACCGCCAGAACAGCCGCTCGGCGGCGTGTGAGAGCTGTGCGAGCTTCTCGCTGTCACAGGCGTCGGGGTGGATGGATCTGATGCGGGCCATGTTCAGCGTGCTCCTGTTGATGCGGTGTTGCGGTCGGGCAGAGTGTCGGCGTCGGGCTTCCAGCGCCACTGGTTGACGCGCTTGCCTGCCGGGCGCACCTCGACCACTCCGGCGTCGACCATGCGTGCCAGCACCTTCTGCACCGTGTTGCGTTCCAGGCCGAGGCGCGCGGAGAGCTCGCGGGCGTAGACCCAGTTGCGGGTGTCGCACAGCTCTCGTTCGAGGACGGCCCGTACCCGGATGCGCTCCGGGTGCTCCCTGCGGAGCCGGGACAGTGATGCGCCCCACACGCCGTACTCCTCCTCAGCCACCTCGGCGTGCACGCCGCACTGCTCCTGCACCGGGCACGACCAACAGGTGATGAGCGCCCGTGCTGCGTGGCGTGGTTCGTAGAAGATGTCCGGGTTCATCCCTCGGCACGCTGCGTTCTGCTGCCAGCTCATCGGTGTCCCTTCCTGAGTCGTATGCGTTCCTTCGGGGTTGTGCCGCCCTGGATGCCGTGGTCGTGATGACCGCCAGTCGCGAGCGCCGCCTCAAGGCACTGCTCGCGGACAGGGCACGCGGCGCACACGGTCTTCGCTCTGGCGACAGCACGGCGGTAGTTGGAGTCTTCGCGTCGGTCGGCGCGCATCGGGCGTTCTGGGAAGAAGCTGACGTGCGCGTATTCGGGGAGCGCGCAGCGGGCGTGTTCAGCGCCAGGGAACTGGCCGGCGTAGACGCGGGTCATGGCTGTCCGCTGTCGTGCCATGCGTCGGGGCAGGGCGCCCATAGGCCACGGGGGTCGTTCTTGGCGCCGCCACAGATGTCGCACGTCGGGCAGTGGTCGGGGGTCGGCGCAGCGGCCATCGCTAGGCCGTCGTTCATGCCGTCGTGGTAGCGGCACAGCACCCAGTGCCGGTCGTTGTGGCGAAGGGCGCACCCGCAGTTGTAGGTGTCGAACCCCCACTGCTCGACGGAGCGGATTCCTGTTGCTTCGACCAGTTCCACCACTGGTGGTGCCACTGCCTGCTCAGGGAGAACGGATACACGGATCGTGCTCATGTCGGCTCCTTCGGGGTGGGGGTCGGCGACAACGAAGCGGCGCCACGGAGCAGGCGGGCAGCGTCACCAACCCGGTAGGCGGCTCGGGCATGGAAGCAGCAGCCATCGCCGGGGCCGTCCTCGCCTTGGTCGCCGTGCATGTCGACGCACTCGGTGACGTGGTAGTCGGCAACCTCAGTCAGAGCGTCGGCGATGCGTTGGCGGTCGCCGATGGCGGCGGTGATGGCGGCGTACTGCCGCAACCCGTCAGCAGCAGCACGAAACTTGGGTTCGTCTTCGGTCCATGAGCGCATGTCGTTGGCGTGGGCGTCGAGAAAGTCGGCGAGTGCGAGCCAGTCGGTGTCGGTCATCCTGCGCCCCGGCATCAGTCGACGCTCCCGTCGTCGAGGTCCATGCGGGCGGTGTAGGCGTCGAGGAGTTGGGCGTGCTCGAGCGCGGCTCGGAGGTCGGAGGTGTCGGCCTCGATGACGACGCGGAGCTCGAGCCGGCCGAGCTCGAGGTCGAGGTCGTGGCCGGCCTGGCGGGTGTCGAGCACGAGCTCGGCGAGCACGAGCTCGAGGCCGCGCTCCTGGGCGATGTGGTCGAGGCCGAGGGCGTCGACCAGGCGGCCGGCGTGGCGGATCAGGCGGCCGGCGAGCGAGAGGTCTCCGGCGTCGATGGTGCCGAGGCCGGAGCCGGCGAGCTCGAGGTCGCCGGCGAGCTCCTGGTCGGGCCGGAGGTCGGCGGTGTCGTCGTGGTCGGTCATGGGTTGCTCCTGGTCGTGGTGGCGGTCGTGGTGGTGGTGGGGTCGTCGGCGAGGCGTCGGAGCTCGAACAGGTGGGCCCATTCGGGCCGGCGTTCGATCAGGAGCCGGGCGTAGCGGGATCGGTAGCTGTTGTTCAGGCGGAACGGGTCGCCGGTCGTGGCGCGCTGGGAGTGCCAGCGGAGAACCTCGAACAGCATCCCGACGCCGATGCGGGTGCGGCCGGCAGCGGAGTGTGTGCCGATGGCGTTGGGGTTGCGGACCATGTTCCGCAGACGGTCAGGGAGTGTTCCGTCATCGGTCATCTTGGCCTCCTTTGCGGCGGTCCATCTCGTCGGCCCACAGGTCCCTCAGGATCACCAACTGCTCGGCGGTGCATCGGACGGCGAGCCTCACGGCTGCTCCTCGGTCTGCCCTCGGTCCTCGCTGATGGCCGTCATCCGAGCCACCCACACGCACGACAGCGCCAGATGCCTTCCCACACGACTTCACGCTGACCGCACTGTCGGCAGAGGTATCGCTCAGCCATCGGTCTGCCCTCGGTCCTCGGCCCCCTCGGCCACAGCAGCAGCGATGCGATTGACCTCCGGTGCTAGGTCGGGGAGCAGACGACCGCAGTCGAGACATCGGGAACGCCGACCACCAGCGAGGTCGATCTCTTCGCCGTAGATGTTGCGGCGCAATGTGTGGGTGCATCGCCGCAGCGGGTCGATTAGCCATCCTGGCAGCCAGATGCCGTGGATGATGTGGCGGCGACGGTAGCGAGCGTTGTCAGCCATCGGTCGCCTCCCCCGGTGTCAGCGAGGCACCTACGGACACTTCGTACATCCATTGCCCCTCGTCGCCGTCAATCGCCGGGTACAAGAAGATCGGGCTGATGGCAATGTTTGGGCGTTCCAAGTTGCGGGTGTCGACCTGCTGCACGACCCATGTAAGTGCTTCATCCAGGGTGTCAACTTGGGCGGCGATATGGACGGAATCGACTTCGTTGCGGACGCTCATCGTTCGTCTCCTTCGTTGCGGTCCCCGTCGGTGTCGCCCCAGCCATCGGTCTGCCCTCGGTCCTCTGTGGCTAAGGCCACTTTCAGTACGGCCGCTTCGAGCAGATCGGCTGCTTGGGCGGCGGCGTTCTCGACGGGTTCGGTGTCACGCAACATCTCGACGGCACGCAGCATGATCTCGGGTAGCAGGAGGTGTGTATCGCTAGCGCCGTCCTTCAAATTGGGGGACCATCGCCGCAACTCGTAGATGAGTCCGTCGCCGTCAAGCGCCATGAAGCACGACGGACACACGATCCCGATGCCACCAGTGATCGCATACCACTCAGGCTCTCCGAGGTCGATGAACCAGTTTCCGTTGGGTCGTCCGCAGCGGTGGCAGAAGTCCTCGGGGTGGAAGTCGGGCCACCCCGCATCACGCTGAGCGTTGATCTCATCAGTCGTCTTGATCTCAGCCATCGGTCGCCTCCCCGTCGGGCCACGGGTTGGAGGCGTAGGCGTCGAACTGCACCGGGCGTCGAGACGTGGTCGCCTCCCCGTCGGTGACGCCCCGGTCAGCAGCAGCGAGCACCAACCGCAGGCGCTCCATGGGGTACGGGCCGTCGGTCATGCACGACGGCTCATCCCGGCAGTCGAACGAACAGGTGCCACCACCATTGGGGTTGAGGGCGTAGGCGCAACTGCTGCGGTCCATGAACCAGCAGTCCTCGTTGGGTTCGTGTGTTGGCTCACCACAGGAGTCGCAGAACGCCACAGCCCGCGCCGCTTCCCGTAGTGCCCGGTTCTCGTCGGCGAGACGGTCCCGCTCAGCGATGGGCACGACTTCGTAGCCGCCCTCCTGTAGAGCGTCCACGATCGACTCGGAGACTCGCACCTTGAACGGTTCGGGCTGGTTGCAGTAGTCGGCGGCGAACCACCAGTCGGCCAGCACGTCGAGTACGGTCGCGTCGGCGAGACGGTCCTCTCGGGCGAGCCAGTTGGCGAGCAGGCGGGGCGCAGCAGCGATCAGAGCGGCGAGAGCGTGCGCCCCTTCGTCTCCACCTCTGACGCTGCACACATGGTCGTCGTCGCTCAACACGTCGACCGACCAGTGGTCGGGGACACGCTTGTTGTAGGTCCGCTCGATGTACCACTCGGCCGTCAGTTCGGTAGCGGCGTCGAGGAGTCGGCGTGTCTCGGCTGCCAGACCATCGGTGTCGCTCATGCTCGTTCTCCTTCGATTGTTTCCAGCACGTCGGCTGCGTCTTCCAGGTCGACCACGTCCGATGCGAGCAGCGGCCGTGTGATGCCCTTGTCGAGCGCCGTACGGGCACCCGTCGCGATCGTCCGTAGGCGTTTCGCGAGCACCGACGGTGACGGGGGTTCGGTCAGCCGTAGCTGCGGCTCGTTCACCGGTCGCCCCATGTGTCGACTCCGTACCGGAGGAAACCGAGCGCCCGCGCTTCACGCGGGTTCGTATGGATCCAGGAATGGCAGCGGTGGCAGCACAGCAACAGGTTCGACCGGTCATCCGCACCGCCCTGCGAGCTGCGGCGGATGTGATGCCGATGCTCCGCAGCCCCGGTGCACACCTCGGGGATGCGCGCCTCGCACGTCCCGTCGACGGGTGTCGCTGCCATCGCCTTACGACGTTCCCTGCCGCGCTTCCCGAGCTGGTTGATCCGCGCTCGCGCCTTCGGTCGCACGAACCCCGACGCCTTCCAGACCGGCTCCACCATCCGATCCCCAGTCACGCCGACTCGTCTACGGTCGGATGTTCGCGTTCGTCGTTCCCAAGCGACACCGCGGCAGGCGCGTGTTCCTCGACGTCATGCACAGACTCGCCCGACGCACCAGGCATCACCAGCGTCCGGCCAACCAGCGCATCGGTCGATCCCTTGCCGTACAGGGCCAGGCCGAACTGATCCCCGAAGTTCTTCGCGCACCGCTTCACCGCGTACGACACAGCGTTCTTGACGGCGAAGTCGTGAGCGTCGCCGAAGAACGGCATGTTCTGCGCCGAACCCGTCGCCGAATCCTCGTAGTGGCACACCTCGACACCGTGAGGATCGCGGACCGTCAACCGGAGCACGCACAGGTAGGTGACCCACCAGCCGAGCCGGTCCTTGCCGTTCTTCGTGACGGTGTCCGAGTGCTCGCGGATCAGGTCGAGCCGGACGACGTCGGTGTCCCAGTTGCCGAACCCGAACACGCGGTTCATGTGGGCGATGACGTCGTAGGCGGCGACGTGCGACATGCCGTCGCGGTCCTTGAGGACGCGGCGCGGGCGGATCGGACGTAGCAGCGTGTCGACCTGGTCCTGACGTAGCCCGCTCATCGCAGCACCTCCCACAGGTCGCGGTCCATCTTCGAACCGGGTCGGCCGATCTCCGACCAGATCGCCCGCTTGTGCGCGGTGATCGCTCCCCGGTACTCGTCGCGTTCGGCTTCGACCAGCTCGAGGACTTCGCGCACGTCGTTGAGTTCGGCTCGTAGCAGCTCGTTGTCAGCTCGGAGCTCATCAGCGTCGCCGCCTTCCAACTCGCTGGCGATCGACGCCCATGACCTCGTCGGGCCGCTCACTGGTCGATCTCCATGTCGATCTCCCACACCGCGTCAGCCGGCGTCACGACCTGCTCACCGTTCGTGAACGACAACCTGACCGCCGGGGCACCCGACACGAGCCGCTGGATCGACTCGACCTGCCGGTACGCGCCACCCGGGAACATGCCGTGCCGGTACCGGCACCACACACCGGCGGCCAACCTGCCTGCTTCGCATCGCGCGGCCATCAGTCGCCCCAGATCATGCGGTCGAGCGCGGCGTCGTCGGAGGCGCACAGTCGTTCGTCGCGGTCACGAAGCTCGGCCTCGTTCCGCACCAGGATGGCGACCGATTCGAGCCAGAGGGCGAACCGCTCCGCAGCGTCGCGGTCGGAGACGAACGCGACGGTGGCGACGGGTGCGGTCCGGTAGCAGAGGTCCAGCTCGACCGACTGGCCGGCGTGGCTGTTGCTGAACCGGACTTCGGGATCGTCGGCTTGGTCGATGATGATTGTGGAGGTCACTGACGCCATCAGTTCGCCCCCTCAACAACCGAGGCTGCAAGGAACTTCAGCGCGGCACGCACCTGCTTCGCCCACCGCGCCCGCTGCTCGTACTCGACACCCGACCATTCGTCGACATGCCCGCCCTTCACGTTCGCCCGCACCATGGCGCACACGTCGGCGACCGTCGCTGCTTCCCAGTGGCGACATCCGGCGTTGATCCGCCAGCCGATGTCGCCGTCGTTGTTGACGCGGTGCAGGGTCATCGATGAACCGGAACCGACACGGTCGACCCACGCAATGTGGTCGTTCGATGACACCTGAGCGTTGCCGGACACCTGAGCGGTGCCGGACACCTGAGCGGTGCCGGACACCCGAGCGTTGCCGAACACCCGAGCGGTGCCGGACACCTGAGCGTTGCCGGACACCCAAGCGTTGCCGGACACCTGAGTGTTGCCGGACACCCGAGCGGTGCCGAACACCTGAGCGTTGCCGAACACCCAAGCGGTGCCGAACACCTGAGTGTTGCCGGACACCCGAGCGGTGCCGGACACCTGAGCGTTGCCGGACACCTGAGCGGTGGTTGCTGGGTCTGCCATTGCGTACACTTCTTTCTGGTTGTGCCGCCACCCGTGTCCCTGGCCGGCGTGGCTGTTGCTGAACCGGACTTCGGGATCGTCGGCTTGGTCGATGATGATTGTGGAGGTCACTGACGCCATCAGTTCGCCCCCTCAACAACCGAGGCTGCAAGGAACTTCAGCGCGGCACGCACCTGCTTCGCCCACCGCGCCCGCTGCTCGTACTCGACACCCGACCATTCGTCGACATGCCCGCCCTTCACGTTCGCCCGCACCATGGCGCACACGTCGGCGACCGTCGCTGCTTCCCAGTGGCGACATCCGGCGTTGATCCGCCAGCCGATGTCGCCGTCGTTGTTGACGCGGTGCAGGGTCATCGATGAACCGGAACCGACACGGTCGACCCACGCAATGTGGTCGTTCGATGACACCTGAGCGTTGCCGGACACCCGAGCGGTGCCGAACACCCGAGCGGTGCCGAACACCCGAGCGGTGCCGGACACCTGAGCGTTGCCGAACACCCAAGCGGTGTCGGACACCTGAGCGTTGCCGAACACCTGAGCGTTGCCGGACACCTGAGCGGTGCCGAACACCCGAGCGGTGTCGGACACCTGAGCGTTGCCGAACACCTGAGCGGTGCCGGACACCTGAGCGGTGGTTGCTGGGTCTGCCATTGCGTACACTTCTTTCTGGTTGTGCCGCCACCCGTGTCCCTTGCCGGACGGTGGCGGCGCTTCTATGTGCGGGAGGTGTCCGGGGCCGGCCCCAGCAGCACCGGGTGGGGGTTGGGTGCGCCGCGACCCCGGACAGGTCAGTTGAGCGACGGTGTGCGCTCCTGCATCTGCTGGTGGAGTTCGCCGTCAGCGAACCCACGCCAGAACGAACGGGACTCGATGTCGTTACGGCCGTTGAACAGGCCGACCAGGTAGCCGGCACCGAACATGCACGCCGCGAACGCGGCGCCGAGGAAGAACACGAGCCACGTCATCAGAACAGCACCTCCTGGCCGAGTCGCTTGGCGGCGATCTCGCAGTACCGCTCCTCGATCTCGATCCCGATCGCCTTACGGCCCAGATCCTTCGCCGCACGCAGGGTGGTGCCGCTGCCCATGTAGGGGTCGGCAACTGTCCCGTCGGTCATGCCGACGATGCGGGTCATGAGCTCGACTGGCTTCTGGGTGGGGTGTACTCGTCGGTCGCCGGCGTCGCGACCCGACTTCATGGCGCCCATCCACCGCTGCGACAGGATGCGTGCGGGACCGCCGAGGTTGGTCCAGACCAGTTCGCAGTCTGCTTGGTCGTTGAATCCGATATCGCGGCCGGACGTGAGTCCGTCGAGCTTGTCCCACACGAACCAGGACGCCATTGGTGGCAGGGCGTCGGCGTAGTGGTTGGCGCCGAACAGGACCATCGGCACACCGAGGGAGAGCAGCCATGCCGGGTCGAATGGTTCGTCGTCGCCGTGGATCGGTGCGTAGTTATTGCAGACCGCAAGCGCAGTGCGCTGTCGGTCGCGGTAGTTGGTCTGGACTCCGATGCCGTAGGGGGGGTCGCTGACAACACAGTCGAACGACCATGAGCCGTCGTCGTTGCGTAGCGTCGGCAGAATCTCCATGCAGTCGCCGTGGTAGATGGTGCAGTGGTCGTCTGAGTAGTACGGCTCGGTCATCGCCGCGTCTCCTTGTCCTTCGGTGCGGACAGGAACGCCCCAGCGATCAGCGCGGTCGACGCGATCACGGTCAACGCGATCACCAGCCATGTCGCCGCCGTCATCGTCCGGTCCTGACGTTCTGGTACTTCGACATCGGGGCGAGCGGCTCGGGACGGAACCAGGCGCGCACGCTGCGCACCCAGCCGGGACCGAACACGAACACGGTCACCCCAGCAGCAGCGCCGAGGAACACGACCCAGGCAGTCACGCTGCACCCGCCATGACGTCGGCAGGGTCGAGGCCGAGGATGCGGCAGGCATCCTGCGGGGTGGCAGCGGTCGGCACCTTGTCCTGCAGGTCGAGCAGCCGCTGCAACGCCCGTGAGTTGCGCGACATCTGTGCGAGCGTCGCCACCTCCTGCGCGACGTGGTCGGCGATCTCGGCGAACGGCGTGTCGAAGTAGTCGACCTGCTGGTGGCGGACCTTGCCTGCGGCGTCACGGCGGCGGACGCCACCGATGCGCTTCACCGACCCGCCGCCCTTCACCTCGACGCGCGGCGCCTGACGCTTGCGGTAGTTCGTGAACTCGCGGGCGAGCCCGGCGAGCAGTGCGTCATCGAGCCGTTCCTGTGCCCACGCCCGGTGCGCCTGCTCGGCGTCTCGAAGCATGGACCGCAGCAGGACGGCCGCTTCGCGCGGTGTCGCATCGGTCGGGATCTCCGACAGGAGCACGTCGTACTCGCGTCGGCTGTTGAACTCGTCGCTCACGCCTTGCCTCCCTTGTGCACGACGAGGCCGGTCGGCTTGGTCGTCTTGTAGGTCTCCCACCAGGGCGCCATCTGTCGCATCAGCTCGGTGACGCGAACAGCGCAGTCGGGGTCGTTCAGTGCGTGGATGTCCTCGGGCTTCCACGTCAAGAGGTCGTGCGCCTTCGCGATGGACCTCTTGAGCCGGGCTACGGCCGCGTCGCGCTCGTCCTCTGGCGGCGGTGCGGGTGGTGACCCCGGAGAGGGGTGGACGGTGGAAGGCTCCCGTTCCGCGCCGTCGCCGGTCGCGGCCTCTCCGGGGTCGAAGGTGGGAGAGGGACCACCACTGCTCATGGCCGGGCTGTCGCCAGTTCCCGCCTCTCCCGCGAACTCGACCGTCTCGCTGCGTCGGATCCTCGATGGGTGCGACGGGTCGTACTGCTTGCCGTCGGTGCCGGTCACCGTGTCAGGTGTTCCATTTGGAACACCTGAGGTGTGGCGGTGGACCGTGCCGATGCCGAGGCCAGTGGTCGCGCTGATGGCTCGCACCGACATGCCGACCTTTCGCAGGCCGACGAGGAGGACGTGCCGGTTCGCGGGGGTGGACCCGAGCAGCGGCAGCTCTGCGTCGGCGTAGTCCTCCCACGACCGGTAGCCGAGCGACTTCCATGCCCGGCCCTCCCATGCCTCGACGACGAGCTGGGCGGCGAGCATCGTGGAGTGGTTGATGCGATCGGTGAGTGCTCGGGCGGCGGCGGCGTCCAGCTCCTCGATCACGTCACCCGACAGCACTTCGCCGGTGGTGAGGTCTACGACGCTCACGCTGACGCCTCAGCAGTCAGGGTCGCGGCGAAGCGTTCGACCTCGGCGGGGTGGTACAGCCGGGCGCCCTTCTGTCCGGGGAACTGCACCTCCACCCGGATCTTGCCGTCTCGGACGTGACGGTTGACGGTGGCGAGGCTGCACCCGAGTTGCTGGGCGACCTGCGCCGTGGTGAGTAGGTCGGGGTTGCGCATGTGACGAAGTATGCGCAGGTGCCTAGGACGAGGTCAAGGCTTGTGCGCAAGTTTCTTCACGGGTAGCAGATTCGGGGGTTGCGCAAGCTTGCGCACGGGTCCACCATGGACGCCATGAACACACACACGCTCACATGGACCCTCGCCGACGCCGTCGTGAAGATGCGCACCGAAGCAGGGATGGACCAGTCACAGCTTGCCGACGCATCCGGTGTCAGCCGGTCCAGCATCAGCAACTACGAACGCGGAGAGTCGGCCCCGCCGAACTTCGCCACCATCAGGCGCATCGCCCGAGCCTGCGGCTTCGAGCACGACGACGACGAGCTGCACCAGCTGTGGACGCTCGCCCGGTCACGCCCTGGAGGACCGCCACTTATCGCCCGGTATCTGTTGGCTGCCTAGTCCACCTGGACTACAAGCAGCCGGG
>ERZ869925.1158-NODE-1158-length-13001-cov-4.915881_pt1 | contig 13001 bp, 14 predicted proteins | sample MGYA00579311_ERZ869925 | MGnify/ENA primary metagenome ERZ869925 (study PRJEB32216, sample SAMN09231817) | wastewater metagenome | place: USA: Maryland | collected 2016-07-30 | study: EMG produced TPA metagenomics assembly of the PRJNA472060 data set (Reclaimed...
CTGGAAAATAAAGCAAAATTATACTTTTTAGAATGTGAAAGAGATAAAAAATTGCCTTATTTAACGGGTTTTTATGTGTTTTTAGGGGTTTCTCATAGTTATTTTTATGACTTTATCCAGGCAAAGCCGCAGTATTCGGAGGCAATAAAGGCGATCTGGATTAAATTTGCTTATCAATACGAAGTAAATATGGGAGAAAAAAGGTTGAGTCCGGCGCATGCCATTTTTATGCTTAAAAATTGTGGCTTTTCAGATAATGTTAATATAAATGCTAACATTACAGATAATCAATCACTATCAGACATGGCAAGGCTGGCAGAAGAGAAGCGCAAAAAACAGGTTAAACGGGTTTAACTTGTTTTTTAATAGACTAATTGGCTAATCTTAGCATAAAGTAAGCGTCGCACAATCCTTATTGTGCGACACATAACCTGAAACGAATGTTAGCCAAAAACCGAGCGGCACGGCAAAATAGACCCCCCGGGTTTGTGTACGTATTGCCCACAAAATCTTCTATAAATTCTTAAACTCCCTGATTACCTCATCAATATATCATTTCTGTATAATAATATTAGCCAAGAATAGAGTTCCAAGACCAAAAGTGCAAGTTAGATTTTTTTAAAACTTTTGCCTTTTCAACTCTTCAACACGACCGAGTTTTTCGGTCAGACTGGCAATTTTGCTGAACGCGCGGCTATAATTTATAGCCCTCTGTTCTTGGGGAATATATGCAATCACGAACTAAGCCAAAAAAAGCTAAAATTACATCGAAAGACGTTGATGAATACATGCACTTGGGCGACTCCCCGATTTATTTTGTTCAGGTGATGTGGGGACTTTATCCACAGCCACTAAAGCCTGAATTTCAGGCTTTAGTAACCCTGTTGATAACTCAAGGACGGCTCAATGAAATCTGCTCCGAGTACTTCGTTCCTAAGACCAGAGATGAGTGTTTTAATGAACATCTGTACTCATGGCAGCAATGGGTTATTCTTCTTGCGGTTGAACGAGCGATACAGGCTCTTTCGCCGGATCGCATTTCTATACGCTCCGGACATGGCATTGGCAAGTCGACGATTATTTCCTGGTTGCTGCTTTGGTATCTGTACTGCCATCGATTGGCCCAGGTCAACTGCACGGCGCCGACCGGCGACCAGATGTACGACGTTTTGTGGAAGGAAGTGTCGAAGTGGTTGAAGCTGATGCCCCCTAATGTCCAGAAAAGTTTTGAATGGCAAGCGAATTACATCCGCATTTTGGAACACCCGGAGGCTTGGTTTGCCCGCGCCAGAACCGCTAGAAAAGAAAGCCCGGAGGCGTTAGCCGGCATGCACGGGGAGAATATGATGGCGCTGATTGACGAGGCTTCCGGTGTTCACGAGGAAATTTTCAACACGATGGAGGGTTCACTTACCGACCATAAGCCGATGATTATCATGATTAGTAATCCGACTAGGTTGGTTGGGTATTACTACGATTCGCACAAAGGAGCGGACTCGCATAACTGGCAGACTTTCAAATTTTCAAGCGAAGAATCGCCCTTTGTCGATCGGGCTTATGTTCAGAGGATTATCGATAAACACGGTAAGGAATCTGACGAATACAGAATCAGGGTCCTGGGAGAATTCCCCAGGGAAGACGCGGTGGACGAACAGGGGTATGTGCCGCTCTTAGGACGGACGGACATTAGCCAAACGCCAATTTCAAACGAAAATAACTTCGTTGGCATCGTTCGTTTAGGAATCGACCCGGCCGGAGAGGGGAAGAATAAGACCGCGTGGGTGGCCAGGGACGCGTTTAAGGCTAAGGTCGTCTTGGAGGAGGACGTAAGCAAGCCGAAACAAATCGCGCAGCGGACCATTGGAATATGCGAGTTATATAAAATTAGCGCAGAGAACGTTTACGTGGATATGTTCGGAATCGGGGCGGAAGTGGTTAAGGAGCTTTATTTGATGGGGTTTTACGTCAATAGCGTCATGGTGGGCGATAAGCCGGATGATGAAGAGGACCAGAATAGATTTTTAAATAAGCGGGCGTGTTTTTACTTCCGGTTAAGGAAATGGATTAAGTCGGGAGGAGATTTGGAGAGGCACAAAGCTTGGGAGGAGGAGTTGACTAGCGTCCGCTACCGGCGCTCGTCGGGCCACCAGAGAATACAAATTATGCCGAAGAAAGAGGCTCGGTCGAAAGGCTACCACTCCCCGGACTTCTCGGACGCGCTGATGCTGACTTTCACGGACAGCCGGGAGGACTACGGCAACGTGGAAACGGTTACTCCGGCCAATTCCGAGCAGCACGAAACCGTGGTTCACAGTCAAAATAATCTCCATAGCGCGATATGATATTTAAACCAACCAGCGAATTTCCGCTATTAAAATTGTACCAGGAAAAATTTTACATAGATAAAAATACTATTTTCGCTTACGATGGGGTTATCTACACCAATAATGAACTCCCGGAAAATTTGATAGTCCACGAACGAACCCATTTAAAGCAGCAGGAGAAATACGGTTTGGCGGAGTGGGTGAAATCTTACCTGGAGGACGAAAATTTCAGGATTAAAATGGAAACCCAGGCTTACCGTAACCAACTTAGAAGCATTAGCGATAGAAATGACAGGGCAAGGATGCGGATGAGGTGCGCCATCGATTTGTCCGGGAATATGTACGGCAATATCATGACCTATGACCAGGCTTTTAAATCGATTATATAATATATGGCAGAACAATCTCCCGGCGTCGTCGCCGAAAGAAAAATAAATTACGACGAATTGGTAAAAGTCGAATGGACCAAAGAGAAAAAAGAGGCCTATGGTTTTTATTTGCGCCGATTCGAACAGGCCAGGCGCCAACGGCACATGCCCAGGGAGGAATTTGACGATTTAACCTTGGAATTCGATTATATTTTGAATAAACGCGCGGCCAATGCCTACTTGCCGCCGAAGAAAAACGACGATGAGGTCAGAATCGTTACCGGGACCACGGAAAAAAAGATAGAAGTCATTTATAACGAGCTGGTCGGTATGAATATTCAGCCGGAAGCCCAGGTTTTTGACCACAATGACAATGAATTGAGAGGTTTAGGCCAGGATTTCATCGATATTGTTACCAGGACCAATCAGATTGAAAGAGATGACGACTTCTGGGGAGCCTTTGTTTTCGAATTGATTACCCAGCGCGCCGCTTTTATTGAAGAAACCGATGAATACGCCGATTATTATAATCGTGGTATTTCTTCAATGAGAAACGGAACGATTAGGAAAGAAACCAGAAAACCGATAACTTTTCATCGCGCGCGCAAGCGATTACTGACTTCTTTACAGGTATTCTTGGGCGACATGAATATCCCGGCTTATCGTTTTCAGGAACAGCCGTATATTTTAAAATACGTTCGCCGGCACTATGACGTCGCCAAGACGCAATACGGCAACTGGAAAAACTGGGACAGCGTTGTCAAGGGCGGCTCCCACGCCAACTCTCCTTTCGGTTATCGCATGTACAAATTGGAAAATGAAGAGGTTGAGGAAATTCATTACCTCGATCCGTCCAATGACGAATACCAGATTATGATAAACGGAGTTTTGATGTTCGATGAACCGGCACCGTTATTCTACCAGGTAACCGAGGATAGGCGTTATCCCATGACCATGAAGGTTCTTAAAGGTATGGGTTCTGACTGCGCTTACGGCAAACCGCTGACGGCCAGCGCCAAAACCTTACAGGGGTTGAATAGCGAAACCATAAGATTATTGATTAGAAAATTCAGGCAGGCGATCGAGCCGCCGTTGGCTTCCAAGGGTAGGAAAATTTATTCCAAGGATATTTGGACTGCCGGGGCGGTCACTTACGGCTTATCTTCAACCGACTTTGAGGTATTGAATAAAAATAACCAGGGAATCACCAATTCGGAATTCTCCCTATATGATTTAATTGAGAAGAAGACAGAAGAGTTTATCGGCGCTTCCAATACCGCCCAGGGCATGAAAGAAGGCGGTACCACTACGGCGACGGAGATAGTCAACCAGCAACGGCAGTTTATTAAGCAATTAGGACTTTCAGTCCTAGCTCTGATGAGCGCTAAAAGAGATGCCACTTACTTGAGGATTTATAATTTACTGGAAAATTTTGTCAGTCCGGTTAGTCGGGAATATGACTCAACTAACGATACTTTGATAGATATTTACGAAAGGTTTACGATTATGGACGCACAGTTTGAGAATGGTAAAAAGGGCAAAAAAATCGTGCAGTTTGTCGATAAGCCGGTTACACCTGATGAATTGTCCAATGTCTATAAATACGAACAGTCGGAAGAGTTAGCCGGCCGGCCTACAAGAATCAGGTTTATCAATACCAATATGTTGATGGAGGTTCCTTCGTTTTGGTATGTGACCACGGCGCCGCGCGAACGCGACGGCAGCGCTTTATCCAAAGTCATGTTTTCCGATAAATTCAAACAGGCGGTAGATATTATGACGGTTACCAAACGTCCAATTAATGACGATAAGTTGATCGATGAGTACGAATTTACTTGGCAAATCAAGGATATGTTCAAAAAAACACCTCCGGTGAACCAGGCGGCCAATCCAGAGGCGCAAGCCCAGGGAGATAACCTAATGGCTCAAATTAACGCTTTAGAGGGCATGAGCAAAAGTAAAATGGGCGATCAGATGCAGGAAGGCCAGATGGCCGGGTCGCAAAAGCCGACTTTGAATTCGATGGTGGGAAACGCTAAGTAATATGTTAAATTTTTTAGATAAAATCGACGTTTATTTCTTTAGCAAAAAAAAATTATTGGAGGAAAATTATTTACTGAAAAAACGGATGGAAGAAAACGACCGATTGGCGCATGAATTTTGGAATAAGTCTACGGCAGAATTAGTGATAGAGAAAATAATTAAACGGGGAATCGGTTGGTACGACTGGAGTGAATTGGATAACCAAAAGAAAAAAGAATATTACAATGAAATTCAGTCGGTGGTTAAAAACAAATCGTTTATTAACGAATTAAACCACTTAATCGCTGATCAGGTTGAATATATCGCTCGCGAATCAAAAAGTCACGAAGACACGATGAACATCAGGATGACCATTAACGCGGTTGATTTAATCAAGAGTCGATTGGAAAATATCCATGACCCGTCAGTGCCAAAACCTAGTTTAGAGGAAATTCATGAAGCTATTTAATAAAATAAAAATGCCTTCAGCCACCTAGGGGCTTGATCAATTCCTAGCGGGAAGCGAGGCATCCAAAATTTATGCCACAAAAAGTGGAAATCGACGGAGTGGAACATAACATGTACTCCGAAGATGAAGTTAAACCTTTGCAGGCTAGCCACGAGGAAGTCGGCAAGTTGAAGGAGTCGGTGACTAAACTCCAAACCGAATTGGGTATTGAAGCCGGTCAACCACTGGAAACCATGTTTGAGAGAGTCAAGGAAATGAAAGAGTCGGCTAACCCTAACTGGAAAGAAGCCAGACGGGTAATGAACGGCATGAAAGCAGCTTTAAAAGAAAAGGGAGTTGAGGTAGATGAATCAGGTCAGGTTAAATCAAATCCCAAAGGTGTTTCTTCGGAGGAAATTCAGAAGATGATTGACGACGGTATAGCCAAGGGCATAAATTCGGCAACTTTTAAATTGAATAAAGACGGCGCCTTAGCAGGATATAACACCGAAGATCGTTCAAAAATCGAACCAGTTTTGGATAAGTTAATGGCCCTGGGAGGAACTTTGGAAGAAAATTTAGCTTTAGCTGAAGCCAAGGTTTTTCCCGGTAGGTCAGGCAGCGACACCCGCAGAATTTATAACTCTGCCGTCGGGGGTGGCGCGCCATTAGCCGGCAATCAAAAAGAAAATTTCGCCGAGAGCAACGAAGGAAAAAATTTAGGCGAAATGATGGGTTTGAATTCATTTAAGAAGAAACCCGCTGCTAAATAATTAACATTAACTTACCAAAAATATGATAGACGATATTTTAAATCGAAAACCAACTACCACTACCGATAGTCCTAAGACGGTTGGAACATCAGCCACTCCCCCGGTAGAAACTATCGCTGTTCCTAAATCCGAGTGGGACGCGATGAAGGAAACAGTCAGATTATTAGAAGAAGGCGGTTCGAGAAAAATTCCAAAAGTCAAAGATCGGGTTGCCAAAATTACTTTGTATGAAGGAAAAATAGTTACCAAGGTGGTTAGGACCTGGATGGAGAGAAAATTCGGTGAAGTCAATAAAAATGATACCGACAAATTATTTGCCTTAATCGAAACCGAAGATAAAAAACAATATACCGTTGATTTTCTGGCTCTGTTAAATAACGCTGATAGAATAATTTGCGCGATTAAAAAGGTAGAAAAAACTGATGTCAGTGTAAATCACGGTGAATTCAATACGCAGAATATCGACCCAAGAGAAAATAAAAATTTTCAGTCCGAAGAAGCCCAAGACCTTGAAACCAAAACCGATGACGATTATACCCTGGAAATTCTCACTGGAGAACGCAAGGGTGAAGTCCTCACTCTAAATCATCTAGCTCTTAACCTTTAATTATATGGTGAATTTTAACAAGATAATTAAAGCGAAGGAGCGCGATATTAACCAGGAATATCAGGAAAGATTAAAACGTTGTCGGCCAATCGCTCAAAAAATAATCGAGATGATAGCCGAGGCTAAACTTCCGATGGGAGATTTGAAAGACAAAAATGGTAATTTAAAAGAAGACATCGAGAGTCGCTACTATGATTTTACCGGAGAAGTTCTAAAAATGATGTTGGAAAGTGGAATGAAATATAGCGAAAGAAATCATGTTTTTCAGTTAATGTTGCAAACCTATGAACAGACCATGGAGAAAACCACTAAGGCCATAGAATTGTCTTTCGAACGTGCTTTTAAGGAAAAATGGAAGGATGAATTGGACATCACTATGGGCGATATTCATGAAATATTATTGAAAATTTCCAAACAATAACCATAGTTCAGGTGGCTCGTGTCATTTAGGCCAAGACAGGAGCCACCGAAACTCGTGTTATTGCGATGAAAACAATAACGAAAAATTTACCGGCTAACGATGCCGCGATAAAACTCGTATTCTTCGAGGATGCAACCCTCGTTCAAAAAGCAAGAATATGCCCGCAGTTCGGGCATTTTAATTAACAAATAACCTTAAACTTATGGCAGGTTCAGGATTTATTAGGGTCACAGGCAAACCAAATATTGAATATTTTAAGAGGGCAGCTTCTCAAATATTTTCAAATTTGGCTTTGTCTTATTTCGACGGTTCAGGTTATCTCATCCCGGCGGACGCTACTTCAGGAGATCATCTGGGAGTAGTAATGAAGACCGTCACGGCTGCTGATGCAGATTATGCTACGGCAGTTTCCATCCCCGTGGATGTGGTCGGTGAAAACGATATATTTGAGATTTCTTGCTCGGCGACAGCGTTAGCAACGCTGGTAGCCCTGGTGGGAACATATATCGATTTAAGCGATTCAGTCACCGCTAATCCCAGTGCTTCAGCCAAAGACGCCTTGTTGCTAGTCGGGGTAATTTCGACAACCAGGCTTTTGGTGAAGATTGCTTCGAGAGTTAATACTTTAAGAACAGCCACCACTTAACTTAACTAAATCATCTATATGACAACATACGGAAATCAAACTACTCTACTGAACACGCTTACGCTATCAGAGATGACGGATTTGGTTAAGCGCGAATGGCTGGCGGGTCAGGAAGAGTATCAAAAAAACGCTAAACAACTATTTATTACTGAACCGGTCGGCGCCGGACAGGGTAGTTCTAAGCGTTATTCGGAAATCGATATTGAGAAATACGCCGATTTCAAGGGTGAAGGCGCCAATTCTAAAAAAGCCAAGGCTGGTGTCGGTTATTCGATCGACATGACTGCCAGAACTTTTTCAAAAGAAATTGACATCACCTTAGAAATGAGAAACGACAATCGGTATACCGAAGTTGGCAGCAAAATTACCTCTCTGGCCAATTTCTGCGAAAACAGAATGGATTTAGACTTAACTCACCGCTTAACTTTCGCTACCTCCAGTTCCTATACGGATAAAAACGGCGAAACAGTAACTACTACGGTGGGCGACGGCAATCCATTATTGTATTCGGCTCATACCCTAGTTTTTTCTTCAACCACTTACTCTAACCGGGTATCTGGCGATCCAGTTTTCTCCCAGGCAGCTTTAGAAGCGGCTTTGCTTTTATCTGCTACCCAACTTCTCACCAACTTTGGTGAAAAGAAAAGCATGAGATTCAATACCATTGTAACCGGAGATGATCCCGGTACGGTCCGGGCAGTTAAGCAATTATTGAATTCCATGGCTGATGTGGACGCGATTCAGGCCGGAGTTACCAACGTTTATAAGGGAACTTATAACCATGTAATTCTTCCTGATTTAGCGACCACGGCGGTTGGAGCTTACGATTCCACTAAACGAAGATGGTGGTTTGTAGCGTCAACCGGACAAGGCGCGGCAGGTTGGCAAGCCTATCTAGGCACCTGGATTGCTCCTCAATTCCTACCGCCTTCTTATGGCGACGGGATGGACATCCATAATTATAATTGGACATATTCCACCTATACTAGATACGGAGTTTGTGTGCCAACGGGCAAAGGTATTATTGGTTCCTGCCCGACAAGCTAAGAAACTTTTAACAAGTCAATATGAAAAAAATTAAAAAATCAATGCTGAAGTCCTATGCGGTTCTGGCAGTTGGTATCGCGTTGATACTTGTTAGCAGTTTTTCCTTAGTTGTCAATGCGCAGACCACTCAAGAACCGACGGTTTTGGACCAAATCATGTCGGCTTTTCTGCAAATAAAATTGCAAGAAAGTTCCACGGCTGTAACTCCAGAACCAACCGTTACTCCGGGACCGACTATTGGCGCATCGCAACGTCCGGATGTCATTATCACGAAATATTTGGACTATGATGATATAACCACCAGTGGAGTGCAAATCACTGCTTCCACTACCGGTTCATTCGTTGTAGACAATATTTTCGCGGAAACTGGTGCCAATACTATGGCCTCTGGTACGCTCTTCCAAATTTATTCATTGGGCAATACGTTCGCCACTTCGACTACTTTATTTAGCACCCAGGTGAACAATTTTCCCAAGGCAACGGCGATGAATTTGGATACGGCGATTTCTACCAGCGGTTCAGGTTCAGGCTATGCTTCTTCCACACAAAGGATTGTGTTGGATGACGGCGGAGCACTTTGGGCTAAATGCACCGGTGCGAGTTGCAAATTATCGCAAGTCGAAAGTGAAATCGGTACGGCTGGAAAAAATATGAGAATTACAGTAATTCTTAAACCCACCGATACTGGCAGTAGTATTTACGAATAACTATTTATTTTATGGTAAAGAAAATAATCGAACCAAAGGTTGAAAAACCGACGGTTAAAATCGAGGACAAGTTCTTCGCCGGTAAAAGGATAGTTAAGGAATTCGAACAAGACGGCGCGAAATTTGTTGAACTCGAAGGCGGTGAAACTGTTAAATTATAGTATCAATGCTTTGCCGGCTAGAATAAAACTAGCCGGCAAGAACATCGATTATTAATAATTTAAAAATAACATTATGAGAAAATTAATTGCTGAAGACATCAAAATTTTTGCAGCCGGAGCTAAATTATCGGCCGCTTTTACTGCCGCCGTGACTGATATAATTACTTCCGCTGCCCATGGTTTAAGCGAAGAAGATAGAATTCAGGTTTCTAGTTCAACAACATTGCCCGCCGGATTATCTGCCAGCACTGATTATTTTGTCCGAGATGTAACCACCAACACTTTTAAGGTTTCTACCACTAAAGGTGGAGCGGCGGTTGATATTACCGATACTGGAACCGGTGTTCATACTTTTGTTTTGAAGGGCAAAAAAATCCTGGTCAGTGACGCTGAAGCGATAATTTTAGCTATTAACACCCAGAATAGCGCTAATTTCACGTTGCAAGTGCAAGGATCAACCCAGGAGGATGTTGATTTCAATGCGGCCGCTTCTCCGACTAATCGTCATAGTTATCTGCAAATTGTCGACCTGGACACCGGTACCAAGTATGCCGGCAATGTCGGTTATGTCTTGGCCGGAGTTGATAAAAATTTGATGTTTGAAGTCAACGTTAGCGGCATGAGATGGGTAACGTTATTAGTCAGCAGTTGGAGCGCCGGCGATATGTCCGCCAAAGCCTCGATTTACGGTGAATAATTTTTTATTAAAAATACTATGAAAAAAATTCTTATCGTTTTGTTAGCGATTATTTTAGTTATTACTGGTTGGTTTTATTTCAAACCAAAAGGCGTGGGTGAAAGAACCGACGGTGGTAGCGGCAGCAATAGCAGCGTGGTAATTGTAAAATCTGAAATCGGTACCACAACTCCGACCTATTTCACGGCCGGAACGACTGCCAGTTCGACGAAGATAATTAGTAGTGATGTCTATGGCAAAATGGCGATTGCCGTTTGTTTGACCGCTTCGACTACGGCCAGTTCTTTAAGATGGAAAATCGAACAGGCGGATAATACCACGGCAGCCGGGACGACCTGGTTTAGTAAAATGGATTTTACAAAAACTTCCACGATTCTTAGAACTTGGGGAACTGAAGCTATCTATAATATTTGGACTCCGGCTAATGCCGTTTCTTCCACTACCTGCGCCCAATTATTCGATTTAGAAGAGTTTATCGGAGTCAGAACTAGAATAACTTATAACGTGGTGGGCGCCAATGGAGCGGTATTTTTAGAGGCAATGATTAAATAAATAATTATAACAATATGCCACCAAAAAAAGCTAGGAATTTAGGCGACGCGCAAACCGCCACCATTGATTCAATTAATCAAGCCCAGGCCAGGCTTGAAGCGATCAATGCTGATATTAAAAAAGCCGAAGAAGCCAAGGCTTTCAGCCAGATTGAACAGGAATCAATCCAAAAAAATATTGATTTCCTGAATCAAAATTTAGAGCAACGGCAGAAAGACACCAAAGATTTTGAAGAAAATTACAAAGCCAGTTTGGCTGATTTGGAAATTGTTAAAAAGGCCATTGAAGATAAAAAAGTAGAATTGGTTGAATTGGAAAGAAGTTCAACGTCCGAGATAAAAAAACAAATCGATAGTCTTAATTCCGATTTGAAAACCTTGGAAACTAAAAAATCTGATTTGACGGATTCAATAACGGCTTTTAATCTCGACATAACAAAGGCAAACGAAACTCTCCAAACTCTAAAAACTTCCATCGATTCATTGGAACAGCAAAAAAATGATTTGCTGGATTTGATTAAGAGTGAAACCGGACACGCCCAGGAGGTAGTTGATGATACTGATAAAAAAAAGGAACAATTATCGAGTTATAACTCCCAACTCGAATTAATCAAAAAAGAAATTGAAGACACTAAGTCGGAGATTTCCGGCTTGGAATTGGACAAGGAAAATATTAAAAAGGAGTTAGTTGATTTAGCGTCCAAACGCGAAGAAGCGCAAAAACAATTTGATATTTTATCTAAAAAATCTCAAATTCTTATCGATCGTACCGAGTACCAGGATGGACAAGAAGCCTGGCTCAAAGAACAGTTTGACAAAATCGGCAGAGAATATCAGCCATATTCACAACAATAAACATGTTAAATCAAATCATCACCACAATTTTTTTGAGTGTGGTGGCGGTCGGCAGTTTCTTCTTTCCGCAGTATAATAATACAGTCAAAGAAACTCCGGTGGGAGTAAGAACGGATAGCGCCTGGAACGATCGCACTACCTATTTAGAAACTGCCTTTTCGACCGGCAGAAATATTTTAATTAACGGCACTAGCAAATATTTGAATTTTAATACCGTAGTTGGTTCGTCCGGTTATGGTATTCGCGATAATTCTGGAGCGATGGAATTTAAAAATTCCGGAGGAACTTGGACTGGTATAGGAACTGGCGGTGGTGGAGGAGGGGGTGGCTCTGATTCTAATTGGGTTTGGGACGGTGCTAGCACTATCACTCTCGCAACTTCCACCAATCTATTATCTATCGGCAACGCTTCCACTACCGCTATTTCAGGCACAACCGTTTGTATAGGAACGGTTTGTAAAACTGCTTGGCCCACAGGGGGGACTGGTTCAATTTCTACCTCTTCAGCTTTAACCGCCGGACTTCTCGTTCAGTCAACGGCATGGAATACTATTGCTAACATCGCTACCAACACCTTAAATCTTGATACTTCGTCTTTTGCTTCACCTAATATATCACAATGGACGAATGACGCAGGTTATGCGACAGGAAATAGCTTATGGGCTTCTACTACGGCTAATGACGGCATTTATTATAATCAAGGGAAGGTAGGGATAGGGACGAGTACACCTAATGCTCAATTACATATTAGTTCATCGTCGAATCCAACCATTTTATTAACTGATTTATCTGCTAGTAGCACCATTAGTAATATTTCTATAAATAATACACAGGGATCTTTTACGGTTAATTCAAAAACTAATTCATTCGCTTCATCTAGTATTTTAATGAATATTACACCAATAAGTCCTAACATCATTGTGGGGACAACTTCAGAGGGTGTAGGAGCAGATATAGCTATTGGAGTTGGGGCTTATTCTAACTTAAGTGCAAATTTCACACATTTTGGTCCTAATATTGCCATAGGTTTAAATGCTGGACATAATATTCAACCAATAACAGTAGCTCAAAGTAATAATAGTTTAGGAAATTCTGCTTATTATTTAACTGCTATTGGACAACAAGCTTTAGAAAATTGCACAAGTTGTTCTGAGAATACGGCAGTAGGAGGAGGAGCTTTAGGTGGTTTAACTAACAGTTTTTACGATAGAAATAATCCTGATACTTCTGTTGGAGCATTTAACTCTGCTTTTGGTATAGAAACAGGTCTTTTTCTAGGTACAACATCGTCAACCACGCCATCATCATTTAATGCTTTATTTGGTAATTATGCAATGGAAGTTGGACAAGGGAGTAAAAATACTATGTTGGGGA
>ERZ869925.1159-NODE-1159-length-12992-cov-2.886914_pt1 | contig 12992 bp, 28 predicted proteins | sample MGYA00579311_ERZ869925 | MGnify/ENA primary metagenome ERZ869925 (study PRJEB32216, sample SAMN09231817) | wastewater metagenome | place: USA: Maryland | collected 2016-07-30 | study: EMG produced TPA metagenomics assembly of the PRJNA472060 data set (Reclaimed...
CCTCCCGACGCCCAAGACGCCACGGCAGGCGGTTTATGCGGCTGACGGTGCGTTCCTGGCAGCCGTGACCATCGCGGACGATTACAAGGCGCTCCCCGATTGCGTGTCCAATGGCCCCATTGTCTGCAAAGACCCCGCTACGCTGGACAAAATCAGGCTCGGAGCGAATGCCGCTGACGCCACGCTGAAGGCAGCTGAGAACACGGTCAAAGACCCGAACTTCGGCGGGTCGACCTCTGACTCGATCATCGTTGCAGCCACTCAGGCCGTCCAAGCCTTCGTGACCGTCACCAGCACTCTCAAAACTCACTAAGGGCAAACATATGACCACTGAAACCCTCATCGCCGTTGTTATGGCCCTTGTCCAGGCTGTCATGACGTTGGGCAAGGAAATCCCGGAACTGATCCAGATCGCCACGAATATCCGAGACGCGATCCTGGCTGCGCAGGCGTCCGGCAATGACATCAGCGACGATCAACTGAACAAGATGCGCGCAGACATTGACGCCGCGATGACGCGCCTCAACTCAAACTGAGAGAACAACCATGAGCCTTCAGGAAGCCGCAAAGTCTGCCGCGTCTGGCGATAACACAATCAGCCACGTGGCATCCGTATCCACGCTCGGCGCTGCGCTTGCGTCGATCACAAGCTGGCTTCTGCAACTCGCGCACATTATGCCGACCCCGGAGGTAACAGCTGCGTTCGGCGTTATCTTCGCTGTCGCGGCGAGCTGGGTCATGCAGAAGATTTCCGGCTAATGCGCTTCAGTATCCTGGCCGGCGAACATCACGCCCTTGTCGATCTGGAAACGGACGGCAAGGGCGGCTTCTCCGGTAAAATCGAAAGCAATGAGTTCGGTGATGGCTCAATCGGAGGCGTCGTTACCGGCGATCATTACACCGGCTCAATTCTCTTAGACGGCCATACAGCCAAATTTGCAGCAGACGTATCCAAGGGGGCCATTACCGGCACCATAACCGCAGGCTGGTTTTTCTCCCTGGATTTCAAGGGGACCGCCATATGAACCACGAGACGACAGAGACAGTGAAGCACGTTGGCGATGCTGCGTCCGCATTCGTGGTTGTTGGAGCGATTGTGAACTGGTTACCGCCTGTAGCAGCTTTACTCACGATCATTTGGACAATGATTAGGATATTCGAGAGCCAGACGGTGCAAGCCATCGTGCGCCGGTTCAGGTCCTAGCGCATGGCTGAGGGGCACATGAATATCCTCGCTATCCCAGACCTCCAGATAAAGCCTGGCGTACCGCAAGATCATATTCCCTGGATTGCTGAATACATCATCGAGAAGAAGCCCGATGTTGTGATCCAGATAGGCGACTGGAACGACAACCACAGCCTCAATTCACACCAAGAGAAGGGTTCTCTGCTTCAGGAGGGCGCAAGATACCTTGATGATCTAGCCGCCGTTCATCATTCCTTCGACCTTTTGAACGGCCCAATACAGGCGGAAATTGCTCGCCTTAAGGCTGGGAAGCGTAAGACCTGGAGCCCCCGCCTTGTTTACACCAAGGGCAACCACGAGGTACGGGCGGATCGCGTCTTCACCAATGATCCGAAATTCCAAGGCGTCCTTTCCTCGGATGATTTCAAGACGCCAGGGTGGGAGCGGTACGAGTTTCTACAGATAGTCGAGATAGGCGGCATTCTATGGTCGCACTATTTCAAGATGCAGAACTCCAACAATCCGATTGGCGGGTCTACGGACAATCGCCTCAACAAGATTGGGTGCTCGCATTTCGGCGGTCACACGCCAGGCTTCCTATACGGCAATCGCGTCTATCCTGACGGGCACACGCGCCATTCCATAACGGCCGGCAGCGCATATCTCCACCATGAAGAGTATCGAGGCAGCCAGTGCAATTCGCATTTTCGCGGGGTCGTATGCCTCAATGACGTTCGCGATGGTGATTTCGATGTGATGCCAGTTTCGCTCAAGTTTCTATGCCGGAAGTACGAGGGCATGGAATTAGACCGCTGTTTGAAATTGAAATATCCAAATGGAGAGTGGGAACATTTAGCATGACGACAAGATTTCCGAGCGAGAATGTTGAGGTAGGGCCGTTCGTTGCGAAGGTAGATTTCGACCCCACCTCAGGTTGCCCCCACGCTGTATTCATCATGCAGCGATCACGAAGCGGGAGCGATCTAGACGGCTTTCTCTATGACCTTTCGACAGAAATCTCCAAAGTGATGCAACACAAGCCATGAGCGAGGCGAGGGGATGTGTCGCGTACCTTCTCCAAGAGTCGCGCGGAGCCCCGATACAGCTTGCCGTCGCTGACGTGGAGAGGGGACAGTTTCACGCCTTCCCAATCTCAATCGAAGCCATATCCAGGCTCGCGGCGGAATGTAGTGAGGCCGTCAACGCCCATCTAGGCGGCATGTCCCGGAAGCACAATGCGCGCGAGATTGCGGAAGTTCTTTCGGCCAAATGGCAGGCGGAACGATGACGCTCCGGTTAACGCCGGATCTGCTCGCAGCGGCTTACGACTATCTCCGACAGACCCCGCCGTTCAAGTCGAAAAAATTGCCGGAATCGGACGATCTTGAATTTAGGGTCACCCGCCACAAAGACCGCTTCGGGCACTATGACGACAGGGACGGAAAGAAGCCCTGGAAGAATATCGCCATCTCAGAGGTCCACGTAAAAACCGGAACGGCCCTTCTGGAAGTGCTGGCGCATGAGATGGTGCATGTGACCCTGCATGTATCAGGCGTGAAGGACTGGGGAGATCATGGCGGGTCGTTTAAGCGCCTCGCCGCCCGCGTCTGTTCCGCTCACGGATTCGATCTGAAAACATTTTAGCTCCGCGCCGCCTCGGTCCCCCTCCTGGGGCAGAGCGCGAGACTGGCCCAGGTTGCGGAAACGCGCCTGGGCCTTTTATCTTTTGTGGGAAATAGTTAGGTAATTCAGTACCGTATGAGACTCGCAGAAGTTGCGGCCCGACTCAACTTTCGCGCGAAACGCGTATTGACGGACTCCATGCCAGTTGTATGGTGATTCCATAAAAGGACGGGGGCCGAAGCCCCCGCCAAGGTTGGGAAAACCTACTTGCTGTTCGGCCAACTACGGGTATGGGAGCAAACTTGCTCCTGTTTCCCGTGGCGGGTCCGAACGTAGGCGCGAACAAAAACAAACATCGCCGTTGTCCTGGAAGATGGGGGAAAGCCCATCACTCCGGTGCGCCCTATGCGCCCCCGGCCTCAAAGAGGCGACATCGGGGCCGGAAAACGGTGCGTGATTCTCATCCGCACAAGGACGATTCCGCCGTTTCTGAATCATTTCAAGGAAGAAACATCACGTGCCTGTGCACGATTTGCGCTGCCAGTAGCCTTTCCATTGGCGTGAAACGGGATGTTTCACGCTGGCAGTGGCAATGGCGGCAAACTGCTCGCCATTGCTGATGCGGCGGCGATCTTCCCGCCAGTCCATTTCCGCCGCATAGGAAGCCAGATACGGGCCAGCATGTCAAACGGCGGTGATAGCCAGAAATCCGAACACGACAACGACAAACCCAAGAATGATGGAAGCGGCTCCAAATGGTTTTATCCATCCGGGGGCCCCAAAACATACGCCGCCGCCCAAGGCTATAAGGAAATAGCCAAGCAATATTTCAAACAGCCCCTCATAGTGTGCGGGTGGGTCTGGTCTTTCGGAAAATGGCTGGGCCGGCATGATGGAATTGTTACCGGGATTGCCACGATAGCTATTGCCGCTCTCACTTGTGTTTTGGCGATATACGCCAGCCATCAGGAAGCCATCTTGAATCGCCAAACCGGGGACGACGAAATCACTAATAGAGCATTTGTGTTCGTAGATGGATTGCTCCCCCTTAGTAGAATGCAAGATCCGGAAGGCCTGAAATACCTTGTGAGTATAAAATTCACTAACAGCGGCAACACACCGACACGACACCTCACCCTTCAAGCCAATTGCGTCCCGGAAGGGCCAGACTCTTCCAATCCATTTGGAGTTCTCGCTGCTCATCCGATGGAACGGGTACCCACCCTGATTGGGCCTCATGCGACTGTGCAAGCTGGCTGTACTTTCGCGATTCCTGTTATTGACGCCATGAAAACCAGCCAAAGAAAAAGCTACATTGTTGGCAGGATTGATTATCAGGACGCCTTCGACGCGAACTATTGGCATAAGACAGAGTTCAAACTTCAGATTATGGCGCTCGCGACCGACCCAAAGGGAAATGTCACTGGCTTGAGTATAAATTCCGTTGGAAAGCATAACTGCGCCGACGAAGAATGCCCGCCAGACTAGTTCCTGAAAAAACACCGGGTTCCTTTCCCGGTATCAAGCAGCCTTTGGAATTTTGCTACCTAATACCGCGAATATGCCGCCACCATCCCAATCGTATTCCGCTCTGCCAGTGGCAAGGATGCGTGTCCTATTTCGGCTTGACTTGGTTGATTGCGATCTGCACCGCGTTCACGACTTTTTCGGTGCACGCGTCGCACAAATCGGCATCCAGCTTCGGGCCGTGTGTGATGTGGCTATTCTGGGCGGAAGAAGCCCCGCTGAACATCACGCGCATTGCGCCCTCAGCGCCGCACCAGTCACAAAAGCATTTCGTTGCCATGTTTCGTCCCCTATTTGCCTTCGGCTTTGTCAATCGCCATGGTGGCGACGGTGATTGCTGCGGTCATGTCGTGAACATCTTTAGAGGCTACCCACGCGTCCACTAAGCCGCGCAACGCGCTCAGAACTTCGGGAGCGGCGGCAATGATTTGGGCGGCTTCCTCATGAGGCTCGTTGTTGTCGGGATCGCCGCTCCACGCCATGAAGCAGACCGTGTTACCATTCGATGCTAGGATGTGGTTGTTGTATTCCATATCCTCGCGGTCATCAGGATCGACGTGCCATGGTGCCGGGATGCTTGAACAAGTCCCGCATGTGCATAGAGCCGGTGGGCCGTAAAGGCAGCGACCGCAATTCATCTGCTGAGGCGTTGGTTCAGACATCCGGCGTCCCCTAGCTGCGTGCCAAATCATCGTGCCCTGAGGCTTTGACGATGGCGTTCCAAATAACTTCTATGGCCGCATCGGCGCTGTTACGCGCCAAAATACAAGGCGCTGATGAGCGCCACTCGAAAGCTGAGTGCTGGACACGAAAGAAAGGCCGCGCCGCTTTGCTTCGGCCATTGCGGCTTCGACTTCATCGCCAGTCTTTGCATCGACAGTGAGTTGGTCCTCAACGATCATTAATTTAGTGGCCCCGGTTTCCATATCGTCCCCCTTATGCCGCTTCGGATTCTGGCGAAGGATCTTTCGCCTTCAACGCTGCAACGGCCAACTTTGCCGTGTGATAGGCAATCGTCTTCTCCGCATCTTTGATGCAGCGGCGGTGATAGCTCGCGTTCCATGCCCAGGACTTGGTGTCTTTTTCTCGTGTCATAATCCTGGCGCGCTCGGCGGCATCATGTTGCGCCGCCAGTTCATCCGCCCGCGCCTTGGCCGCGTCTTCCGTGAGGAATAATTCCGCTTCCTCTATCCGGTAGTAAGAGCTTGGCCCAAGCGAGGCATGGTATGACGCCTTGCCATCGGTGAACTCAAAGCCACTAATGGTAATCATCTTCGCCTCTGGAATGCGCCCATACCATTTCACACGCCCAGTCGGCGGGTCATAGCCAGCCGAGCAATTGCGACATTCAATGGAAACTTGCGTCTCATCGTGGAAGGTGACCCGTAGGCGACCAGTGCCACCGCAATCCGGACACGTCTCGAAATGCTCCTGGGTTTGACACGTCGCCCACCAAGCATGTTGGCCAACTTCATATTTCATAGTCGTCCCCTTTAAACGTGAGGCCGCATGGTACTCTTGAACGTATGAGCATCCATGTTGCCCCGGCTGTTGTTGCACTTGCGGCAGGCGGCGACGATGTTGCGCTGCTTCCGTCCTGCCTTCTTCACGAAACCCTTTCCGCCGCGAGATTTCGGGATCAGGTGTTCGCGCGTGGCCGCTCTCGGATCATTGCCACCGTCGAGGTGCATCGCGCCCTTGCACCAATAGCAAAGACCTTTTTGCTTGTAGAACAATTCTGCCAAGTCTACCGCCACAGATGTCCCCTATTTAACACACTCTGCGCTAGTCACGTTCGGAATAGCCGGAAATTTCACAATATCATCGTGCTTCGGAGCTTCGGCAGATGGTACCATGAACGACATGCCATAGCGCGAGTAACTAGGAGGCATTGGACACACCTTTCCCTTGTCGGTGAACGCGGTCCATCCATCGCCGCCGCTCCAGCTCGCAATGTGGTCCACGCAAGGATGCGTCTTGCGCCAGGCATTCCAAACGGCTGTGTCGGATTCCCATTGTTTCGTGGCGTTCGTGAACCTTGCTTCTTGCATCGCGGTCACTTGCGCGCAGGTTTTATGCTCGGAAAGAATGCAAATGGCCTCTAAGCAACGACCATGATCTGGGAACGGAATCGCCGCCACCGATCCATCCTTGCCGATGATGGTCAGCGTCTCAATTGCAAGCGCGAGTATCGGTCCTGTGAGCATCTTTCGTCCCTCTTATGTGTAGTAGCGGTTTAGCGTGTTGCGGCTGAATGGAGCGCCGCCAAGCAGGCGAGACGCCATGCGAATGCCAAATTCAGCGACCAGCCGGCGCACGATCACGGGCGAGCATATCGCGTCACGCCTGGCCTTCTCTCCAAAGCCCTTGGCCGCACCGCCCTTGGCACCTTCACGCTTGGCCCGGCCTCGAACCGTGAAGCGATTGTTCGCGATGGCGGCGTGCGCCTGCTTCACCAGCACATGTGGATTTGTTATTTCGCCATCGGGCATAAGGCGGCGAACCTCGATCTTGCGGGAGAACAGGTCGGCCATGGCTGTTGTGACAATAGCCTTGGTGTCACCGAAGATGCGGAGGTCCGAGACGATGACCAATTGGCCGGGGCGACCACGGAAAGACCATAGGCATTCTGCTATGCTCTCCGCCCCTTGGCCTTGTGTGTAGACCTCGTTTTCCCTTAGCCCCCAAGCGAGCAAAATCTTTCGCTCGTCCAAATTCGCAGCAAGTCCCCGGCTCAGAACCCGCCCTGGTTCGAGTTCCCGCCGTGCTTTATGACCACCCCGTTTCTTAGCCTTTTTCATGATCTTTCCCATCATGCAGCCTCACGCTGTGACGCGATATGCGCCAGCGCGGCACGGCCAATATACTCGGAATAAGAGGGCGGGATCGCCTCGCTCATGCCCTGTAGGGAAGCCCAATCAATGCCCATGGCCTCAGCCGCCGCAGTCTTGTGACCTCCAGCCCATGCGTCCTGCGTCCCGCGCCCGCCGTGTTTGGCGCTGCGCTTGCGGGCGTGGCCGCCATAGACGCCTATGACGGGGCCATCGGTATGCTGGCACTCAGGCGCGGCCATGGGAAACGATGTCTCAAATAGCCTATGGCGCCGGAGCTCGCACCCTTGCGCGCCAAGGCCAAACATCGTACCGCAGAGCGTCACCGGGTTGACCAGATGAGGCGCGGCAGGTTCGACATTCTCGATGATGTATGGCCGTCCAGACGCCCTTAAAAGCTCACGGGTGGCCGGTATCAGGTTGGCGTGGTCCTTGCCGCCTGGGGCATGCTTTAGCAGCGTGGCGAACTGGCATGGCGGCGATGCGTGGATCACATCGAATGTCGCAAGAAAGCGCGGGTCCATGTCCAGCACATCGCAGCGAATGAACGGGAAGGGGTATCTGGGCTGCTTGGCGATATCGACGCCCACGACCTCAAAGCCAGCCCGCGCGTAGCCCATTGAGGCTCCGCCGGCGCAGCAAAAGAGATCGAGTAGGCGTGGTTTCATGGTCATTATTGAATGAGGGGGCAATCGTTTGAATGCTCAGTGGCCCAAAACACTCCATTGTCTTTGCGCTCCGCGCCGCAGCCAGGGCATATTTCTGGCGGCGTTCTTTTGGGCTGTGACTTCTTAAGTCGCTTTGGTTTTTCATCCTTTGCCATAAACCGCTCCGATCAAAATAGGCCAACTTGCTCTGTTTTCTGATTTTGTGGTTCAGCAAACAGGCGAGGTTGGCGAAACGCTTCTTCAATTCTTCGGTGCGCTATATTGAAATATTTCTCTTCCCGTTCGATCCCGACAAAGACTCTACCAAGGTCTATGGCCGCAACGCCCGTGCTCCCTGATCCCATGAATGGGTCAAGGATGGAGGTGCATTTTGGCGGAAGGTGGCTTAAGCACCACCGCATAACCTCAATCGGCTTTTGCGTTGGATGCTCCTTGCCGTCCTGCATAGCCTTGGACCTTGAGAAGGTAAGGCGGCGGGCAGCGCCTGGAAACGAGCACCAAGCCAGCTCAAAATCCGCAAGAGAGAAATCCGTCTGCCCTTTATCCCACGCCAGCCACTTGCTGGTTGGTGGCAGAACATCGGTGAAATAGTTACCTCCCCACACAATTGCATGGCGTCCAGCCTGCAGTATCAATTCAATTAGGTCGGCCGGAGGGCGCTCTTTGTCCCAGCCTGGAGCATCATAGTCGCGCCAACCGTTTTTCTGGTTCTTACGGTCGCGAGCCGCGTTGATCCCATACGGCGGGTCTGTCACCACCGCGTCAGCCTTGGCGAGCGTCGGCAAAATCTCCCGGCAGTCGCCCAGGTATAGCGTCGCGTTGCCAATGGTCTCGACGCGGGTCAATGCGTCCTCCCGAACGTGATGATGCAGGTCAGGCCAAGAGCGCAGGACCAATATCCGGCCGCCCACAAATTCCCAGCGACGAGCCAGCGGACGACCGCGAGGCCGTACAGCCCCATGATGAGAAAATTGAAAATTCGCGGGTCCAGAATTAACTGCACAAAGGGCTCCCTCCCTCGGCCGCGACCGGCAGGGCGAACTTGCCCCGCCATGTGCGCCAGTGTTCTGTTACTGCCCCGGTGCCGGGGAATAGATCGGACAGGTCGTATTCCGGGCGACAGGCCGCGAGCTCAAATGCCCAGTGGCAGACTGCTTCCGGCTTCGCGCCAGTCAGGCCCTTCTTCATGGTGATGGGGCACATGATCCAGTCGCGCATCACGAGGCGCTTGCTCACGACCGGTTTGCTGGCGGCTTTGATGTAGACCGGCTCCCAGGCATAGGCGACCGGGACGTTCCGCTTGAAGGCGGCAAACTGTTTTACCCAGATTCCTTTCCGCAGTCCGTACTTCTCAGCCATCGGGCCAAGGATCGCTTCGCTGGCATTGTGCGCGGCGGCGTGGAGAACCCAGCCGTCAAACTCGTCCATCAGCCTTTCGATCAGGCGCGGATGATCCACTTCGCCTGCGAAGTCGGGATGGTCTTTGTAAAGGTGGGCGCAGCCGATATAGGGCGGGTCTGCGTATCCGATCTTCATTGTGCGGGGCCCTCTGCGACTGACGGCAGCATTGCGATAATTAATTCCCGCAGAATTTCTGACAGGTCGCGGTTAGGAGGCGGCATAAAACCGAGGGCGGCATGGCGGCCGGAAGGCGCGCGGACGTACACGATGCCGTTGCCGTGATCCTCGAATGTCCAGCCTTCCATAATGGGCTCCCTAGTCCGCAGCTTTGCGAAATCCTTCAGCGACATATTCCCGCTGGCGGCGGATTTCGTAATTGCCAGGGGCAAGCTGCACTGTCTCATGAGTGTCATGCGGGCGAAGGTGGGTGATATCGGCGGGCGCGAGTGCCTTCACATACGCAACAAACGCATCGTCAGCAGCTTCGTAAACTTCTGCCTTCGCCCGTTCGATCACATGATGGTGGCCGGTTTCGCTGTGCGCGAGGATAAAATGGTGACCTTCAGGCATTGCCGTCTTGGTGTTGGCAGGAATAGCCTTGATCGGAATGATGAGCATGTCCCCTTGGGCGACAGGACGGGTGCTGCAAATCTTGGTCATTATGTTCGCGCCTCCAGCGCTTTGAGAACTTGAGTATCAACGGCGTAAGACCAGGCATTCCCCTCAAGTGCCGTTTTGACATGAGGGGGCATTGGCAAAGCAAATTTTCGGCCTGTCCCGCAAACAACGCGCAGGAACTTTTCTTTGCCGATATCTGGAATAGTGACCTCGACCAATTCGCCAATCATCGGGTCTTCGCCACGGTCAATGGTCTTGGCCTTCAACTCGCGCAAGACATTCTCCCAGCCAAGGATTTCGCACGCTGCGCGGCGCTGTTCAACATTCGGCCAGGTGAGCGCGACTTTTGCTGTCAGCGATTTCGGGTCAGTGATCCACGTTTCTGGGATGCGCGTTCCATGGACCGCATAAACGCCCCATCCGTCCGGGTACATGAGTGCCGGTCCGGTCAGAGAATGCAGTCGGCCGCGATCATCGCGCGTCACGACGCAATGGCGTTCTGACACCCAACAGATTTTCTCGTGGGGCAGCGCCCAGCCGCCGCTTTGGCAAAGCTCGGTCAAGCCCGAAAGTTTTTCGGTCTGCTCCGTGAGCCCGCATTCGTCGCGGAAAAATTTATAGAAAGCCAACCAGTTCGCATCATGTTGGCCATAGACGCTGTCCCAGACGCTGGCCCCGACGCTGGCCCTGACGCTGTCCCAGACGCTGGCCCAGACGCTGGCCCTGACGCTGGCCCCGACGCTGTCCCCGACGCTGGCCCCGACGCTGGCCCTGACGCTGTCCCAGACGCTGTCCCAGACGCTGGCCCAGACGCTGGCCTTCAAATTTTTACCAATGCCCTTCATCAGCTTTTGGTCAATGACAATAGCGCGCGTGATGCCTTGGGACATCGGGGAGCCGCACCAAACGATTTTCGGCGCCTGCAACCCTGCCACGCGGTACATCTCGACGATGGCTGCTTCAGCGCGAGGGCGATCAGCGGGCGCTGTGGAAAGGCCTATCTCAGTCCACAGCTTCGCATAATCCGCCATCTTGGCCGTTTGTGCGGCTGTGAGTTTTTCGATCTTTTTCATTGTCTTCCTCCCTACTGTCTCTGGCTTGCGCGCTTAGAAAATGGCCGGGACGGAATCTTGCGACCGCTCAATTGCATCGGCCGGCGAGAGGGCTTGGGATTGCGGAGGCGCTTGACCTTCGCGTTGTCTTTGATGTCCTGAGCCGTTTTGCGCTTGTGGCACGGGTCGTAATGAACAGGGCGCAAGTTCTGATATTCGTGCGGCCCGCCATGAACGTCCGCGTGGACATGATCGAACTGGATATCCTGGCCGGGCTTGAGCGGTTCTCCGCAGATCGCACAGGGCAGGGCGCCAAGCGGTAAGAAGCGGTCTAGGAGGCAATCCACGGCCAGCTTGCGAGTGACGGGCTTTGTCATGCCGCCCTCTTTTCTTCCAAGAGGTCTTTGACGCATTCCAATACGTCAGCACGGGCAATACCGAACTCGGTGTAGATCACGTGGACACATTTATCGAAGAACTCACGGAACGCGGTTTGGTCCATGGCCGCGAATGAAATGGACTTGGGAAACTCCTCTACGCCGCGCTTGGTCTTAACTCGGCGCACATGTCCCGTTCGGCTCTTGAGAACGTCTGAGATATCCTCGCTGTCCACGCCTACCGCGTCACCAATGCGGGCACATAGAGCCCAGTAGAGGCGGTGGTGGGCGCTATTGCGTGGCTGCTTGACTTCGACCCGCAGCAGCTTGCCGAACGGGAGCTTCGCCAGCACGGAGGCGCAATCCGCGCCGTCCGGCTTCAGGTCATTCCCAATTCTGCGGACGAAGAACTCAGCCATGGTCAAACCTCAAAACGGAATGGAGTCCTCAAGTTCGTCATTTCCAGCTTTCGCGGGGCCGTCTTTCTTCCCGTCCAGCAGAACGAGAGAGCCGTTGAACTTCTGAAGCACAATCTCGGTCGAGTATTTCTCGGCCCCGTCCTTGTCGGTCCATTTGCGGGTCTGGAGCGAACCTTCCAGATAAACCTTGGAACCCTTGCGAATGTACGCCTCAGCAACCTTGGCGATATGGTCGTTGAAGATCACGACGCGGTGAAACTCTGCCTTCTCTTTGCGCTCGCCCGTCGCCTTATCTTTCCAAGTTTCATTTGTGGCGACGTTGAGGGCGACCACTGGATCGCCACTCGTCATGCGCCTGACTTCTGGATCCTTGGTGCAATTGCCGATAAGAGTAACCCGGTTAACCGACCCGCTCATAACTTTCTCCGCGTTTAATTGCTGTCACTGTATGGTTGTTGACGCCCATGTGAGTCGCGATGCGGCTTGGTTTGTCACCAGCCTGTAGCCTGCGCCGGATTTCCTGCACCTGGCGCTCGTTCAAATGTTTTCTGCACCCGCCAGCGCCACGGCCCTTTAGTTTCATGTCGGCCATATTCTCGGCGCGAGAACCAAGGAAAAGGTGATCTGGGTTTACGCACCAGCGGTTATCGCAAGAGTGGCAAACATCCAGGCCGGGATTGATTGGGCCGCAGAACAACTCATAGGCATATCTATGCGCCGGGATATTCTTTCCGTTCGCGGTTACATGCCCATACCCATTACCCTTGCCAGCACCAGTCCACGGCCAACATGCTCTAGGGTTAAATACGCGCACTCCTACCTTTTGCAGAAATCGCGTGTATCGGTTTGGCGTGAACGCGCCCGCGCTCATTGTGCTTTCCCCAGTGCTTCGGATTTGGCCTGATAGTGCTTGACGATTTCGTGGAAGGCGTCTGGTGCCTTCTTCTTGAGACGGTAGAGAATGCTTCCGGTGGCGGGCATAGCTGGCGAACCGCCAAGGCAGTTCTCGTCCGCCCACATGAACAAATCTGGGAGGCGTGTGGCCGCGTCGATCAGAGCCTTTTGTTTGGCAACCCAGTTCTTGACGCCTTCAACAACGTCTTCATCGTCGGTCGGTGACGCTTGTTCCGCTCGCATTTGAGCTGGCGGTGTGTGCGAGACATTGCTTTGAAGTTCTCGCTTCCCGGCCGGTGCGCTGGCGGCATTCCCGTCGTCATCTTCGTCAGCTACAACACTAAGCATCGCGGATATGGAATATCGGCGCGCATAAGTGATCGCGGAGCCAAAGCC
>ERZ869925.1160-NODE-1160-length-12991-cov-12.187693_pt1 | contig 12991 bp, 21 predicted proteins | sample MGYA00579311_ERZ869925 | MGnify/ENA primary metagenome ERZ869925 (study PRJEB32216, sample SAMN09231817) | wastewater metagenome | place: USA: Maryland | collected 2016-07-30 | study: EMG produced TPA metagenomics assembly of the PRJNA472060 data set (Reclaimed...
ACAAAACAGCAAGCATGGACGAAAGCGGCAATGTTATTACTAAAGATGCTTTAGGTAATACTACTGCCATTAATCCTGCTGCGGTTAAGGCTGAGAAAACACAAAAAGCTCCTGTAACATGGGTTGTTCCTAATGGCCGCAAAGAAACGACTTATGGTTATGATGCTAATGGTAAGCAGATTGTTTTAGGTGTTAAAAACTTAGATGCGCCTAAATCAGATAAAACTGCTGACCATCCTGTATATTTTAACACTACGCTTACAGGCGATGCGTTTCTTAAAACATTATCACCTACTGACCAAGCACACGTTAAGGCATTAAACGAAGGCAGAGAGCCTTTCCCCACAGCCAAGATGATGGCTTCTAACCCGTATTATGAGCGTTTGGCCGATGCGGTTGCTCAATATAATCCTGATTTTGACGCTACTGCATACAATACAAGAAAGACAGCGAGCGCGGCATTTACTACAGGTATTCAAGGTCGTCAATTGTTGGCGTTTGGTTCTGCGGTAAAACATTTAGAAACATTGGGCGGATTGATTGACGCGCTTAAAAACAAAGATACCATTCAGCTAAATAGACTGAACAACCTTTGGGAAAAACAAACTGGTCAAACGGCCGTCACCAACTTTGACGCTGCAAAGGGTATTGTTGCTAAAGAGATTATGAAATCAATCGTGACTGGCGGCGGCGGTGTTGAAGAACGTCAAGAATTAAGCCGTTTAATGGATGCTGCGAAATCACCTGAGCAATTAAGAGGCGTGGTAGACACTTATTATGAATTGATGAATGCTCAGCAAGAAAACTTAATCATTCAACGTGATGCTGCTGGCCTGCCTCGTTCTTCATTACCTGACTACACAAAACATTCAGCCGATGAAGGCAAGAAGCCTACAGGCAATCAAGGGAAACAACCGCAAACGCCTTATGAATGGTATGTGCTACATTGGAATGATGCGCAGAAAAAAGGCGACAAGGTGCGTATGCAAAGACTAACTGAAGAAGCTAAAAAAATGGGGATTGCTAAATGAATGACCCTTTTGCTCATCTTGATAATTCCAGTGACCCTTTTGCTCATATTCCTGACACTAGCACTCAATCAGTGCCGATGTCACAAGCAAAAACATTGCCGCCAACTTGGTCGCCTACTGTCAATGGCAAGAAGGTCAATGCAGTTTATGACCCTAGCGCACAGGCTTACATTACATCCGACTTTGGCTCTACTCAAAAAGTAGTACGCCAAAGAGATGGAACGTTGGCACTTGCTGACCATAAGCAAGCACCTTCGGCAGTTGGTTTAGTGCAAGAGCAATACAACGCTGATTTAAAGCGGCCTAAAGCCACTGATGATATGTCAGGCGGTCAAAAGTTTATGGCTGGTGTTGGTCATGGCATGGTGCAAATACCGCGCGGTATTGGTCAATTAACAGGGATTTACAGCCAAAAAGAAATTGACGACATGAAGCGTCAAGACGCTGATTTGATGGCTACAGGTGCGGGCGGTCTAGGCTCATTCACTGGTCAAGTGGCAGTCGGTGCGGCATTACCTTTAAAAGTACCTGCTATCAGTAATCCTATTATCAATCGTGCCGTAACAGGTGCGGCTTATGGCGCAGTACAGCCAACAGCAAGCGACGAATCGCGTTTAGCCAATACCTTAGTGGGTTCTGCGGCTGGCGTAGCGTTACCGCCTATGATTGGAGCTACAGGCCGCGCTATTAAATCGGGGGCTGAAAAGATTGCACCTAATTTAACTCGTTCAATTTCACAAGGGGTAAGTCGTGGTCTTAATACAATCGAATCTGCAAAACTGGCCGCCACGCAGCGTTATCCTGTGCTTGGTACTGAGGTCGACCCTGCTGCTTACGTTAGCTCTTTGCGACCCAATAATTTGGGCGCATCGAATGGCATAGATGCGCCTAACGCTCCAAACCCTACTAATCCTGACGCTGTAAAGATAGCTAAACAAGGCGCAGAGGAAATTGGTTTTAAATGGGGTGACTTAAGCGATGATATTCAGCGTCGAATGGCTGCTAATGCTGACGAGGCTTTGAATCTTGGTAGTGAGCTAACGCCTGTTCAATTAGCCAGAAAGTCTATTCTAGAATCACAAGGCTTTCAGCCGACACGTTCACAGTTAACTGGAAACAGTGAAGATTTTAGCATTGAAAACTCGTTAAGATTGCACCCAGAAGGAGAGCAATTACGCAATATTGACGTTCAAAACAATCAAAATCTTGAGCGTCAAATTTTAGGTATGACCCCTCAAGGCGTGTCACCTTTGCCTACTCCGCAATTTGGCGAAGCTATCCGCAAAGGTTTAGGTGCTGACAAGGCGGTTGCTGAAAACAGAACATCAAATTTATACGGCACTGCATTTAAGAAAGAAGGCGATATTTTAACAAATGCCGATGACTTAGCTCGTATGTTGAATAGTCCTAAGTCGTTTGCAGTTACTAAACTTGATTCGCCTGTTCGTGACTTCTTAAAGCGTATTGGCAAAGATGACGCATTTTTCCCGACTGCAAATAACGTAAATGCACGAAATAAGCCTAAAGAATTGACACTCGATGAGCTTGCTACGTTACGTCAGATTATCAATTCTAAATGGGAAAACGTGGATAACGCCACACAGGCACAATTAAACAGTATTCGCGGCGTGTTGAACAAAATGGAGGCCAATCCTAACGACCCTGCATTTTTATATAACAAGGCGCGTATTGGCCGTATTGTGCAAGGTAAGAAGTGGGAACAGCCACTCATTGACAAGATATTTGCTCAAGAAAAGGATTATCCTGGCGTATATCGTTTGGACAACAAAGACTTATTTGATGGCATAGTCAAACATACATCAAAAGAAGAATTTGCCCCGTTATGGGCTAGAATGAACGCTCAACAACGCGACTTAACACGGGCGCAGTTTGCTAAAGAAATGCGCGATGAAGTATTTAGTAATATGCAATTAAACGCAGGGGCTAATCGTTTAGAGCAAGGTTCACCTGCTAAAATGATGCGCTTTATTGAAAATGTTGGCCAAGATAAAATCAGGATGATTTATGGCAAAGAAAACACAGATAAGTTGATGTTGTTATACCGCACATGGAAAGAATTAAGTTCATCGCCTGCGGGTACTAAGTCTTTCGGTAGCGCACCTGAGATTGCTAGATTGCATCGCATGACATTAAACGCAATAGGCGATTTAGGCGGCAAAATACCTTTAGTTGGTAAGTACATCAACAAAGGCGCAAACATGGCGACAAAGGCCGCACAGGATAACGCAGAGGCCGCTAATCGTGCGTTAAACACTAATAAGGCTGTTGACCCTTTGTTTGATGTTCGTCAACGTCGATTAACTGCATTGGGCGAGTTATCATCGCAACGAGCAAGGGATGCAAGAGCCACACAAAATGCTAGAATCAACTTACCCATACGCGCTGGCACTTCGGCATTGCGTGAATATATGAAAAACCAAGACGAACAGGGCGGCCAATAATGAGACAATTTAGTTACCCAAACAGCCAATTTACCAACATTCTAGGCGGTGCGTCTATCGGTTGGAAGCTGAACGTGTACGACACAGGCACAAGCAATCTATCGTCAATCTATAGCAACTTAGCTCAAACCACTCCAACGGCTAATCCAGTCATTGCCGATGCTGACGGCTTTTTAGCGTCATTTTATTGGACTGGCACAGTTGACGTAGTGCTGACCGACGAAAACGATAACATTATTGATAGTGCGGCAGGTATTCAAGATTTAGTCAGTACGATTAATGCGGTTGTGGTGGCAGGTAACGTTAAACTGCCCTTTGGCGACGCTTCAGGCGATGGAAACACTATCACGGCGACATTACCCGTAACATCTGACTTTAGTGACGGTGGAGTGTTTATCGTTCGCGCAAATGCCAACAATGCAGGCACAATCAATACGCCAAACTTGCAAATAAATAGTTACGCAAGCAGAAGAATTAAAAAGATAGGCGGTGTTGCATTAATTGCAAATGACATTGTTAGTGGCATGAACATGATTCTTGTGTATAACGAGTCACAGGACTGCTACTACCTGATTAACCATGAGGCTACGTTTCTAAAGCGTGATGGCGCGGCGGCAATGCTTGGTGCGCTAAACATGGGCAGTCAGAAAATAACAAGCCTTGCGGCTGGTACGGCTGCTAGTGATGCGGTGCGGCTAGACCAAGTACAAACGCATTACGGCACAGCGACAGGCACTTGTGACGCGCTTGTTGTGTCTATTGCAACCGCTTTATCGTATGTTGATGGTATGATTGTAAATGTTATCACGCCTAGCGGGTTCTCAACAGTGGCAAGCCCAACGATTAACGTAAGTGGTTTAAGCGTTAAGTCAATTGTCGATTCATCTTACAATGATTTGTATTATGCTGATATTGATGGGATGGCCTCACTTGTTTATGTAACTGCTATTGGTAAGTTTGTTTTAACGAATCCAAAGAACGGCGGCACAATTGGTGTGGCTAAAACATGGGCAGGTACTAGCACTCCTGTCAATCATTTAGTGGCTAATGGTTCTGCTGTCAGTCGGACTACATATGCAAAGCTTTTCGGCATTATTGGCACGACATGGGGTGCTGGTGATGGTAGTACGACGTTCAATTTACCCGACGGCCGTGCTAAGGGCTTCTTAGGTGCTGACTTAGGCAAAGGTGATGATGCTGCTTTAACACTTGGCGCAATTATCGCTCAACAGGGCGGCCTTGCTGAAATTGATACGTTAACGGGTGGCACTCCTACAGCTCCGCCTACTACTGTAACAGTGCCACAGGACGGCTCATTTACAACGGAATTTATCACAGGTGATTCGGTTAGCGGTACTGACCAATCAATGAAAGTTAAAAATTACCCTTTCGTATACCCTCGCTCGTTCGTGGGTACATGGATTATCAAATATCAATAGCGAGGTGAGTTATGGGCATTGTTACAGGTTATTTATCACAGTTAGTTAGTAGCGGTATAAAGCTATTAGTCGGCGGTTCTGCTGTTAGTTCTAGCAATCCTTTGCCGATTGTTTTCTCAACAGCAACAAATACATCCCGTAGCGGGACTATCGCTACAGGTGGCATAGCCCAGTCATTAATGGTCGCAAATGCTGCTCGTAAAGGTTGGTTTATTCAAAATAACTCAACAGGTGATTTGTGGGTAAATCGCTTTGGCGGTACTGCTATTGCTGGTCAGCCGAGCATTTTAATACCCGCTGGCGCACTGTATGAAACGCCTGATGGCGGTAGTGGTGGTAATGCGTTATCTATTTACGGTGCAACAACAGGCCAAACATTCACTGCTGCGGAGTGGTAAATCATGCCTATGTTTAAAGCGGGTATCATTGATTACACATGGGCAAATAAGCCTTCTGTAGCCCCACTTGGTCAAATTATCTGCATCACGGATGTTGGCGAAAATGGCTCGTTATGGCGTGGTGATGGGACAAAATGGGTTCGACTGAATCCTATTAAGATTTTTTCTTTATCTGCACCAGTTTCCTTGACTGGCTCAACTAGCGTTGTGACTTTAGCAACAATTACAATTCCTGCTGGGCTTTTGGGTGCAAACGGTAAACTAAAAATCTATCCGCTTTGGGCAACGACAAATAACGCTAACGCCAAAACATTACGTTTAAATATCGGTGGGGTGTTGTCAACAATGGTTTCTCAGAGTGTTCCAAATAATAGTGGGTTACTCATTATTAGAAATATTAACTCTGAGTCAGCTCAAAAATGTAGTAGCGGCTTAGTTGCGGGTATTGGTTCATCCACTGGTTCAATTGCCTCACCTACCATAGATACTTCTGCGGCAACAACCATAACTATCACAGGACAGTTAGCTGTTGGTACGGACACTATGACGTTAGAAGATTTGTTTGTTGAGGTTGTATAAATGAAAACTATTGCAGCTACAGTAATCAACGAAGTTGTAACGCCGATTGAGCCAATGCCATCCGATGCGAAGCTGATTGTATTCAACGGTACTGAATACGTCATTTATGAAGATGGTGACGAGTTACCAGTAATTGAATAGCTACTCAATCGCTGAACGCATTAATAGTGATGTTAATGCGTCAGTCAGCTACAAAACAGATTTAGAGCAATACGGAACGCCTGAGCATTGGTGTTTGCCTTACAAGTTTGGCGATTGTGAAGACTATGCTTTGCTCAAGCGTAAGTTGCTGCTAGAGCAAGGTTGGCCTAATGATAAACTTGGTTTGTGCGTGTGTTATATGCCCGATGGAGGTGGTCATTGTGTGCTGTGGGTTGATACAGACAAAGGTAGTTTTATTTTAGATAATAATTACAACTGGCCTATAAGTCCTGTTGATTTGCCGTATAAATGGGAGTCAATGCTATGCAATGGAAAATGGTTAAAGTTATTGGATTGGCAGTGATGCTATCTGCTTGCACGACAAGCAACACGCTAAAGCCAGTGCTTGGTAATGAGTCTTATACGCCACAAGGTTGGATGCAGTATTGCAAGGATAATCCAGATGAGTGTGTACAAGACAAATAGTTTGTAGAATTGTTATACATGATTATGCGTCACTAATGACGTAAAAAACTACGTCAATTAGGACGCATATACTGTGTTAGGTTTTAATCTTCGTCTAATGTCATAAACTCAATTAACCTTACTCTTCTTTCAGTAATGTCGTGAATCCCTAGTTTTAATAACTTGTTATTCCATCTTTCTAATTTTGTTAATTTATCTAACTGCTCTTTTGTTGATATATTCCTATCTTTGCGCTTGATTCCAGCCAATGCTTGCACCAAATCACATTCTTCAATATATTTCTTTGGGTGACAATCTGCACCAAAAACCGTTTGAATAGTGGCACACATATCTTTATAAGATTCGCCAGCATTATCCCTTGCTATACACAAATGGTCTTGCACCCATTTTAAAACATCATATTTAAAATTAGGGTTTAACCACATTGCCAAATCAACAGCCATTAAAGGGTGTAACCATGTTCCGCGCTCGTCTCCTGTTTTTTTACCAGAGCGATAAATGACGTTAATTTTTTCTAATCCCTCTCTCATTGCAATCGTTTCACAAAATTCTTTTGTGGACTGATTGCCAAGCCAATTTTCTAAATTCTTCTCAGGAAACAGCTTTGCCATGTCATTTGCTGAAAACATCAATGTAATGTGATTTTGCCTAATAACATGACCAGAAAAATCACGCATCATAATTTGTTGAGTTTTCATATAAAAATACCGTAATTCATATCTAAAAATCTATAATACAATTCCATATTATAGAATACAACATATAAAAACGGTTAAATTATATTTAATTTGTTCTTTATGATTCCTCGCTATGTCACAACCTAACTCACGCTTTAACAGTGACACCACCCCAGCCACTATCTAAGCATTAAAAATAAAAGTGATTCATTCTCACTGGCTTATAAACGTGTGGGGTGGCGCACGTTAAGCTCAGTAGTTAGATGTTACTTGATTGGCTCACAATGCGTAAATTAACTCTTTGCCCCTCATCATCTTTTTCATCAATACACCAAACCACCTGTTTTACAATGCCGTATCTATCCTTACTAAACCGCATCTCATCGCCTAATCGTGGCAGATGCTCCATACGCCAATCAATAACCTTTTTACCGTCTAAATATGCGTGTACTTTATACATCTCTCATTACTCCAAACATCTAACATCGCAATCAAGCAGGAACGCACCCTAGCCGATTATTAGTTAATTAAGTTTTAAAAGAGGGTGCGTCCTCTTATTGTTGGTGTTAGGCACTTGCTCTAAGTAGTATGTGTTTTACTAAAAACATTTCCACAAGTGACTCAGGGTTGTCTTTGGCTATCAAGTTAAATTCAGCATCAATTTCGCGCACAAGCTCATCTTTAATGCTTATTTCATCAAAATGAATCCGTCCAACTAAACCGCCATCAATTGTAAAATCAACCCTATCGCCAAACTCTAACGTGCCTAACTCAGCAGTCAAGTGCGACAAGCACTCAGCCGATTGTGTATTGTTTTCTGACATAGTAACCTCTTTCTAATCGTAGTTTGTTAGTGCTTGCGCCTTACTGCGGTGTGTTATAACCTAAGTTTTTGAACTTCTAGCTCAATTGTTGTTATCGCTGAATAATACGCAGGTCGCCAATCATTAACAAAACGGTCTTCGCGCATCTTGTCTTTTATTGCCACGATTGCAGCTTGTAACGCCTCAATTTTGGCGTTTGTTATATCTCGCCTTTTTTGGCTTGGTGTTTCCTTTTTGGCTCTTGGCTTCTTCGGCGCAATGTTTGCCATTATTTTGGCGTTTATATCCTTTGTTTGCATTTAAAATTCGCCCCCAATCTATCGCTAAAAGTGCCTAACTCTGCATCAAACCGATAACCACCCAATCGGTTATTATGTAATCCAAAAGCCGTAGCGGTGGTTACGGCTTATGCGTTGGTAGTTAGGTTTTATCACTCCAAAGTCTACGCACTTTTTGCCATTCTTGTCTATCGGCATCATGGCCAAGCCGTTTATAACTTGCCCCATTTGCCCTTAAATCATCGTCTTCTAAAAAAGCGCGTTCTAAGTCACGCTCAATTAAATAACGCAACTTAGGGCTAAGGTGCGGCCAGTTCTTTATTAAATCACTAATAAACGCACTAACTGCAATCGTGGCGCGGCCACAATAATAACTAAATGCACCATGCCACAGTATTACATCATCAAAACCTAACATCTGCGTCAAGTCGGATGTCAACCCAGCCTCAGTTTGTGTACTGCTCATATCATTTATTCCAGTGTTTTTGTCAATGTTGGCGTGGGTTGCCACGCCTTACGCACTTAGTTAGACCTTAGTTAGCAAGTCCAACTCGAACGGGTCAACACCCCCAACAATTGAGGGAGGCTCAGGTAATGGCATCCAATGGGTTACTTCAACCTCATTTCTAAATGTGTCAGTCCAATAGGGTTTAGGTGTTTTAATGTATTTACCTTCGCCAACATATTGTTTACCATCAAAAATAAATGCAACGAGCAGCCACACACTACCATATACACTGTCAATCCCAGTTTCGGGTAACTTGTCATTTACATCAATCCAGTTCATCTTAACCACCTCTACGGTCTAACATCACAATCAAGCAGGAACGCACCCTAGCCGATTGTTACGTTAATTAAGTTTTAAAAGAGGGTGCGTCCTCTTATTGCAGGTGTTATACACCAAGTTTAAAAAGTGTATCGGATAGGTCGTTTATGAGTTTTAGCTCAATGTTGTTGTCTTTCCGTTCTATAACAAAATCAGGTCTGCTACTGCGTATTGTATTAGAAAACAGGTTTACACTTATTTTTCCGCTTGGGTGAAAGTACCAATTACCTGTTTTCTTATAACCAGAGTTTATTAGCGCATCAGCCGTAATAAATTCTTTCATCGCCTTAACTCCCATTCATCGTAAAAAGTGTATAACATCACAATCAAGTAGGAACGCACCCTAGCCGATTGTTACGTTAATTAAGTTTTAAAAGAGGGTGCGTCCTCTTATTGTCGGTGTTATGCGTCTTTATCAACTAACTCTAACGCACTAGCAGGGTAAATCTGCACACTTCCTTTGTGACTCTCTGACTCAACCGCATAGCCAGTGGGTGTTAGTTCTGTGCTATACCACCCGACAATGTAACCCTGCCATTCGCTACCGCTTTTCTTTTTTACTCTGTCGCCTATTTTAAACTTTGCCATAATCCTATCCTCTCATTAAATTAAAATACGCATAACATCATATTCAAGCCAGATGCTAACCCAGCCATTTATCACAAGTTTAGATGCTCTTGTGGTAGTTACTGCTTACGTCTGTGTTACTTGCACTGTTTAAACTCAACGACTTCATGTCTTTTCTTTTCGTCATAATCCGAGCGACCAGCGCAACCCATCACCACAAAAAAAACGATGAACAGGCAAAGTGCTTTTGTGTTTTCGCTTAACTTATTCATTGCAATCCCCCTGTAACCATTTGTTGAGCATTATTCTCTAAAGCGTGATTTTCAGCATATAACGAGCGCATTTCTTTAATGTGATGCGCTGCAATAGCATCTTGACGTTTGCGCGATTGCACTAGCTCAACTAGCGTGATGATTAAAACAGAAGCTATTCCTAGCAAAAACATATCCACCTCACTCATTCCAGTTTCTACGCATTGTGTTATCTGGTGCGACATAAACACGCTGTTTTTGTTTTACAAGAGAGATTCGTAACACTGGCTCTTGTGCTGTTTTACGCGCTTTATGATAAGCATTTACAAGATTAGCCAACGCCTCGTTTTCTTGCTCTTGTGAAGCGTCATAGAACGCTTCACGCAATGCGTAAATACTCATAGCCACACCTCGATGAACCCGATGTGCTTAAATTCGTTAGTCTTAACCACAACCCCATCCACAATCTTTTCTACACTCACACGCTCACTAAAAGCGTACAAAGGCTTAATGCCCACCTTATTTAATGCGCGTTCAAGCGCACCCATCAAGTACGGTGCGCCGCCAATCATAGCTACATCAACAAAATACGATTGTGCCAATGCAGCGATAGCATAGGCGCGTTCGTACACTTCCTCAGCAGTTGGTAACGATTCAAACGTCAATAATGACTTGAGTTGTTGAATCTCGCCATGATGGGGGTTTAAATCTCCAACACCTTGAGCAATTTGCTCAGGTGTTGCTGAGTGTTGTGTTAAATTTAAAATCATAATATTCACCTTTATTTTTACGCTTGCATCATGCCGCGTCTCGATAAGCTAAATATAGTCTCATTAAAAAATAAATGCAAGATATATTTTCCTTTTTATTTCCCTTTTATTTCCTGTGTTTTTAGTATATATTGTTTGAATCAACAAATTAGGAGTTAAAAAAATGTCAACAGTTAGAGAAATGGTTGAATCACTGGGTAGTCAGCCGTATGTTGCTATTAAATTGGGTGTAAGCAGTCGAACTATAAGAAACTGGATTGCAAGCAACCAGATAGGCCGAGCTAGTCGTTTAGATTTTCTAAATATGCTAAAAAAGGCTGGCTACAAAATCACGCTTAAAGACTTAAACGAGCTAGAGCCAGCCAAAACTAAAAAGGCGGTTAAACCATGATTTACTTACTTATTTGCGGTATTGTTATTGTTATTGTTATTGCATTATTAAGGGGGGCAAAATGAAGTACAAAAAGAAAAAAGAACCTAAAAAGCAGCCACCAATTACAATTATTGGGGACTGTGTGACACGCGAGATTATGAAAATAAAAGCAATTAAGGGATAAAAGAAAAGCCACATTTAGTGGCTTTTTTGTGGGTGTTAGATTAGTTTTAGCGCATCGAGTAGTTGCTGTTGCGTTTCTGCTTTATTCTCAATTGCAAACATAACTTTATCATCAATACAACCATCAGCGACAATATGAACCACTCTTACAGGTTTAGTTTGCCCTTGTCTGTGCAGCCGTCCGTTAAATTGTTGGTATAACTCCAATGACCAATTAAGGCCGAACCATACTATAATACTTCCGCCATGTTGAAGATTAAGGCCATGTCCTGCACTGGCAGGATGGGCAAGTAGCATTTTGATATTGCCGCTATTCCATTGCTCTATCGTCTTAGGGTCAGAGTCTAATACTACGGCATCGGGATAACGCGCCTGTAAGCGTATCAAGTCGGTTTTGTAGTTATAGGCAATGAGTAGATTCTCGTCTGTGTTCTCGCTGATAATGTCATCTATTGCGTCAAGTTTGGCAGAGTGTATTTCTGTCCAGTTTTTTAATTCGTCTGTGTACATTGCGCCGTTGCAGTTGTGGACAATCAACGGTTTCCCGTCTAGTCCAACAACTGTAAATCGGTTATCTTGACCGCAATTTATCAAATCATAGACTTTTGTTTTATGAACCACTTTTCTTTTGGCCATTTGTATCGAAAGACCCTCGCATGAAGGGTTACGGTCTTTATTCCAAAAGTTTCCGCCGCTTCTGTTACGCACATTTCGCCTTTCGGTGTCCAAATCATTACCGTTTTTCGTGTATTCCTGCTCTGTTGTTGAATAGTTGCCCATCGACAATTTTCTTTGGAATAACCAAGAGAATTGTTTATTCTGTCCAAAGTTAAATTTTCCAAATAACCTTCCTTCATATCTTCCCAAAAAAGTGCGAAAGAATCCTTCCATTCTTGACAAGTGGTTATTCCACGAAATCCGTAGTTTTTGTAATCTTTGTCTTTTTGGTTGTAGCATCGTGAAATCATGTTTGCCCAAATTACATACTGGCGAGTTCGCGTCATACCGTGCGTTTTTGTCCATTTTCCTTGTAAACATCCGCATGATTTTTCTGATTTTTCTCGATGTTTTGAGCGTAAACTTTGGCTTTGTCGTTCCACTATTTTTCCGCAAAAACATTGGCACAACCAAACCGCTTTCCCATGAGTTGAACCAACTCTTTGTAAAACGGTTAGGATTCCGTAAGTATTCCCTGTTAAATCTTTCGCAGGATTTGCCATCTAAAACCTCTTTTGCTGTTTTCCAGCCAACTGTTGTAAGGACTTTATGCTCTTTCGTCATTAGAACACCGTAACAGTTTACAACGTCCATAAACCCATTACAAACAGAACCGTAGCAATTTACAAACTTTTCACCGTCCCATATTAAATCTGTGTCTTTTATTTTTTCGATAGGGATTAAACCTTTTGACGTTACAACAGGAGTCCCTTCAGCAATGCAGTATTGTAGGAGCTTACCTGCAAGCGTGGCAGCATTATAAGCGACAACCTCGTTATCGTTAATCTGTGTTAAAAAATCACGCTCAAGCTGTTTGTATTCGACCATGCGCGATGGCGGTAATGGCACTCTAATAACAGTATCAATACGCTCAGGCATCTCTAAATAATCATCTACGTTTAGCGATATGACTAAATCATCAATGAGTTTGTGAATGACTTTATCAGCACTCTTGACGGGCTTAAATGAATAGCCGTTATAACCTGCTT
>ERZ869925.1161-NODE-1161-length-12968-cov-6.159916_pt1 | contig 12968 bp, 19 predicted proteins | sample MGYA00579311_ERZ869925 | MGnify/ENA primary metagenome ERZ869925 (study PRJEB32216, sample SAMN09231817) | wastewater metagenome | place: USA: Maryland | collected 2016-07-30 | study: EMG produced TPA metagenomics assembly of the PRJNA472060 data set (Reclaimed...
GTGTTCCCGTGCTATTAAAAAACCCACCCCTAAGCGCTTTTGAGCCTACACGCCCATAATTGCACTTTGCACAAGCTGCGACGAGGTTCTGCTCGTCATCTGTTCCACCTGCACTTCGTTCGATTAGGTGGTCAACTGTGTTGGCTTCTCCACCGCACCAATAACAACAATTCTGATCGCGCTGAAGTATGCGCGACCTGATCTTACGCCACTGCGTTGTTGAACCCGTGTCTTTCAATGCACTCATTTAGTGATAACCCTTCGCTTGGAAAAAGCGCCATGCGTTGCAATTCGAACCATAACGTTTCTTTATATAACGCAGTGACCAATCAATTTGAGAATAACCGTCTAACCGCTTGTAAGTCTCATTACGCATTTGGCCTATCCCATAGTGAGACCCGTTGCGTGCAGTTGGTGACCATGTTGAATTCTCTTTTGTAATTAGCTTATGAAAGCAAACAAACTGAGTCCAATTCTCTATCCGAGAGTGAGCGTATAGCTTGTATTTATCTTCTTTTTTGCTCTCAGTTACCGAATGGCTAGGTGTAACGCCAACCGCGTTAAACAATAGACTGGCCAAAAGCACCAATCGAACGCGCGAGCTACCAGCCTTCGGCGCTCGCTGCGTGCGAGTGGAGCGTAATCCCCATGTCAAATAGGTGTCAAGAATGTGGATAAGTCGAGCGTGTGTCCTGCGTGTCGTCCACAAGTTATCCACAAGCGACCTCGCAATCCTTTGAATGATTTTTGATTGAAACTTGCAAGATTGTCACTGCAACGAGTGGCCTTGCGCTGTCAATGTTGAAAGTCTTTCCACAATCGCAAACGTGCTTGATTTCAGTTCTCATTTACTGCCACCCCAGCCTTCGCCTTTGAAATGGATTGGATTAGCTGACCAAACGCGCTCCATAACCAACAAGCATTGGTCGCATGAGGGCGCATGTAAGTCGTCGCTATAAGCTGCCGAAACGGTCTTTTGATTGCTGCAAACTGGGCATTTGAAGTCATAGCTCGGCACTGTATGTCCGATCTTCTTCGAATAGACCCATTCCAAGCACGCCACAAGATTGGCATTGAACCACGTGCATGTAATTGGGCAGATTGTCAGTCACCTTGACGATTACGTGGTCAGTTAGTGTCTTCTCAGCTCTGCAATGGTATTTAAACGGCATGGCTGCTCCTTTGCAGATTGGCCATTGGGTGAAGGTCAGCTTGGCTTAGCCACCAAGTTCCGTCGGCTCTCTGGCGCTGTGGACGGCGTGCAACGGCAATCGGTATCCAGCCGCAAAGATAGTAAGTCGGAGCTGTACCCGTGACCAGAATTGCAATGTCTTCTTTGCGGTCAAGGTCAGTGAGGATTAGCGAACCGTCTTTCCATTTTGTCCACTTGACTTCCAGCCCTAGATTTTGCAGCTGGACGTCGGCTTTGTCTTTGAAGTTTTTGTCTTCGTGGTCTTCGTCATTGAGTTTGAAGTATTTCTTCACGGCCAATTCGCCGCCAATAGCTTCGGTTTGTTGCATGACAAAAGCTGGAAAGTTGAGTCGCTCTCGGTCATGCTGAAAGTTCCGCTTGACCGTCACGCCTTCCCACTGCGGGATATAGCGTATCGCACGCACAAGCCCTTTTTCAGCTGCTTTGATCTGCATTTCATTGTCGAGGTCAACGCGTATCATTTGCAAGCCCCGCAATACCAAAGCATATCGTCAAGGTATCGGCCGCCAGCTTTGGTTGCGTAGTGCTGGCCTTTGTCGCACCAGTCAATTTCAGGCGGTATGACTGAGTCTTTGATTACGCTTCCGTCAGTTTGGAAAACTGTTCGTGCGCCAGTGTCAAGCTTGATGATTTCTAACTCTCCCATTTAACGAACCCACTTTCCGTTTGCGTCTAATTTGTACCAAATAGCGTCGCACTGATTGGCTTTGGTGCGCTCGGTGCATGTGTAGCCGTGGTATTCACGCCCAGTCTTCTCGGAGACCCCAGACTTTAAAATCATGTGTCCGTGGTCGCACAATGGAGCTTCTTCGATCAGTTGGCCGCCAAGCTCTGAAGCCAAAGCTTCGACCGCGCTGCCGATATTTGGTGCAATAGACCAAGCGTCTATCGGTGCAGCTTTGATTTGCTCAGGGGTTAGGCGTTCAATCTTGCCCATGTCTTCCACCGAGGCCTTTTTGAGGCTTGGCAAAACCTGATTTAAGCAACGACCGATTGCGGACGTGACGGCATTTTCTAGCCACCATAAGCGGGATACGGTTGACTTATCACGCCATTCAAGCGCGTAGTCGATCGAAGCTGGCAGGGTTGCCAAGTCGTCGCGATAGCAACGAGCTTCAACAAGGACGTAGCCGTCTTTCATGTTGAATTCAATGATTGACGTTTCAATGCGTCCCAAAGGATAGGCGTCAATCCAGCGTTGAACTTTGCTTTGAACTTCTTCGTAATCTGCGAGGTTGAAAGCCATTAGCGTTCACGCTCGATCTGCTTGCCGATATGAATTCCAGCAATTCGGCCTTTTAGATAACCGTCTTTTTTGCCTGTGTTATAGCCCAGCGTATAAAAGAGACAAGCTGAGGCAATCACGTAAATCATGCCAAAGCCGATCATTTGTTCTAGTTCCATTTTTGCTCCCGACGGAAGAAGGTCGTTCGCCTGCTCCCGACATAAGAATGAGGCTTTAGACTGACAAGGTCAAGAATTAGGCGTGTTTGTCGGCGTGTCTAATGGCTTTTTGTCCTTCAAACCATTGCTTGCAAGCACGCCGCCAAGTGACCCAGTCAAAAAGATCGCAAGCGTTTTCAATAAATCTATAAATGCTGCGTCATTCGGAGCTTGTGCCGAAACGGGTTGAGTAACGAAAATTAGGGCGTAAGTTATGCCCAGCGTTACAATCAAGAAGACGACTGAAAGAGTTATTCCAATGAACAAAATCAAACGCGCTTTGATGTCTTCAGGCGATAGACGCCGCGTGTATCTAGGGCGCTGTTGGCTGTGGGCGAGCAACGTCTCCAAGTAGGTCTTCCGTGCAGACGCCCGTTGCTTCGCACTGCGGTCGTTGACATTCATCTAAGTTCCAATTCTCAAATTCTTGGCAAGGATATCGAACCCAACCCTGATAACCGCACGACGTCAGCGCCAGTAGTATCCCTACGGCCAGCGCCAACGTGAGCAGTTTCCGAGTCACTTCCCCAATAACCCGAAAGCTGAGTCTTTAGGATTTAACCAACGCAAGATCACGGGCAAAACGGCAGCTAGCCCAGCGCCAGCGATTGCCTTTGGGTCTTGGTTTCCTGTCATGTAGACGGCCAATGCTGCGGCCATAAATGATCGCGCCCATGACGCCGCGAGTGCTTTTGCTTGTGTCATTTCTTGCCCTTCTTTTTTAGGATTGTGAGCTTTGGTGTTTCCACCGCAATCTTTGGGTATTCGCCCAAATACGGAATAAGCTTTGGACGGCCAAAACCAACGACTTCTTTGCCTACGCTGCGGCGCTTAACCATGACCATTCCGCCATTGCGTTGATCGCCCGTGCCTGAAGTGTTTCCTTCGATCGTCGTGACTTCGTTGCCTTCAATGCCAACAACAATTCCCACGTGTGAGATACGGTCAACGCCGTCGTGTGGAAAGTCCATGAAAGCCAAATCTCCAATGGCAGGTTTGTCATACCACCGCGAGACTTCCTTGAATTTATGCGCTCCAAGAGCTGTTGAAACGACGCTGTGAATTTTGACGCCAGCTTCAGCGAAGACCCAGTTGCAGAATGAACCGCACCACGGCAAACCGTCGGCCTTTGTAAATTTGCCATATTTGGTCAGATTGTCGCCTTCTTCGATCGTGCCAACTTCGGCCAATGCAACTTCGAGAATTCGCGCAGCTGTTCCGTTTGGGTAAGTCATGAGAGAAGCAAAGCCGCTTCGTCGGCAGTAATACCTAAACGGTCAAGAAGTGCAGCTTTAGCCGCAGCCTTATCCGCTGTTTCTTGTGCTTTTATTTGGTCAAAATTAGATAAAGCGTCTGTGAACGCTTTTTTAGTAATAGGCGTTACGCCTTCGTCATAAATAATAGACTCAAAATCATCTTCATAAATAACCCACCCACCAGTAGGTATTAGATAATTCATAACGTCTCCGCCTTTAGCCATTATGCACCAATTTCCATGAGTGTGATTGTGGATTTGCTTGAATACCATTGTGATTTGAAAGTACCACCACGCGATTTTTGCTGAGTCTTGTACGTAGTGGAAGAAGTAGTTGCTGGACTGTCAAGATATGTCATATTTACATATGCAGCAAGAGTTTTTTCTGCGCTACTTCCTGCTAAATAAAAGTTAATTGCTGAACCTGTGAGACCGTTTTGGTCATAGATATTCGTTGAGTCTCTAAGCAAAGCAAGACCACCGCTGATTTCAGCAAGCGTGCCGTTTTGTGAGCAAAACTGGTTCACAAAAATAAGAATTTTGGAAGAAGAAGAAGACGGTGTGATCGAGGCTGAAAGTGTTGAGTCAGAATAAGTTGACGAAGTAGTTGCTGTTTCTGTTGTGCTTGTCCCTTGAACAACTTGTAAAACTTTACCGCCTGCGGCAAGGGTCGCCCATTTTAAACCAGTTGCGGCCGTTGAGTCGGCTGTAAGCACTTGGCCATTTGTGCCAACCGCTAGACGTGCAGGTGTATCGGCTGCGCTTGCTGCAATAAGATCACCTTTGGCGTCAACAATTGCGTTTTGAATTGCATTTGAGTCATCTTGCGCAACCCAAGAAAAATCCAAATCCGTGGCTGAAGCTTTAGCCAAAACTTGACCAGTTGTGCCGCCTTTAAGATCAACGAATGAAGTGTCAATCGAGTTGCCCAAAGTGCGCATTGCGGCAGCGCCGTCTTTGACCAAGTCTGTGTCGTCAGGCGTCTCCCACCCGAAATTTGTTGTTGTGGCCATTTCGTCTCCTTTAAGCCACGATTGTGGCGTTTATCCATTCAAGTGTAGGGGATAAGGTGTTCCAAGTCTCAGCGCCACTCACGTCTTCCCACTTCATACTTTGCAAGCTGAAAGCTGTTGGCGATAGTGTCAAAGTTAGGTCTAGTCGGTTGTAGCCCGCACGAAACGACCAACCTTCGACAAAGCCTTGAAAACCGCCGTTTATCATATTGTTTGGTAGGTCGGTGATATTCAATGGCAAGCCCATGAAGACATTCAAAAGCGCGTCGCGATCAGCGTCGTCAATTTCGGAATTACCCAGAGTGAAGGTGATCGAATTAAATTGGTCTTGTGGGAAGGCTCGAATTCCGAGATAAAAGAGAGCTTGTGAAGCTGCGTCAACTTGATTGTGCAAGGTTGTCTGAATAATTTGGGCTTGCGCTCCATATTGGCTAATTGACTCAGTTGAAGAAGCTGTCTCTGAGCCTGCGCGATATTCAATGGTGACGTAATTGCGAAGATCGCCAAGCCGTTTGATGATACGAATACCAGCTGCCAAAGCGTCATTTGCGCTCACGGTCGTGTAACCGTTGGTGGCTAAGTAAGAGCTGCGGTGCGTGCTGTCGGCGTAACCAATGCGCCCTTGTGCGTCTTCGAATAGATAGCCAAGACCGCTAATTGCCAAGCTTGAAACAAGCGAATAGATATCGGTTGCCGAAGACGAACGCGCCATGAGTTCGTAATTCCCCGGCCGATCTATTGTGCCAAGCCCTGAATTTTCAGCGTTTGTCCAATCGGTTGTTGGGTCGTAAGTTGCCCATGTCGTCGAAGCTGGAACTTCCGCCCATGTGTCAAAAAGTGTCTCGCTCAAAATTGTGTAAATTTGGTTGCCGTCGTAATCCTTAGAAAGCACGCCGTCAGTTAAAGTTTTTGGAAGTTTAGACAAAGCGCCAAGAGCTGTCAGCTTTACAAGCTCGTTGACGCCGCCAGTTCCAGTCGAAGACACAAGTGTTTCAATATCCGTGACCGTGCCACCAAAAAGGTTGACGAAAGTACCAGTCGAGTCTTTGACTTTAATTGTCACGCCGTCGTTGACGTCAATCGTGATTGGGGTCAAGTCAAGGTTGATGATGTCAACCGAGCAATATCCAGCGCGCGGTTGTGAATAGATATCGGTGCGACCTGAAGCAATGGTCAAATTTGAAAGAGTGACATTTGTGTAATCAACGCCGTTGATTGACAACGACCAGTCGGGCGTCCATTGCGTCATTAGATAAGCAACGCTTCCGCGCCAAGAGCGCCGCGACCGTAGCTGCGATTAAGTACGTCAACGATCGAGCGCGCAGCTCCTTCAGGGTCTCCAACAATGCCTTGATTTATGGTGACCGAGATATTTGGAGCTTTAGAAATAAACGGATTATTAGCGTCAGTTGCGTCAGGCGTATTGGCAGACATTGGGTCGTAATAAGACCCTGCTTTGTAAGCGCTTGCAACTGAAGCACTTGCGGCCGCTTTTGCTACACCGCCACCGCCAACGTTAGGCACGGTCACGGTTGGCACGTTTGGAATTGACGGAGAGGCCACCGACTTGCTTGAAACGCTTGGCACGCTCAATGTTGGCTTTGAAATCGTTGGAATGTTGGGCAGCAACGGAACGGCGTTGTAAGCACGAATAAGAGCGTTTATGCCGTCAATTGCCCCGCCTATTAGTCCGTTGATGACTTTGATGACGCCAGCGATCACGTCAATGACCCCAGCTGCAATTTTGCCCACGACTTGCAAAGCCCCACCCAATACCGTGCCGACTACGGGCGCGAGATAGGTTGCAATATATGAACCAAAAACTTTGAAAGTTTCAAGATTGTCACCAATTGCGTCTTTGACATAGTTGAAAGCTTTGACCAATCCGCTGATGATTGGCGTGAATGTCTGAACGATAATATTTCCAAGATTTGTTATGACGCCGCCAAGTCCACCCTTGTCAAGACTGAAAGCGCCTGAAAATGCGTTGATAACTGGCAACGCGTTTTCGTTGATGAATTTGATGACTTTTTCAAGAATTGGAAGAAGCGCAAAACCAATCGTTTCTTTGGCTTCGTCAAAAGCCACTTGCATGCGAGCGATACGCCCAGAATAAGTTTCAGCGTTGGCCGCAGCTGCTCCACCAAATAAATCCGTGAGCTTTGTTTGTACTTGATTGAATGACATTGTTTTCAGTTCGGCAGCTGATAGGCCAATCCCTAGTTTGCCCAAAGCTGCGCTGTTGCCGTCATAAGCTTTGGAAAGAGCATTTGCCACGGTTTCCAGCGGTTTGCCCGTCGCGGTCGAGGTGTCTAGTGCGATTGCTAATAAATCCTGAGCCTTACTGAGTGACCCCGTCGAAATCGCAATGCGCTGAAGAGCTGGACGCAATTCGTCGTCGGCTACGCCTGTCGCCAAAGACATTTGAAGGATTGAAGCTTCAGTCGCTTTGACTTGTGCGGCAGTTGCGCCCGTAGCAGCTTCGAGAGCGCGCGCAAGCTGAAGCTGAGCCTTTTCGTCTTCGATCGCAGCTTTGACCCCGTCAATGCCAATCTTGACCGCGTACGCACCAGCTGCGGCGGCAGCTGCTACAAAAGCCGCACCGATAACCTTTCCAGCCTTTGTGACCTTGTCGCCAAAATTGTCAACGTCCGCGCTGGCGGTCTTTAAGGATTTGTTTAGATTGTCAACGTCTCCAAGAATGGAGAGCTTTAGGGTACGACTTCCAGCCATTAGTCAAACCTCTTCACTATTTCGGAAAAACTTTCTTCCCAACGTTTGACAATTTCAGGCTGAACGCTGCGAAGCGTTGGGTAAATCCACCAACCACGAGAGCCGCGACCTTCACGCCCTGACCAAACTGGAAACTGTTTGTATTTGTTCGAACCAAATTCAGCGCCACCCCAAAGGTCTTTTGTGGTTGCGCCGCCTGAAAACTTTTGAGCTGCGAAGCCATAGCTGATCTCACCAATGCGCGAAGACTTTGAAACCTTCGAACCTTCGGCAATGCGGCTCGCGACCTTTGGAATGGCACGGGTTGAACGCGCAGCTGACGTGACCTTGCCTTGTACAAACTCAGCAAGCGCCGAAGACTTTTCTTTGGCCTGAGCTGTCGCTTCTTCGTCCATTGCTTTGAATGAACGCGTAATCGCACGCAATTCGCCTTTGTCGTAGGCGATCGCTTCACTTGTCATTTGCTCGCCTTTCCAAAATCTCGATTGCGGTCAATATGTCTTCAGCTGTTTCGAATTCGGAAGCTGCGAGTCCCGTTGATAATCGCAGCTCCCAAACAATTCGATTTAAGCTTCCGACTGGGTAGCTTTTGGGTCTGTCTCACCAACTGTCACGTTTGCGACTGTATCGCACCACACGTCAAAAGGTTTGACGGGCTTACCAGCGGCTTCGCGCTTCATGGCGTGATATGCCAAGAAACAAAGATCAGAAATTCCAATCTTGTTTTGCGCTTGACTGATGATGTTGCCCGTTGACTTCTCCCACTTTATCCATTCAGGTGGCGCGGCCACATAAGTGGCCACGTCGCCCGAATTGAATTCGATCATGATTGCTAGTTTCATTCTTTTGCTCCCGACTTAGTTTTTAGCTGAAGGTTTCTGTTGGTGTTCCCACTACGGTGAAGCTGAGTGAGACTGTTTGTGCGTCTGGCGCTGTTCCGCCTACCGCTGGAAATACTGGCATGACGTTGAACGCGAAGACCGCGCCCGATACGGCCGTCAATGAGACTGCCAATGTTGTGTTTGGTGCGCTCTCGCAAGCTGTCCAGAGTGCTTCACAAAGTGAACCTGAAGCGCCCCAGTCTGCAAGCATTTCGACGTCAAAAGACCATTGGTCGTCAATGTGCTTGTAAGCCTTGCCGTCCAATGTCTGATAGGTCTCGATTGTTGGTGAGTTAGCTAGTGTCGCGCTAGTTGCCTGCGCGTCATAGTTTGTGGACGCAATCGTCAAAGTGAGATCGCGACCCGTGATGATTGTCGTTGCCACATTAGCTCCTTGTTAGTTTGTCTGGGTGTAGTACGTTGAAACGTTTATGTCTGCACATAGCATGGTCGAAGCCCCTACTTCAAGAGGCGTTGGCTTTTCTACGTTGCCGACAATGTATCCCGACGGCATTGCCGCGAGAATTCCAATGATTAGCTGCTCCAAGTTATCGAGCGAAGCTGGGTTTGAGTTGTAAGACACGATTGCCGTGATTACAAAGTTAATTTTGACTTTTGTTACTGCGTCGCTAATCAAAGCCATTTCCATGTAAGGCGTTGACGGGACGACCACAATCGCTGGCGGAATGGGTGACTCTGGAACGTATCCGTATGAAGTCGCAGCTAGTGAGCTGAAGGCGCTCGCAAGCGTGGCGCGAGTTTCAGCGATTGTTGAAGCTGTCATTGGACAACCGTTTCAACGTCAAGATAAGGCATTAGTAAAGTTGACACGCGATTGGTCAAGCTGCGTCCCATTCGGTAAGGCGTCGAAGCAAAATCCACGCCCTCGATCTGGCCGCCAGCTGCAACACGAGACTGAAAAACTTCGACTGAAACCGCAAGAATGGCTGACTCAATGGCGTCGTTGCCTGCGTAAATTTCGGCCGCTGAATATCCTGAAAGAGTAGCTGAGCCGCTTGGAACAATATCGCGAAGGGTTACGTCAGCGTTTGTTATTGCGGCGGTGAAGTAATAGCTGCCAGCTGAAACGACTGTGACGGTTGCGCTGAAAGGCGCTGGCAATCCTGCCACGATTACTGATTGGCCAGCAACAAAGTGATGTTCGCGGCTTGTGTAATAGTAAGCCACGTTGGAATTTAGCTTGTAAGCGTTGACCGCTGAAGTGTTTGCAACAAGCATGGGCAAAATTACGGCTTCGCTTGTGTTTATGATTTCGTTTAAATAAGCGTCATTATATAGGGACGAACTCACGCCTAGCACCGCGCGAAGCTGTGCAGCTGTAACAATGCTAGGCATGAGTTGTCCTTTCGTTCTGCTGGCCTACGTTCGGGAGCGACCGCAGGCCATGATTAGTTTTGGCGATTAAGCCTTGTTGTTCTTGAAAGCGCCAGCTGCGATCTTTGTCGCTACTGCACCGAATGAGTACACGCCCACGGTGATTGAACCGTCAGCTGTTGACTCAGCACGGAGAGAATACTGTGTGCCTTCGTACCATGTGTATGCGTCAGGGTTAACGATCAGGATTGTTCCGTCTCCGTCGCCTGCGTTTGTTGGGTCAACGTACAAGTTCAATCCTGCGACGTTTCCAAGAAGTGAAGTTGGAGCTACTGCGCCGCCTGCGTTCATTGGATTTGTTGCTGTGTAGATTGGGCGTCCGTTGTCGTTAAGTCCCATGATGTTTGACCATTGGCCAGTTGAAACGATCATGTTACGTGCAAATGGATTAGCGAGACCAGCGGTTGCAGCATAAACGGAAGCTGCGCCGCGTGAAGTAATACCGAGAAGTTCGGTTGCTGTTGGATATGTTGATGTTGTTGTTCCGTCGGCTGTTGCGCCTGAAATGAGAGCTGCGTTGACGTAGGCGTTTTGAGCCTTAGCCATTGCCGCGGTCATATTACGGAGAAGCTCATCATAAAAGAGTGGGCTTGTGCGCTGGAGCAATTCTACTGAGAATTTTTGTTGCCCAGCGAATTTCTTGACTGTAACGCTGACGAAAGCTGAATTCTGATCAGTTTCGTTGAAAGCTGCGTCTTCGTCTACGGCTGCTACGGTTGGAGCAACTGTGATCTTTGGAATTTCGAAAGTCATTCCAGCGTCAGGCAATGTGCCGCGAGAGATCGCGTCAATGCTTGGGCGGATTGTTGTTGAAAGTCCATTGATAACCTCTGAAAGCTGGCGAGTTGGTACAAGACCAGCGTTGTCGGTTGTGTTGTCCGCAGCTAAAACGTACTGACGAGCATTTTCGTCACCCATTGAAGCTTTGATTTTGTTTTCGAGATATTTTGCAGCTGTGATTTCAATGCGTGGCTTTGTTGTAAAAGCGCCCATTGAAGATACGGCTGCGGTTACTGACTGAGCAGCTTCGACCGTCTCTGCGGCTGAAGCGTCCTTGACGGTGTCTTCCACTTCGTCTCCTTCTGTTGGTTGTGGTGTTTCTTCTGTGTCTACGGGTGCAGACTCAGAATTTTCCTCTTCAGTCGCCGCAACTTCGCTCACGCGTGCGCTGCGAATTGCTGGCTCTGAAGTCAATGCGACGGCGGTGAGTTCGCCAGCCAAAATTCTGACTGTTCCGTCTTTGAGTGTTTCGTATTCGTCAAAAGAAACTTCGACGCTAAAACCGTCACGCAAACCTTCGGCAGCTTCGACAAGTGCGTCATTGCCTGCGGTTGTCGCCGCGATTTTAAAGGTAGCCGTAATTTTTTCGTCTGTTTGTTCCATGCTTAAAGTTTTTCCGATACGACGTGAACGATCGTGTTCAAGGTTGAGAAGCACGGGCTGAGCTTCAATCGAACCTTTTGCAAATTGCACTTTACCAATCGAAGCGTTGCCAGTTTCTTCAAACGTGACGATTGTGCCGCTGATTGTTCGCTCGTTTGAGTCGGCGGCTGTGATTGTCATTGGTGTGATAACTTTTTTCATAGCAGCAGGTCTTCTTCTTCCCTTATTTCTTCGACTGACATTGCGCCAATGCGATTTAAGATTTCATAAACTTGCGCACGTTCCAAAGGATTGCCACGCAAGAAGTCGTCTACGTCAAACTTGACTTCTTGACCAGCTGGAACGAAATCCGCAAAACTCATTCGCTGTTCGATCTGCGACATGTAATTGCGGAAAGCGAAGTCCACGAGATCGCGCCTTTTGTCTAAGGCGTTGGAGTACGTGAACGTTGATTGTTGTGCGTCTACAAAGTAAGCAGGCAAACCACAAGCGCGTGCAAGTTCAAGCGCGACATAGTTGCGAGCTTCATTGAGTTGGATTGACTTTGGGTCATAGCCAAGAGTTTCAAGAGTTACGTCAGCATTAAGAAACGCTGTTGATTTACTTGCGCGAGCGCTGCGCCATGATGAAAGCAATTTTGCAACGCGGTCGGCCGGCAGCGAAGTTCCATTTGACTTTAAAACCATTTGTGGAATTGGCTCATTGGCAAAATTCATGGCAGCTTTTTCAAGTGCAACTGCCGCTTTGATTGTTCGGCCAGCGCGTGCAAGTAATCCTTCGCCGTCGCCAGCAAACACAACAAGATTATTTGGGTCTACATAAGAGCCGTCAATTTGATACGAAACAATTTCAGTTCCGTTTGCATTTGTTTGAAGTGTTACGCGTTCAGGTGCAACGCGTTCCATTGCGCGAATTCTTCCCGTGTCCGCATAGCGTTCCATTACGTACGCATAAGCTGAAGGGTGAAGAATTAAATCTGAAATAATCCAAGACCAGAAAACACTTCCAGCGATACGTGGGTCAGGTTGGTTGATAACCCGTGGCGCTTGTACCTTCTCGCCTGTCGCTGCATTGCGCACGTGCATTGGCAATGAAGCAATGGTCTGAAGAATACCGACGGAGCGCGCGACCGCTGGCACGCTGATCGCTTCCCCACGTGTCGCCGAAGTTATTCCAGCGAAGAAGAATGGCGAAGTTTCTGCGTAATAAGGCGCAAGCGAAGCTTCGACGTCAAGTGACGGTTGAGCAGCTTCCACTTTCGGAAACAAAACGCTAAGAATTCCCATGCGCAAATTTTATGGCGCGCTTAACACTTAGCCGATCATGATGTCAAGGTCTGTCTCTGGGCGTGTCGCAAAGTGTGTCACGAGAGCTGTTGCAACGCTGGCGCAAACGGCCGATTGTGACGCCCTTCTTCCTATGACCCAGCCGCCGTCCCCACGACGCAGCTGAACCGCCGAAAGCATTTGAGCCGTTAGTTCTTTGTTTGGCCTATGGTGCAAACGCTTTGAGTTAATAGCTCCAAGCATTTCGTCACAAGCTTGTGGATAGGCCGCGTCCATGTCGAAGATTGGAATTCCAGCTGGAACGAGTCGAGCCGCAACCGCGCCACTTGTTCGGCGGCTGTACAAAAGATATTCCAGCGGATACTT
>ERZ869925.1164-NODE-1164-length-12922-cov-10.296573_pt1 | contig 12922 bp, 22 predicted proteins | sample MGYA00579311_ERZ869925 | MGnify/ENA primary metagenome ERZ869925 (study PRJEB32216, sample SAMN09231817) | wastewater metagenome | place: USA: Maryland | collected 2016-07-30 | study: EMG produced TPA metagenomics assembly of the PRJNA472060 data set (Reclaimed...
GGTGTCGCTGGTGGGCTTGTACAACCTTACACACGGATTAGGGCTATTGGGGATTATCTTTTCCCTGTATGGTCTGTTACCGGCACTTACGGCAACAAAGCTAGTGTGCAGATACAGGGCGTATTTGGTTGGCCTACTGTTCCAACTGCTGTTCGTCAAGCTTGCATTCTTCTAGCTATGAGACACTGGAAAAGATATGACAGTCCGCTTGGTGTTGCAGGGTTTGGTGATATTGGTGCTATCCGTGTGGGGCGTACTGATCCGGATGTTCAGGCATTACTTGCACCGTTTATGAAGGCTGTTTCATCGTGAGCATCAGCCTTATCCGTAAGGGGCTAGGCGCGAATCTAAGCACTATTCGTGGGCTTAGGGTAGCTGAGACTATCCCCGATAATCCATCGCCTCCTATCGCCGTTATAGCGTTAGGTAACGTTACTTATGATGGTGCGTTTGATGGTGGGCTAACAATTTACAATTTCACTGTGTCTGTTATTGTGGGGCGTGTAGCTGAACGTGAAGCACAACGCCGGTTGGATGCGTTTATTTCTACTGATGAGGGTTCGATTAAGCACGCTATTGAGTCTGAGAAGTCTTTGGATGGTGCAGCGTTTGATGTGCTTGTAACTGAGATGACTAACGTGGGTGCTGTCCAGTTGGGTGATGCAACTTATTTGGCGTGTGATTTTGCTGTTCAGGTTTACGCTAGATAACCCTGTTGTGTAGTGTAGAATAACTTATAGAGCTTACTGCTTTATTGTTCATATTTTTTTAGGAGTTACTGTGGCAAAGTTTGTTGCAACAGATGTAAAAGTAACAATCAACGGAACTAATTTCAGTGATCACATTGCACAGGTCAGCCTAGAGCAGACAAGCGATGAAATTGAAACAACCGCGTTTGGTACTGAATGGCGTCAGCGTATCGGTGGCGGTCTGAAAGATGCTTCCATTTCGATTGACTTCCACCAGGACTTTGGTGCAGGTTCAGTTGATGCGATTCTTTCACCCCTGTTTGGTTCTATCGCTACCGTAGTTGTTACACCAACTTCCGGTTCAGTATCAGCAACTAACCCTTCATTCACAGGAACTTTCAGTGTTGTTCAGTACAGCCCTGTTGCTTCTTCTGTTGGTGATTTGGCTACTTTGTCTGTTAGCTGGCCTTCTGCTGGAACTGTTACACGGGGTACTGCATAATCATGCAACCACTTAACCTACAAATACAGTTCATTGATGGCACTAGCCAGGATGTGTCTACTACGGCTGCTGACTATATCAAGTTTGAAACACATTTTGATAAGTCGATTGCTGCTTTAGGTGATGATGTTCGTCTAACTTATATGTTCTTTCTTGCCTGGGCTGCTTCTAAGCGCACTGGTAAAACTGACCTTCAGTTTGATGATTGGGCAGAAACTGTTGCAATGGTTGGGGATACTGACCCAAAAGAATAAAAGGGCTAGGTGATTCATCTACACATTGGATGATTGCACAACTAGCTTTTGAATATAAGATTTCTCCTAAAGAACTTCTTGAGCTTGAGCCACGCATGTTATGGACTTTACAGCGGTATCTTGTTGCTCGTGTGAATGCGGCTAACAAAAAATAAAAAACCCCAGCAATGCTAGAACATTCTGGGGCGTGATCAACTAACAAGGAGTTGATATGGATAACAATACTAAAACTTGTAAAAAATGCCAAAAAGAAAAAACGTTTGATAATTTTTACAAATCTCCAAAAGGTGCTTTAGGGTTACAGTCTTATTGCATACCTTGTCATAAGGAAAAAACTTATGAATGGATAAAAAATAATCCAGAAAAATACAAAGCCATTAATAAAAAAAATGGCAGCAAATGGGCTAAAAATAATCCTGAGAAAAACAGAGCTAAAGTTAATCAATGGGCTAAAGACAATCCCGAAAAAGTATCTAATAAATATCATAAAAGAAAAGCAACTCTAAATAAGAACAAATCTTTTGATGTCAGTGATTGTTTTATGAAAAACTTATATAAATCTAATTGCATAAATTGTAACAGTTTAGAGAATATTGAAGCAGACCACATCATTCCTATTTCACGTGGTGGCATACACGGAGAAAGTAATTTACAGCCTCTATGTAAAAGTTGTAATACTAGCAAAGGCAGTAAAACTATGACTGAGTGGTTACTAGGGTAGAATAGTATCAAGGAGTTTTTATGCAGTCACTAACGGTAGGCACTGAGAATGTTGCCCAGACTTTTCGTGTGTTGCGTAAGATTGACCCTGACCTTGTTAAAGAGTTGCGTCAAGAATTGCAGTCTGACTTGAAGCCTTTGGCTAAGGCTATTGCTGCTAAGTATCCTAGTCAGCCTACATTGTCTGGTTTTGAACGGGCTTATGGGCGTTGGGGTTGGGATAGGGTTACTGGCACTGTAAAGATTACGCCTGGTAAGACTCGTAAGGGTGCAGGGCGTAATAATCTTGTGTCTTTGTCTATGAATTATAAGACTGCTACACCGTTTGTGTTGGATATGATTGGGCGTAAGAATCCTGGTATTAGCCCTCAGGGTCAGGCTTTGTTTCGTGCGATTAATGAGCAGTTCCCTGCTTGGCCTAATGGTGGTCGTATTTTCTATAAGCCGTTTAAAGAGTCTCGTGAAAAGGTTGTTAGTGCTGCTGAGCAGACTATTAACCGTTGGTCTATAAAGGTTAGTGAGGAGTTGAAGTAATGGCTATTTCATTACCTATTGTTTCTAAGTTTGATGATAAGGGTGTTAATCAGGCTGAGTCGGGTTTAGAGAAACTTAAGGGTTTCGCTAAGGGTGCAGGTATTGCTGTTGCGGCTTCTCTTGCTGTTGCTGGTGCTGCCGCTGTTGCTTTTGGTGTTGAGTCTTTGAAGGCGGCTGCTGAGGCTGAGGCTATTACTCGTGGGCTTGAGAATGCTGCTAAGAATGCTGGTGTGTTTGGTGATAGGGCTGACCAGATTGCTAAGGCTACTAGGGTTTTAGATGACCATTCTAAGAAGCTTGGTGAGCTGACTGGTATTGATGATGAGCTGATTAGTCAGTTGAAGACTGGTTGGCTTGCTGTGCCTGACCTTGCTGCTAAGGGTACTGATGGTATTAATAAGCTTGCTGTGGCTACTGCTGATATTGCTAAGGGTACTGGTAAAGATATTAGTGCTGTGGCTATGGCGTTTACTAGGGTTGCCGGTGATAGTGAGACTGCATTATCTAAGCTGACCCGTATTGGTATTGTTCTTAGTGATCAACAGAAGCAAACTTATAATGACATTCTTGCTACTAATGGTGAGATTGCTGCTCAAGACTTTTTGATTACTACTTTGGGCGATAAGTATGCTGGTGCTGCTCAGGCTGCCGCTAACCCGTTTGAACGTTTAGATGTTATTTTTGGCAACCTGAAAGAGACTATTGGTGGGGCTTTGCTTCCTGCTTTTGAGATTCTTGTTCCTCAGTTCCAGACTCTTATTGAGGATATGGTTGCTTCTCCTGAGTTTGAACAGTTTATGAATGATGTTGCTTTTCACTTTGGTAATATGTCTGAAACTTTGCCTGGTGTTGTAACTAACTTAGGTAATTTTGTGCGCGATATTATGCCGGTGTTTAATTCTCTTGGTGGTGTTGCTGCTTCTATTGTTACGTTAATGTCTAGCGGTTTTAAAGATATTGAGAACTCTGATCCGGCTTCTTCAACTAATAGTTTTGCTACTTCTATGCAGAATGTTGCTAACGGTTTTAACGCTATTTCAAGTGCTATTTCAAAGATTACTTCTGCCTACAATAGTCTTCCTGCACCCTTGAGGGCGTTTATTAGCCCGTTGCTTTCTGGTGTTAATTTCACTAATTTGAAGATGCCTTCTGGTGCAACTCTAGGTGATTCTTTGAACAGGATTTTTAAGGTTCCTCAGATTACTTCTTTATTTCAAAAGGGTATTACTGGTTTCTTTCCTGGTCAGGCTGAGGGTGGTACTACTATTAGACCTGGTTTGTCTTGGGTTGGTGAGAAGGGGCCTGAGTTGATGCATATGCCTCGTGGTGCTTCTGTTATTCCCCTTGATCGTATGGGTTCTGGTGGTGGCAATACTACTAAGGTTAATGTTGTTGTGAATGCTGGTATGGGTACTGACGGTGCAGCGGTAGGTGAGCAGATTGTGAATGCGATTCGCCGTTATGAGCGCACTTCTGGTGCAGTATTCGCTAAGGTGTAAACATGGCGTCATCAACAACAGTAGAAATTGGTGTGTTTCTTACCACCGCTGATGCGCCTTATTTTCGTTTGAATGACCCTGTCAAGGGCAAACTGAATAATACTTTGTACCGTCTTGCTGGGCCTATCTTTTATGACATTACTGACCGTGTAACCGCTGTGTCTGTTACTCGTGGTAAGAACCGTCAGTTGGAACGGTATAACGCCGGTAATGCTTCTATTCAATTAAATAATCAAGACCGTATTTTTGACCCGTTGAATGAGGATTCAATCTTTTTTGGGAATATTATTCCTCGCCGTCAGATTCGTGTGCGCACTGGTGGTTATAACCAGTTTGTGGGTTTGGTTGAAGACTGGAACTTTGATTATGATGTGAGCGGTCAGTCTACGGCTTCTATTACTGCTGCTGATGGTTTTAGTTTGTTGGCGCAACAGTCTTTGACTGCTGGTACTGGCACACCTCAATCTACGGGTGATCGTATTGAGGCTGTGTTGTCTCAGCCTTCTGTTGCGTGGCCGTTGAATGCTCGTAACATTGATGAGGGTTTGGCTACTGTTGGTGCTGATGTTTACGATTCATCAGATAACGCTTTAACTTATTTGCAAAAGGTTGAGGCTTCTGAGCAGGGTCAGTTGTTTATTGACCGTGACGGTAACGTAAGGTTTGTTAATGGTGGTGTGACGCCTACTACTGGTCAGACTGTGGCTAAGTTTAGTGATGCCGGTGATGGTATTCCTTATTCTGGTGCAACGGTGTCTTATGGTACTGAGTTGTTGTTTAACAATGTTGAGGTTACCTATCCTGGCGGTACGGCTACGGCTAATAATTTTGATTCTCAAGAACTGTACGGTATTACTACTACTAGTGTTGATACGTTGCTTGCTACGGGTTTGGCTGCTGAAAACTTGGCACTCTTTTGGGTTTCTAAGTATGGTGATCCTGAGTATCGTTTTGAATCTGTTGATGTTGTTTTAGAAGGTTTGACTGATACTCAAAAGATTGAGATTTTGCAGTTTGAGTTAGGTGACATTGTTGAGATGGAATTTACACCTAACGGTATTGGTGCGCCTATTGAGCGTTACGGTCAAATTATTGGTATTAAACATACGGTGTCTGCTGACCGGCACGTTATAACTTTTGGTTTAGGTTCGCTTCAATATTCATTCCTTGTTTTGGATGATACAGGTTTTGGTATTCTTGACCAGAACGCTTTGGCATTCTAATCAGGTAGAATGTAGTTAAAGGTTTTTAGGGAGTTTAAATGTCTGGTCGTAAAGTATGGGCAGCGGATGAGGTTTTGTCTGCTGAGGATTTACAAGACTATATTCAAGATCAGGTTGTTTTTGTTTATGAGTCTTCTGGTGCGCGTGCGTCAGGTATTCTTTCCCCTACTGAGGGTATGGTGAGTTACCTTCGCGATACTAATCTTTTGTATGTTTATGATGGTTCTTCGTGGGTTGAGGTCGCGCCTGATGTTGGAACACCTGGTACTTACACTAAGGTGACTACCGATTTTAAGGGTCGTGTGACTGCTGGTACTACGTTGGCTGCAACGGATATTCCTAATCTTGATGCGGCTAAAACTAGTTCTGGAATTTTTAGCCTAGATCGTATTCCAGTAATAGATTCTTCTCGTATCCCTAATCTTGATGCTTCTAAGATTACTTCTGGAACTATTGCTCGCCCTGTAAGCACTACTACTGTTACTACTTCAGGTCTTATAACTTCTGGTAATGGTATTACTGAGCTTGGTGGTGCAGGTATTTCTACACCTTCAGGTAATATTCTTGCCGGTGGCACCTATAATCAAACTAATACAGGTCGCGCAATGTTTGTTGCGGCTAACGGCCTTTATGGTATTGGTGCTTCTTCACGTCGCTTTAAAGAAAACATTGTTGACGCTGACATTGACACTAACGCTGTTTTAGATATTCAGGTGCGCAAGTTTAATTACAAAAAGTCTTTTGATGAGACTATGCCTGAAGATATTGGTGTTATTGCTGAGGAACTTGAAGAACTAGGTTTGACTGATTTTATTTATTATGATGCTGAGGGTGTGCCTGATGGTGTGGCTTATGAGAAGCTTGCTTTGGCTTTGATTCCTGTGTTGAAGAAGCAACAGGTTCAGATTGATTCTGTTGTTGCTCGTTTAGATAAGTTGGAGAAGTAATGCCTGGTTTGGGTCGTAGAACGTTCGCACCTGGTGAGGTGTTGACTGCTACTAATGTTATGGGTTATTTGCAGGATCAGGCTGTGATGAATTTTGCTGGTACTGCTGCCCGTGGTTCTGCTATTGGTACTGCTGTTTCTGAGGGCATGGTTTCTTATTTACAAGATAGTAATAGTGTTCAGGTTTATGATGGTTCAGCTTGGAAGCCGATTGGCGGTTTAGTTCCGATTATCCCTACTGTTGTTACATATGTTACGGGAACTGGAAGCGTATCTTCTTCGGGTGCTGTTAATTTTAGTGGGTGTTCATCAGTTTCTTTAGATGGTGTTTTTACTGCTGAATATAAAAATTATCGTCTGGTTTTTACAGGGCAAAGATCAACTGCGGCTGCAGGTTTTATGTTTGCTAGGTTAAGAACTGGAAGCCCAGCAGCCGATGTATCAAGCAGTTATGCTGGGGGGTTTTCGGGGTTCTTCTATAATGGAACAACTGCTTTTGCTACACAGTCGGCTAATGAAATTTTGTTTGTTCAAACTTTTTATGACAAATTTGCAATAGGTGTCGATATTGATCAACCTCAAGAGGCAACTGGAACAAAAGTGCATGGTACGTCTTTGGGTTCTGGCGCTGCTAATGGTTTTTATGCAATAACGGGTGTTGAACATAACTCAAGCACTTCGTTTTCTGGTATCACTGTTATCTGTTCTGGTGCTTTGATGACTGGACAAGTGCAAATTTTCGGCTATAACGATTAGGAATAACAATGACTAAAATTATTGAACGGCCTATGAATGCTCAGGAACTTGCTGAGGTTGAGGCTTGGGCTGCTAGCGCGTATCAGCGTGAATATGATGCTGTCACTGCAATGCGTCAAGCAGAATATCAAAAAATTTCTGACCCTGTTTTTATGCAATATCAACGCGGTGAATCAACAGAACAAGAATGGCTTGATGCTGTTCAGGCTGTGAAAGACGCTCACCCTTATCCTGTAAAAGAAGGTAAATAATGCCCTGGACTAACAAAACACCTGTAAATTTGAACGCTGAGGATTATGCCGGTTGGTGTTTGCGTTTCACTCAGCGAGTGTTTCCTGGTTCACCTGTAACCTATTACCCTACTGCTCGTAGCGCGTGGGATGCTTCCGGTTTTAAGCACGCTGAGCTGCCTGATGGTTCTGCGACTGTACCAGTTTTTTACAGCTGGGTTGGAACTATTAATGGTGTACGTCAGGATTGGGGTCACGTTGCGGTGTTTGTTCCGGGGCGTGGTGTTCTGTCTTCTCCGGGTTCTGGTTACGGTCAGCAATGGTTTGGTTCAGTTGAGGAATGTGGTCGTTACTTTGGTGCAACCTATTTGGGTTGGACTGAGGATGTTGGTGGTTTCCGTGTGGTTGATTTTGTTGCCGCGCCTAACCCTCCTGCACCTGCTCCTACTCCTTCTGGCACTACTTGTACTGTTGAGCCTTGGCCAGCACAAACTTCAACTCTTTGGGGTATTGCTGAAAAGTATTATGGTGACGGTTCACGTTGGCCTGAAATCTATAACGCTAACGCTGGTACAATAGGTGCTAACCCCTCGCTTATTCAGCCTGGTATGGTTCTAACGATTCCTGGAGTATAAATAATGATGATTTTTAGTAGAGATTTTTGGTCTGTCGCTTTTGAGCGTATGGTGAAAACTATTGCTCAGGTGATGATTGCCACGATTACTGCTTCTACGTTTATTCCTACTCAGGGTGATCAGTGGGTGAACGTGTTGGTTACTTCTGGTTTGGCTGGGTTGATTTCTGTGCTGACTTCACTTACGTCTTATGATGCTGTGAAGAAGTCTGTTGATGCACCTATTGAGGCTGACGTTGACGCCGCCATGAACATTTATGACCGTATACAGCAAGGCCCTACTGTGGCTAATGTTGAGGTTGTCGAAGCTAAGAAGAAGTAGTGTCATGGCTGACGCAACACTAAACGATGTTCTTGTAGCAATAGCAAGATTAGAGGCAAAGCAAGACCAAATGATGAAACAGTTAGATGAACTTTCAAAGACTTCTGACCAGCATTGGAAACGTATCAATGAGATTGAAACTAAACTTGCGCTTCTTGAACAACGGCAACCGCCTAAAATCCATTGGATTACTTTTGCTGTCGGTGCTGTTGCTGTGCTTGCATTTGTTTTGGCCGTTGCTGATCGTTTATATCTTTCTAATTTGACACCTTAGGCACTGGTGTCGGGTTGCCCTTCGGGGTTTATTTGTAGTGCCACTGAATGGAGTAAAAATAATGGATGATATTGAAGTTGTAGACGGGTACGCTTGCCCCACTGATCCTGCACTGGCTACTCTGTGTGAGGCGTGCGAGTAAACTAGTTCTGGAGTAAGAACGGATGCATTAATCTGTTTGACCCCTCATTGTGGCTGCGGCAGGTGAGGGGTTTTCCTATTTGTGGGAATCAGTTTTACGGTTTCCCAGTTCTGGGATTCCTATATACTAGATGAGTCACGTTTACCCCTTTCGGCGTGACCTATGCCCCGTCAGGTGTTGTTGGTTTCCCTGACGGGGCTTCTCACATTTTAGGCTTGCTTGTAGGCTTTCCAGCCGGTTACAGCGGTTGCCATGACTAGCAGTAGGGTGATGCCGTTAAAACCGCCCACAATGGATTGTGTGGCTGTTGTGACGCATAGGAGTATGAATAGTGCGCTCATAGTGACACCACTAATGCTAAGACGGTGAGGAATGTGACGATGACGGCTAGAACAATGCCGCCCATCGCCATTGAGTTATCTGAGATGCGTGGTTTGGTTGTTCCGTAGGATTGCTTGTATTCGTTCCAAGCCTTTGGTTCTTGTTGTTCAGTCATTAGCTTTCCCCTTCAATAATTTCTTCATAACAAGGCTGGCATAAACCAGTCTGATCGTGAATGGTTGTGGTTTTTGCGCATTCAACACAAGTTGCTTCTGAAAATGTGTGTAGTAGTTGATACATGGTTTCTCCTTTTCTTCGGGCGGTTGCCCTTGCTTATGTATTCAGCTTACAGGTGTACATACACAAGTCAAGTTTATTTGCAAAATAATTAAAAAAAGTTTTGGCAATGTCATTACCTGTATGTATAGTAAAGATGTCGAAAGGGAAAAATAATGACTCGTAATCGTGCATCAGCTAAAAAAGCTGGCTCATCGTTTGAACGGCTAATAGCTGACTATCTTAAAATCGCACTGAATGACACTCGTATTGATCGCAAGGTTAGAACAGGTGCAAAAGATACAGGCGATATTGCTAACGTGAAAACTATTCAGGGCGGTGATGTCACTCTTGAGCTTAAAGACTATGGCGGCCAGTTTAAGGTTACTGAGTGGTTGAAAGAGGCTGAGGTTGAACGTATCAACGCTCGTGCTGAGATTGGTGTTGTGATTGCTAAACGTCGTGGTGTGACTTCGCCTGATAAGCAGGTGGCGTTTATGACTGTTGAAACGTTGGCTTATCTTCTTGGTGGCACTGCACCTTTTCATCGTGATTATGGTTTAGCTAAAGAGGTTGGCGAATGATTGCGGTTGAACGCTTTATTGCACCATCTTCACGGCGAGACTATTGGCTGAAAGCTAGAGAACGTGGAATTACGGCTACGCAAGTCAGCAAAGCCAGCACACCTGCAGGAATGAAAGAGGTCTTAGCGCAAATTGAAAACCCCACACCTATTGAAGCTAACGGTTTTATGGAGTGGGGAACAGAACGTGAACCCGTAATTGCTCAAGTTCTAAAAGAACGGTTTGCTGAATTTCAGTTAATGCCTAATGAGTGGCTTATTGCTGCTGAAGGCCCAGGTAATGAATGGATGCTAAGTACTCCAGATATGCTCAGCCTTGATCATAGATTTATTGCTGAAATTAAAACTAGCGGAAAAGACTTATCAAAAGTTCCATTAGGTTATATGAGGCAAATTCAATGGCAGTTATTTACCACTGGTGCTGAACGCTGTTTGTTTGCTTTTGAATTACGCCTTGAGGGGCCTGAGGGTTTTACTGCTGGTATAGATGTTGAGACTCAATGGGTTGACCGTGATGAGGAAATGATTAAAAAACTCATTGGTGTTGCTCAAGAAGTTCAGCAACATGCCATTTACTTTGAGAGGTCAAAAAATGAACGTGATTGAGCGTTTTGAATCTAAAATATTTGTTTCACCTGATGGCTGTTGGCTTTGGATTGCCGGAATAAATCGTGATGGCTATGGCAGATTCAAACTTAATGACATGTCTATCGGTGCGCATCGTGTTTCTTATGAAATTTACATAGGTGCTATACCTGAGGGAAAACAATTAGATCATTTATGTAGACAACGCTCATGTGTTAACCCATATCATTTAGAAGCAGTAACTCCGGCTGTAAATAGTCTTAGAGGAATTAACACAAAAACAATTTGTTTACATGGGATTGGGATAACTTCTTGTAAAGATGGTTGTGGCAAAAAATATAAATCTGATTATGTAAAAGCAAATAGAGAACGTATAAATGAATATCAAAGAGCATATCGCTCACAAAGAAAGGGAAACTGATGGTTATTTGGCCAACACATAAGGCGAAGGCGGCTGTGCGCCGTAAGAATCGTAAAGCAAACAGAAGAAAGGGAAACTAAAATAGCGGTTGCGTTATTTTACTTTAGGTAAAAATTATGGCTAATTTTAATTTAGAAAATTATGAGACTGTTGAGCAACGTCACGCACGGGCTTTGGAGCAGTATCCTGATTTGCGTTGTGAGATTATTAATCACACTACGGAGAATGACCGCGCTCAGGCTACTTGGGTGGTTGAGGCTCGTGTGTATTTGAATGCTGGTGATCAGGCTTTGGGTTTGCCTAAGGCTACTGAGTGGGCGTTTGAGGTTGATGGTGTTGGTATGGCTAATAAGACCAGTGCTCTTGAGAATGCTAATACCAGCGCGTTGGGTCGTGCGCTTAGGTGGGCTTTGGGTGGTGTTGGCCCTTCTCGTGAGGAGATGGAGAAGGTGGCACGGGGTAAGACACCCCAGAAGGCTGCAACACCTGTGCCGGATGATTTTGTTGCCCTGGTGGAGTCTGCCACTACGCTTGATGAGTTGAAGTCTTTGTGGGCTGATGCTGTTGCTGGTGGTTTTTCTAAGACTGTGCAGGATGTTGTGACTAAGCGTAAAGGTGAACTGGCATGACACCTGAAGAAATACGGTTTGAGCTGACACAGGTTGGGCGCGAACTTTACAAGGCTGCCGATGCAATACAGACACTTGAGGTTGAGGCTGAACGTGCTGAACTCCAAGCACAGTCTGTTATGGATAAGGCGTATTTGACGGCTGAGGGAAATATTGAGGATCGTAAGGCTGTGGCGCGTGAGCGTGCGATTGAAGCGCGTGATGGTGCTGTGATTGCTCGTGCGTCATATAACAGGGCTAGGGCTAAAGCTAAGGGTTTGGAGTTGCAGCAGATGCGCCTTATGGCAACATTAAAAAGTATTCAGCTTGAGGGTGCGTAATGGATAGGTTGTGGATGCGTGACGCGCTGTGTGCTCAATCGTCACCTGACCTGTGGTTTCCTGAAGGCTCGTTGCATGAGGCGAATGCTGAGGCTCGCCGTATTTGTAAGAAGTGTCCGGTGATTGATGAGTGCCTTGCGTATGCGTTGGCTAATAATGAGGATCATGGTATTTGGGGTGGGTTGGCGGCTAATGAGCGTAAGTTGTTGAAGCGTAGGGCTAAGCGGTAAAAAGTTTTTTGAAAAAGTTTGTAAATGAACTTGACATTGTATGTACACACTGTAAACTGTAAATACAACGAAAGGGAAACAAATGGAAAACTACTCAATCGAACAGCTAGAAGAACTTCTAACCAACGCATACGCTTTGCGCAAACAAGCTTACAAGGTACGCGCACCAAAGTTCATGATTACATCGCTAAACGATCAGATTACTGAGATTCGTTTTGCTTTAGTAGAAAAGGGAAACTAATGAAAACCGATGGAAGACTAACAGCAGAAATAGTAGAAACGTCTGCTGACAATGTTCGCGTAGCAGTAGGCTATGTTGACCGTAAAGAACCTATTTACTTAGAGTGGATGACACTCGATGCTTTTGAAGGGATGTTTGCATAATGGGAATCATGAAAGCTATTGCTATCGAACTCGAAGAACTAGAAGCTGATGTTAATTTTGACTGGGCTGACGATGTGTTTGACCTGGTGATTGACACACAGTTATGTAATACGAAATTGTCTAGCCTAATGATTAAGGCTATTTGGGGTCAGATGTTTTCTGATCGTGACACTGGTAAGGGTCTTGACCGTTTGTGGGATTCTCAAGAGTTTTTGGATGGTATGGCGTGGCATGAGGTGGCAGCATAATGGCTAATACACCGCTGCGTTCTGTGCGTGTTGCTGATGAGATTTGGCAACCGGCTTTGGTTAAGGCTGAGGCTGAGGGCATTCCGTTGACTGCTGTTATTGTTACGGCTCTTATAGAGTTTGTGAACGAGTCATGACACTGGTGGGCGTTATGCGTATCAAGTATTCTGAGCAGGTTGAGTTAAGACCTTCTAGGTTTA